>JGI24159J19872_10011426_pt1 | contig 11628 bp, 7 predicted proteins | sample Ectturendosymbi4_FD_19872 | JGI IMG/M metagenome (IMG submission 19872) | reverse complement strand
CATTTTACTCTGTGATTGAGTGATCGAACTTTGCAGTGTCCGTTTGATCGATGGCGTGTCAAGCCACAATGCTTTCGCATTTTACCTAGACTAGACCAATTTAGNAATTAGCGCCCTACTCCGCAGTAGTGCTNTAACAAGTGTTACGTGTTAGCTAACANTAGNGTTAAGAATGTGTCTGTAACCCTATGGTTCTGTCTTCAATGCAGTTGCAAAAAGTGTCTGTAACCCTGTGATGGGAAGGCATTTTATTGGGGGAGCGGAAAAAATTTGCCCTGAAAATAACAATTTGCCCTAAAAATAAACAATTTGCCCTGAAGCTAACTTTTTTAGTTTAATCCGAATTGGGTCTGAAACCTCTTGTAAATCTGTTCTACATTGTTGAATTTGTTTATTACGGCTTGGTATGTTAAGTCAATTCGCCTATACCGTTGCATATTGTTCGCTCCCGATGGCATCTTCTACATGCATTTCAATTCGCCAATAACGTTCTTTATGCAATGACCTAGAGGTGCCATTATAGGCTAATTCTGTAGTTACCTTGCTTGTTAACTCAAGGCGGTGAAGTTCCTTGCGTGTTATGTTCTCCCCAACAAAAAAACTTTACGGTAATTACCTTTACTGGGTGAATATACTGTATTGAAATTTTTTTCACCTTACCCTGAAAAACAGAGTTTGTCGTGAAATTTTCCACTGCATTGAATATATTTTTTACTATTCAGGATTTTGAGCAACTTGCGCTTGTCCTGAAAAACAGAGTTTGCCCTGAAAATTTTCACTGTAGGGCCTATTGAGTATACTTTTACATTCAGGATTTTTGAGCAACTTGTTCTTGCCCTGAAAAACAGTGTGTCCTGAATTAACTGAATTGATTTTTTACCATTCAGGATTTTTGAGCAAGTTGTGCTTGCCCTGAAATTTTTCACTGTATTGACATAATTTTATCATTCAGGATTTTTGAGCAAATTGCGCTTGCCCTGAAATTTTTCAATGTATTGGTATATTTTTTAACATTAGGAATTTTTGAGCAACATGCGCTTGCCCTGAAATTTTTCACTGTATTGGTATATTTTTTATCATTCAGGATTTTTGAGCAACTTGCGCCTGCCCTGAAAACAGAGTTGCCCTGAAATTTTTCGCTGTATTGATATATTTTTATCATTAGGGATTTTTGAGCAACTTGCGCTTGCCCTGAAAACAGAGTTTGATCTGAATTAACTGTATTGAACATATATTTTTTATCATTCAGGATTTTTGAGCAACTTGCGCTTGCCCTGAAAACAGAGTTTGCCCTGAATTAACTGTATTGAACAGGTGCGCAACCAGGGGAGGGGCATTTGGGGCATTTGCCTCCCCCGAAATTTTCAAAACATTGCATGGTAATTTTGACATTTATAGAAACTTTCAAAGAAAAATGGAATTTTAATTCTGATCATTTTTAAGAAAAGTCTTATTTCAATTTTTCTTTGTCCTACTCCTTAATTATCTCCTAACAAGATTTATCTTGAAACGGGCCATCTGACCGCAAATTTCGTAAATGGTGGGTATTTAACCAAAAATATGCTGGAACTGTCAAAACTTGGGAGATAGTTTAAAATGTTGGTATTTCTAAGGGCATTTTTTATCCTGTTGTTCGTTTACCACTTTTTTCTGAGACACAGGGGCATCACGAGCAGGGGGTATGGGGGGAAAATTCTCCGTGCGCCGAATCAGTGCGGGAGACGCCGAAAAGTCCCAAAAATGTCACATGTACTTTCTTCAATACAGTAACTTTGTTTCGGAAGGAGGTGAGGTTCGAACATGGGGGCGCCAAACTTGCTACTTGCCCCGGGCGCCATCTAACCTCGCTACGCCCCTGCTGAGACAGGCCTCAATTTGGCTTTATGAAACTTTATAACATTAGGGTACTGTTGAACCGTGCAAACTGGTGAAATTACATGTTGGTAGTTATTGAAAACGTTTGTGGCCACGTCAAACCGCTTGTTCTTCTAACTACGACCTTTCGACTATTTTTGTTAGGGGCTAAACGGATCACCATTATTAACGTAGTACATATCTTAAAAAACGTTGTTTAGTTGCATTTTTGGTTCGAAACTGATAGTTTTTAATCAAATTTAGCCTGAGGACTGTTTCACGTTTTAGTGTCTTCCTGGTTTGGTACCAGTACCACGGCTTGGGAAAAAGTATTTAGTAAAGTGTCGTATTAGTGCTAGTGAAGTGTTGAACGCTCCTACCTACTGCACCACTTTGGCTCCTCCAAATGACGCTTTACCAGACCCTAACTTTTGCAACCAGTACAAGCCCTGAAAGCTCATAGCCTTAAACTTGCTTCTAAAACCTTTAACACAACTCGTGGATTCCAGAAAAAGCCGTTTTGCTCCAAACACACCTGATTCATTATGCAGCAAAGACACACGACACCTGTTCCGTTTTGCCCGAAATGGTAGCATTCAAAGATCCGCTCACCCTTGAAATAGGCTATCCCTCAAGTTTGGGACCTTCAATTGTGATAGAAATTCAAACACACGCTAGAAGAATAGGGCTAAACGAATTTGCTAAAACAAGACGAAAAGTTAGGCAGGTTTGCTAGTAGCCTATACATCTGCCACACTAAAGCCTTGACTGCATTAGTTGAATACGGAACCAGGTGTTTGTATAATGCTACCAATTTTTACTCTGTCATGATCAGTCGGTCTGCATCTTGATTAAAACTGAAAAGTTCTCATTTTCGTGCATCTTGCGAAGAGAATGTTCTCTGCGACCGTTTGCGAAAAAGTTGTACCACGGTTAAATAAGCACGATAACGTCATCGAATGAAATTTCCTGAAAATTGCCTCCCGAAATGAAGAGCTGGTTGCGCCCCTGGTATTGAATATATATTTTTATCATTCAGGTTGAGTAACTTGTGCTTGCCCTGAAAATCGGAGCTGCCCTGAAATTTTTCACTGTATCAGGTTTGTTTTTAGGGAAAATGTTTTAGGCACCCGTTATGGACCTGAAGGGACCCTATCTCTCTGATTCTAGGGACCCGATTTTCTCTGATTCAGGGATCCGATGATAATTTTCTCTGATTCTAGGGACCCGATTTTCAATTCTAGGGACCCGAATTGGCAGGCTTGTCCATGGGAATGGGATTAAACGTCCCATGGGATGGGACAGGCATAAATTGTTATGGGATGGGAATGGGACAGATAAATATGTCCCATGGACAACCCTAGGCTTGTCCATGGGAATGTCATTCCTATGGGAATCCCATGGGACGTTTCCCATGGAATGGGATGGGACAGGCATAAATTGCTATGGGATGGGATGAGAATGGGACAGATAAATATGTCGCGTGGACAACCCTGCAAATCGGGTCCCTAAAACACCTTAGAAACCTGCTGTATTGAAATATTTTTTATCATTCGGGATTTTTGAGCAATTTGCGCCTGCACTGAATGCAGAGTTTGCCCTGAATTAACTCTATTGAATATATATCTTTCATCATTCAGGATTGTTGAGCAACATGCGCTTGCCCTAAAAGCAGCATTTGCCCTGAAGTTTTTGAAGACACGGGGGGCGGCCTCTCCCCCCGACTCGTACGCCTATGACTACATATACCCGGCTAATCTGATAATATGATCTTAGTGATGTAAAGAACGTTTCATTGTTCAATTCACGTTTCAGTAGTGGTTTAATCCTCTTATTCAGTGGCGTAACTGACGGCGATTCACCAGGAACCGGGTGTGCATGAAGACGTACACCCACATATATGTGGCATGAGCATGAGAAGGCTAAAGCCCATATATATGAAATATATGTGAATTTTTGGGAAATAATTATTGCATTCCCAAACAGTGGCCAATGGGCCCCTTCAGCAAAGTTTGCCCCCCCAGGCTGAAACCTCTAGTTACGCCACTGAGCTTCACGTTTGTGCAGGGGTCTTGACATTCTAAAATTTGACAAAAAATCCACTGATTTACAGTGTTTCATAGTTCAATTTCGGGGGCTTGGAAATTTGTTTGGTGGGGACTAGCGATGGAACTGGTTAACAAGAAACATCTGATTCAAAAACTGTATTACCAAGCCGTGCCAAATTCATCAAACTGAGAGCAACACCTTTTCTAAGCTTTTCTTGTTGAAATGACTTTTTCTATGACTGCAAATGTTAGTACATCGTTGAACAAATGGGACTTTTGCGAAACTCACGTTGCCTGTCTGCTGGCTCTGATTCACTCTTGCAGTTCAAACTTACAATCTGAGCTCTACGTTAGCCACGCAAAAACATCATTACCAACTGCACTACCCCTTCAAGAACGTCAATTTCCGACACCATTACGTCATGCGGAAAAACTGCAGTTGCATTGAAACTGAGCAATATTACCTTTGCAGAGTTCTTTACTTCAACCGCCAAAATTTAATGTCGATAACCCCAGATAATGACCAGGCTGCAGCTTATGGCACTAATTGAAAAAATCTCGTTGAACATTACAAAATAGTATGAGATGTGCCAAGAATTGTTTTTTTGGCGACGGTAAGCAGCGGTAAGCCAACGCCTGAACTATACTTCTTGCCGGTGCTGTTGAGGTAAACACTTCCCAAAGAGGGTGTTCGTCGCCAATGGTGTCAGGTGATGTTATGATGTGCCGCTGGGGCGTTACTAAGGAACCGACAATAGGAGAAAGAGGAATAAACTATCCTTGACTATTTGCGGTGATACAAGGCCTTTTTCATCAGATATTCAGAGGAGGGCAATATAAACCTCGAAATACCAGTACCGGGTCAGTAATGTATGGTAATCTGCGGTCGAATGTCATCTCTTTCCTTTGTTCTAAGGATTTTGACTGGGATGGGGAAACGGCTTTGTCTGGAGAGGAAGGTGTGAGGACTGGGGCGCAATTGCTCCCCAAGTAAGTGTGTCCAAAAAACCCTGATTTCAAGACAAACACTGGGGTACTTTAGCACATTGGATTTGGCCCAGATTTTTGAGTAAACATTTCATCAATTTGCTCTCTCCACAGCCAGATGTGTTTTTTAGGCTAGCCTACCGGTCTAGAGCTTCTAAACACAAAAACTGAAATGATTTAGACCGTTTAAAACGTTATTTAAAAGTAGTAAAAAAGAGTTAGAAATTTTAAACTTTCAAAATTTAATTTTTATCAACAAAGTGCCCCCCGCCCCCTTGCTACGACACTGCTGAAAAGTATAAGCAAAAGGTCGACGTTCCCCTCCCTGGAAAATTTTCTGCGGACGCGCATAAGGGCGAAACGAGATTAGATGGCGTCCGGGGCAAGAAGCTAGATTGACGCCCCCATTTTCGAACCTGAGGTCGTTCGGAAGCAGTGTACTGTGTTGAAGGAAGTGCTTGTGACAATGTTGGGATTTTTTCGTATTCGTTCCCCGCAGTCATTTCGTGACCCCCGCAGTGATTCGGCGTCCGGGGAATTGTGCCCCCCTTCGTTACGCCCCTGGCCCATGATAAGGGCGCTTGGGGCCATTCTAACGAAAATTTGCCGATCACTGCTGCACGCCATACTGCTGAACAGAGCTTCAGCAAGTTGAGGCTAATCCAAACATTGCACAGATCAACTATGTCCGACGAAAAACTAACAAATCTGGCAATGATATCTATTGAAAGTGAAANTCCTGAAACGTTAGATATGACTGAGTTGACAAAAACATTTGCATTTTTGAAAACTTGGAAAAAGTCATTTTCCTAACTGGAAACATAGCAAATGCTTGTCTGTCTGCTTTACAGGTTGTTTTGATACTGTAGAGAATGCTTTCATAAGCATTTGTTAAAATAAATCGATGTTTTTGTTTACATAAAATCATAAATACGGTGTGTTAAATGTAAAGTATTGCATATTGGGGGCCCAACATCCAGGCTCGGGGGGGCCCCCCAACCAATGTTCCCTCCAATTTTTAATAATGCTGTTCGGAAAAACAAGCGGGTGCGCTGAATCACAATTTTTGTTGCAACTGCGCAGAGGGATCTAGCAGCTGCGCGGCCGTGCAGCTTGGAGGCAACATTGCCCCCAACCACTAGCGCCGGTCCTGCTGCGCTCAAACCTGTGCAAATGTACTTATGAGGTTTATATCTGATTCAGTACCGTAGCCAGCCAAAATTTTGGGAGGGGCCAAATATTTTTATTTTTAGTGAGCAACAATGTTTGGTTTGGAGCACAGGCCTCTTCAAGCGCAAAACGACAAACATGGTGGCAATTTTGGGGGCATGGCCACTTTGTCCCCTGGCTACGCCTATGCTCTGTTTAAGTTGTACTAACGGGGTAGGCTGAAGCACAGGGTTAGTTCTTTGGAAATACGACAATTGTCTGTCGATGACTGATGCATTGTGACGATTGGTGACGTAACAAATAACATTTGCAATCATTACGATTTAACCATGACATTTTCACAGGGACGGGTCAGTTCGTTCGAATTTTATGTCGGCATGACAGGGGCGGATCGAGCCAGTAATTTTAGGGGGGGGGGCGATTTCAGTAATACCTGGTAGTCAAGTCTCATAACGGCTTCGCTACTGTAAGACAGATGAAGTAAACTCCACAGTTCACAACACTGTTGTGACAAAACAATGGACGACGAAATGGCCTTTAAGCGTGAATGCTGTTTTCTGAATTGTACAAAATCATGGTGAATAAAGTTACTTTCATAGGTTTTCGGTGGGGCGATCGCCCCACCCCTGCGGTATGCGTTGATTTCTACTTCTGGAGAAAATAATCTCGCGAGGCTTTCGGAAGGACTCGAAGGGCCACATGTGTCCTGCTGGCCGGATGCCCCTGTGCTAGACGAATAAGCACACCGCATAAGCTTCTTTGAATCAGAGCATCAAATATGTTGCCGAAGTGGTCAACTTGATGCTAAGGAATAATTGCAACATTCTGGGGAGCGTCCTTAGCTTTTTTCATTACATTCTTAAAGATTCGAAATGCGATAGGTTTATACGCAGTCATTTAATATAAGGTTGTGTGTACGTGCTCCGAGGTTAGCACGCATATAATGACATGCAATAGACACGAAAAAGGGTTTTCACTGGAATTGAACACGGACCGAAGGTGCCTATAGGTCTGTCGACATATCATTTAGTAAGCTACTTCCCAACTGGCGTGCCGCAAAATAACTGAGAACGACTTTCTTGAACTGTTCGTTTACAACAAGGCGTGTTTCTTTGAAGAAAGATGAGTAAGCCTGTTTTTGATCTACTTATGTCACAGTGGAGCAGGTATAATTATCCTTCACTTGTGCAACGATATCATTTGGAATCATCCGGCGAGGCCGTTGCGCAATAACGGGCAGTAGTCGCTCGAATTGCGCAGCTTTGACGCGGAGATTGACAACAGCAAACAATGACTCGTTGTCCGCTGCAGCAGCTTCATCATTGCGCCAATATCTTCGATTTGTGGAGTTCGCTTAGAACAGTTATAATGCAGACGTTGCCTACCCATTTCCACCATCTAATCACGTTTTTTTTTCAACTACAAAAGGTGTTTTTGAAAGCTTACTATGATTTTCTCGCTCGCAAAATGTTACTAGTGATTCTCACGCAGACTGTAGCACTGTATGCTGCAAATGCAACGTATTCGGTTTTCAATTCGTTTTCAGATAAAATGGATTGCCGGTTGAAAATACAACAAACCACCTGCAAGTTTTGCAAATGACCACTGACTTAACTTCCTTGAAGGTACAATCAGAAGCATGGACGTCGGAAGGATTTTTTCTAGGGATCACTAGGGAATTTTTCCAAAATTTTTTATGGGGGGGCAAAAGTGGTGAGTTTTGTTTTTTTCCACCCAAACTAAGAAAGTAACCTTTTTTTGCTTAACTTTTCAAAATCCAGGGGAGGCAAGAACCGCCCTGCCCACGTCCGACGTCCATAAGCAGAAGCAACACGATGAAAACAGTAACTTCGCCATGTAAAGCTGTACGTTTGTCACACTCAGTAAACAGCACTGCGCGGTACCGATGCAAATTGCGGAAGTGAAGCTTTTGGAGAAAACACAGCCATCAACAGCTTGAAACGTGTCTTTCTCAGGAGGCATTGGCGCTAAGCATGAGCAATACAACGCGACAAAGAAAGACATCTACCACTGATGAAGATATTCTTTACCAATTTTTAAACGGATGTAACGAGATTGAGCCGTGAAAACGTTTGCACAAACGATATGCAACCATGTTGCGGAGGAAAGTTTATCTTCATCGGCAAACGTTTTCGAATCTGAAAAAGGCATGCGTGATGATTTCAGGGTAAACTGACGATGCTGCAGCCAGCACGACTGTTAACATAATGAGTATCCTGAGTCCACTTTTGCGTCTTTGCGTCATATTTCCATAACTTGTTTGCTTGCCTGCGCGCAAATAAAATGTTTTTTTATGAAGCATTTAAAAATCAGCAATAACGATGTGATTGAACGTAAAAGTTTCGAAACGGAGAGTTCAAAAAATCTGATAAACAGTGAAACGACAACGCAACTGCAGCAGTAGACAATGTACTTTTCACAAGAATTGATACAAAATATTCTGATAGTTTTGGAAACCTATAGCGTGGAAAGGACGAAAAAATACTTTTAGTCATTTAGCTCGTTTCGTCAAGGACGTACACCCACGGGTGAAGTGAAATCCATTAACACTTGTCGTAGCCATCAAAGCATGAGCAGTAAGCTTTCTGTCACTGACCGTCGAGCTGATCAGTCGTGTTTCGATCAGCTCAGACGTGCTTTTAATCAGCTGTTTGTATGGCAACATTGCCCTTCTGGACTATGTTCTGTGAGAGATTGTTGTTTCGGGAAGGATTCTGTTGACTGTCAGGTTCAACTCTTCATTTACGTATTGGCAAAATTTGTTATTGACTGTTTTGTATAAAACTGCTATTCACATCACAGTGGATTTTGTTTGTTTGATATGGTGGTTTGTTGTTGGCGCTTTACAACTACAACGGTCTTGTAGAGCCAGGGCTCAGGTTGTACAATTTCCATGGGTTCATTTTCACTCGGTTTGGTTTGTGTTCTGGTAGTGTTCCCTGCAGCTCTGCCGTACACCGTGCGCCTGGTAAGAAGGCTAAAATTTACATGGTCTTGGTAAGACCCGACCGAGAGTTGAACTCTCGACCTACCAGCACCGAAGCGGCCGCACTAACCACTAAACCACGGGCTGGTCGTTCCAAAGAACATTAGCAGTGGAGATACTTTGAGAAAGAATGAGACTGGTCGGGCGCCTAAGGGACAGGACGCATGGCAATTATCCGACGTGTTCAATCTCCTGCAAATAATGGAAAAGAGGCTTTCCGAACGCCTTTCAGCAATTGACAGACCAGCCCGTGGCCTAGAGGTAAGTGCGTCCGCTTCGGTGCTGGTAAGTCGAGAGTTCGCCTCTCGGCCAGGTCTTACCAAGACCTTGTAAATTGGTACTGCGGCCTTCTCACCAGGCGCACGGTGTGTGGAAAGAGCTGCAGGGAACTCACGCAGAACATAAAAACAAGCCAAGTAAAAATGAAACCAAAAATTGTACAAACTCAGTCGTGGCGCTACATGACCATGGTAGTTATAAAGCGCCAACAACAAACCACTTTCAGGAAAAGAGGCTTTCCGAACGCCTTTCAGCAATCAACCCTCATGGATCGTTTGCTGTTGGCGGAGTCTAGAACACGATTTCTGATCTGAAATCTGACCTTAGTGGTATCAAAACAGAATTGGCTGAACTGCGCGCAGAAAAGAGAAAATCAGATATCACTTCTGAACTCCGGTCTAAAGAATATAACCTACTATTTCATGGTTTACCCACAGCGTCTTCCGATGAGACCCCTGAACAGAGTGAAGATGTTGGTCGTTAATTTTTGGCGAACTCTTTACGATTTCCTGAGTCTGATCTTGCCAAGATTTCATTTGCCGATTTCCATCGTCTGCCAAAGCATAATTCAGCACTTCAGTCAAGTAGTGCAAGTTATTCTCAGCCTCCAGCAATAGTTGTTAAATTGAAAGATACAAATACGGTTACCAAATTGGCAGCAAGAGCAAGGCAATTTAAGAAAAATATTACCAAGCATCAACCTCGATTTATGCAAGATCAACACAAATCTCTTCTGAAGAAAGCTTCTGAACTGTTTGCTTCTGGAAAAAAGATTAGATGGAAAATGGAAGGCGCTGAATACTGTCTTTACGCTAACGGTGAGAAAGTTTTACCTGACTAGTTAAAACCGTTGAAATGATGTTAAGATCACCTGATTTTCAGTCCATCATGTGAACACTACAAGCATGATTGCTTACAATAATGCTATGAAACTAGACGAAATTAATGTTCTGGTTGCTGAATATAACTTTGCTGTCATATGCTTAACTGAAACTTGGTTAGATAACTCGATCGACGCAAACTCCATTCTTCTTATTTGTTACCGTGGCCCTTTTCGCTTAGATCGCAATCGGCATGGTGGTGGTGTTTTAGCTTACGTTAAAAATAACATTTATTGTGTTCGCCGCATTGACTTCGAATCACCCGACGTAGAAATATTGTGGCTTGAACTCAAAACTATAAATTCCCGTAGTCTATACCTTGCGGTGCGTTATCTTCCACCGAATACCACCTCCCTCTTCAAGCAAACGTTCATTAAATCTGTGTCTACTTTTATCGAGTCGCTTCTAGTTGATCCTTGTTGCTGTATCCTGCTTATTGGTGATTTCAATGATCATTCTGTTGGGAAACCTATTCAGCTTCAGACCTACCTTTTTCGTACTTTGTCAGCTTACGGCCTTCAGCAATTAATTGACACTCCTACTCGCGAATGCAAGATTCTTGATTGGGTTCTAACAAATATACCCTCCGCTGCACTCTCTCATGGTATTTTCGATTCTATCAGCAACTTAGATCACAATCCCATTTTCATTAAATTTAATTTTTCACTTCAGCGGCGTACAGCTTCTAAACCAGTTATTGTATGGGATTATGCCAAAGGGAATTTTTCAGACTTGAACAATGCTCTCTATGCAACTCCCTGGGAATTTATTATCATGAACTCACCCAATGTTGACTGTGCTCTTCTTAATATTACGGACGCTATTAATCAAACTCTTAAAACCTTCATTCCTACGAAAATTATTTACCCTTATAAAAGAAATAAACCTTAGTTTAATCACGAGCTTAAAACTTTACTTCGTTAGCGAACTCGACGTTACAAACGTTGGCGTAAAACCAACAATATTAACCACAAACGTCTCTATAACAAGCTTAGAAACCTGATCCAACGCAAATTCAAATTGGCTAAACAAAGTTATAACATGAGCTATATAAATGCACTAAACACCACTAATACATCTCATGCCGATTACTGGAGCCTTTAAATAAGTACTGGAAACCAAACAAACAACGCAACTACCCAATACCCTAAACGGAAAACCTGTGCAAGATGAATGTGTGAAGTGCAATCATTTCAATGAATATTTTGCTTCAATTTCCGATTCTCCTGCTTATGATATAGGTAAATTGTCACCATTCCATTTTCTTACTGATCATCGATTACTTGTTTAGTAATGTCGTTGTAACTAACCACAGTTCGTGTGTTTTTCTTTACTTGTTTTCAAGTGTCAACATTTCGCCTGTAAGATTTGTCTTACATTTACAGGACTGATGATGCGTTGG
>JGI24159J19872_10011425_pt1 | contig 11628 bp, 11 predicted proteins | sample Ectturendosymbi4_FD_19872 | JGI IMG/M metagenome (IMG submission 19872) | reverse complement strand
GAAGATCTAAGGCAATTGTGGAACCAAAGTCGGCACAACAAAAGATATATTTTGAGGGGGCACTACACACAAGAGGGGCATACTTTCACGCTTTTCAAACAAACGGCCAAATAGGTCACACTTGCGTGGGGTCCCAAAAACTAAGATGGCCTAGGTCCCCGCGCTCCCTAAATCCGTCCCTGCGTACACGTCTTGCCATTGTGAAACTGCATGCTGCTGTTTTTTCTTAATTTTTAGCCAACGCGTTCATGGACGTGAAGTGAACGACTTATGATTTGAAATCAGTCAGGCGTGTAATCTAGGGTTTGTTCAACCATGACAAGCGGAGATCCGTAGCCACAGGGGGACAATGCCCCCAAATTTTGTTGTGCCCAAAAATTTTATGAAAACATACAATGAAAATAAAAATCTTGTCTCCCTAAGCATGTATTTTGTTCCCCAAACCTTGAAACCTGGCTACGGGCCTGGACAAACGTATTTAAATCAAGGCTAGTTTTGTTGTAATAATACTGTGTGTGCGATCAGGAAAAAGCCAAGGACAAAGCTTGATTCTTTGTCATGGAATATTTGAAAATATGCTCAGTTCAGAACTTGATACGCACTGGTACGAAGAGTATAAGATCGTGTTTTCGTCAAGTTTTTACATTTATTCACTCAAGCGAGAAAATACGATGCTTTTCGTTGCTACGCAGTCTTGAACTCGCATCCTTGGGAATTGCTTCCCCCCTAACAAATTTATGGTTGCGTTAACTCGCATCAAGTCCCTACCTTCATAAAGGCTATCTCGGGAGAAATGTGGAGGTTGAAAAACCTGCACCAATGTTTGGAAAGACGAAGTGGTTTCAGGCAATTTTTACGAAGCTTTCTATAGTTGCTGGGTTAGCTACCAGCACGGGTATGGTGGGGAGGGAATGGCGTTCCTGAACTTGCTTCATGTTTTCGTTGGGAGTGTAATGAAAGTGAATTCTTCATTAAATACTGTCCTAAAAATGAGCTTCAAGTGCTGTTGAAAATGGCTAGCTTTTTGGGTGCGTTCCCATACCTCTTTCCAGCACTGAACCCCTGCCTACCGGTCGCATTGCCAGACCCCCTTACGAGGTCCAGCAAACGCCAATGGTCGCGCTGTTTTGAAATCGATTCCGGAGGCTTCATCGTTTCGCGGACCATCGCATTTATTTTCGTGAAATGTTTGTATTTCCTCCCTTTGCGCCGCGAGTCCACCACCTCCCACCGTACAGCACTGACATTCAGGGTTGCGGAGTCGGAGGTAAATTATCCGACCTTTCCAAAATTTTCAATTCCGACTCCTTAACATAAATGGAATGAAGCTTGTTTGTTAAAATCAATGGAAATCGTGGTGCACAGCAAGAAACGTTTTAACAAAAGTTTCAAAAATTGTACCATTTCAACATGAATTCCCAATTTAGGAGTGTGAAGTAAAAAATGATCCAATTGGACTTCCGGAGTCGGAGTCGAACAAAAACCTCCGATTCCTGACGACCCCGCAACCTTGCTGACATGAGCAGGAAAGCCTTTCACGCGGCAGGAAAACATCATCCAATTGCTCCATTAATGCTTTTATGTGTCCGTTAACTTACAATTCTGTACACGGCGAAAAGCGCGGGCGCGTTAACAATGAAAAGAAATTGCTAGAAGCTCAGATTCGAATCGATCCACAGACCCCTTAAATATCCGAAAACACTCGTGGATCGAAAAAACAATCAAATAAATTAATCTACAACCCCCATCACAGCCCCTCAGTGACGTCAGCAGCAGCCGACCATGCGGAACTACGATTCTATGGCACCAGACCTTTGCAAAGGACACCACCAAACGCGATAAACTACTATACAGATGCGACGTGCTCAGAGAATCGGTTGCGTCGCGCAACGACATCGCTTCTGTTTGCTTTCAACTGGTGCCTGTACAGGAGTTGACGAACGAGCTTCCTGTGCTGCAGGAACTTGGGGTTTGATGAAGACCGGGCCAGATGACGTTACAAGGGATGTGGGCAAATCTGTGGCTGTCTGGTGCTACCATGTCAGGTCAACAGCTGTTGGCGGTCCATTCCCCTCTTACCAACATTACATCGACCTGTATTATGTTGACACTATAAGTTTTAGATGTCATGATCCCGTTGAGTTTGGCGCCCAAAGCAAAAACCATATAAGTGGCTCCCGACAGAAGCTTAGGATGCATTGGTAATAATTTAAGAACGTTTTGTACAAGTATGGGAGCACATGGCTTTGCTTTGTTTTTAGTGGAAATATGACATCATTATGGGCGTCAGGGGGTCCTTGACCCCTCCTGGATTTTGGAATTTGACATCTTCCTGAGAAATTTTCAACAAAAAAGGTTGTTTTCTTAGTTTCGAGAGTGAAAAACGAAATTTCACCACTTCTTCCCCCGCGCCAGAAAATTCCTTTTGGCCACCCCCGGAAAAAAACCTTCCGACGCCCTTGGACATCATAACGACGCAGCACAGAAAAGCGAAAGCGGGAGTTAGAGCACGGCAGCGTGAGCAGGAGATAGCGCGCTGGTTAAGAAAGATCGGTTTTAAACAAACGTACATTACAAACAGGCGCCACTTCAAGTTACGTCGCAAAAATTTATGTGGTCGTTGATCGGCCCTCAGTGCACTTTACAAATCTTAGTTTGTGTTCCCTGGCGCCAAAACAACCGTAATGTGGCAAAAAATACTCGGATCTTCCACAAGAAAACAAATGCAGCAACATTCGCTCAAGGAATCGTTCACAAAGGCCACGCAGGATTTCAGGGGTCAGGTTCAACCAGAACTGAAGTCCACAGCCTGCTATTTGATGATTGGACTCGCTATGCACAGGTTGAAGTTACAGACTTAGAGCAGCGGATGGAGTCTGACGGGCTTTCAAACAACAAAGCTTATACAACCAATGCATTGTGCCAACATATGATGCCACGCAAACAATTGCCGCGACGTCAAGTCCAGCTGGTGGGTATTGCACAGGGGGAATTCCGTACAGGAGAAACGCAACGTTGAAGCGAAAATAAAGAAAACGCTTTAATTTCGCAGCATCTTTGTCCGGGCACGCAATCAGGGGAGTATGGGGCAGGGTGGACCGTCGATTTATTGGCTCCAAACGATGGCCCACGACAAAACAATTGCTGGTGAAACTTCACCCCCCAAACAATCCGGCTTCATTCTCGACAAGCAAAGTTGAAGACAGGGTCCGACCGTCGTTGGATGCGAGGAACGTGCACGACGTGCGGACGTACAAGCAATACGTCATCAGGTTAATACTCTGGACGCGGCTTCACAGGTTTGACAAAAACAAACAAACAAAACGAGACTTAATGTCGAACCCGACCATGAGATCATTCAAGCGGAACCCACCCGGTGGTTACTTGCTACGGACGAAGCACCGATCCGTCACCTGGGGGAATACCCCCAGGCTAACGTCACCAAAAACAACTCAGCATAGATGCCAGCGAACGCCCATGTCAGCAATCGAAAGGTTGGCCAGAATAAGCCCCGCAAAATCATCTTTCATTGTCGCAAAAATATGGACGAACTGCAATCTGGTAAAAACATTGTCCGGCATTTTGAAAATGAGAGCGAGATAGAGTTGGAAAGGGGGGTCGTAGCGACCCGAAGTAGAACAAGCGCAATAAAGCACCCCCCCCTGCACGCCCAGGGAGACTTGGCTGTGATTGTCCTTGACGCTTAGCTGAGCAGGGTCCGGATCTCCTTGTGCATGTGGCACAGAAAGTCCACATAAGAAGCCGCTGAGCCCGCCCCGCGGTCCTCGACCAAGAAATGCTTGAACCAGGGTTCCAGTTTGTCCCTTTGTCGGATGATTGTCAGCTGAAAGCAAATAACGACAATGGCAAAGATATCAAAAAACACAACGACATATATATCGTTTGCCAAATAAATATATCAGCAAAGTAAGCCAGCAGCCACAGGTACATTCGGGGGCAGTGTCCCTCAAAATTTTGTTGTGCCAAATAAATCATTTAAATATGTAATAAAAACTAAAATCTTTCCCCCCTAAAAATATATTTTGCCCCCCCCAACCTTAAACCTGGCTACGGGCCTGCAGCAGGGTGTTTATATCACGATGTAGACACAAATTGCCGACGAGGTTGGAGGAGTTTTTCAAGCATGTGAAATCCGTGACGTCACAAACATACATAACATCATAATCCACGTGGGTAAGTGGGTACTCTAATTATGAAAGCCACCAAAGCCTGACGCACACGAACTGCGTCTGGTGCGTTTTTCAGCGATCTGCGTCATATTCGATGCCGTCACAGCACCCCCTACTTCAGCGTCCGGCGAGGCCTGCGTTCCTGTGCTGAAAAGTGTTTGGAAATCAGACACGGGTCAGTTGCTGGGCAGAAGTTGAATCAGTTCACCGGTCTGCGTCATACTCGATGACGTCACAGCCTCTGCTTCAACAGCCTCCAGTCGAGCGCAGCATCGTTAGCGACGCATGTGCTCAGCGATGATCACCACCGTTCAAACATAAACACTTCGCCATTGCACACTCCAACAGTTAACACGCAACACGCAATAACAACACGCTAGCACAGCAACGAGAACATCCAGTGAGTTTGCGATGCCGGTGCTTGGGACGAGTGTTTATGTGACGCAACGTCTCTCTCGTGGCTCATTCAGGAAAGAAATAAAAGCACCAACATTTCAACCAACCTTCATTCTGCGTGTTCGCTTTGCTTGCAACGTGGCTATAAGTTCCCGGATGTGACGTGAGTCCTCGTTGTCGAAAACCATCAGGTTACCCTGAAAACCAACGTGCGAGGAGCAATTGCAAGAAACTGCTCTGCGGTGAATGAACACTCAGTGCTTCGTAACAAGGTTAAGTGATAGTGAGACGTCATAAACACAATGAAACATCGCTTCGACGAGGTTCAACAATACAGTAAAACATCCGGGTCATCGCTGAGAGGTGACATTAATGACGTCTGCGGTTGAAACCTGCTTTTTTCGATCACGGACCGAAATGTTTTTGAAATGACCGAAAAAAATTAAGCGATTTCGGTCAGAATGTCTAAAAATGTAGGCTCATGAACACTGCTACGGCGAGGTTTGATACAACTGTTAGAAAAATGACCATAATGTCTCAGCGAAAAGAAAACAGGTTACAACAAAGCTATTTTGAACACACCCCGCGTAAAATAAATGCTGACTGGATGATGGAACTGTAGGAAGTTTTGTCGAGTCAAAAAATGATGATTAGTCAAAGAACCTACGAGGTCAATATCGATTTGCCCAGCGCTCTGGACCCCAAAGACATTTTGTATCCACACTGGCTCCACAGCCTGTCCTATCCACAGAAATGTGCTGATTCCATTCTCCAGCAAGTAGACCTCGTTGTCTTTGAGTCTTTCTTCAGAGCATCGGATAGCAACTGGAACGCCATCTTTGGATGGAGATGAGAAAAGCTGCAATGGCAGGAAGAGGTGGTGATGTTGGGGAAGTCATTCGATACATACACCAGTGTGTTTCAACCTTTTTTCTGCAAAGGAACTTTCCGCAAACGTACGCATTACTCATGGAACCCTATGCAATGATCCAAGTGTCTAGAACTGTGGTTGAGGATTTTGACTATTTCGCGGAACCCTGGTTGAAAAACACTGCGATAGAGGGTTGTTTTAGTCAGTTTGTCTTTCTCACAAAGGCAGTTGTTTTTAGCTAGATGAGTGAGACGATTAAAATAATCGCACACTACGCGTAAATCGGGAGCCGAATCTTCTTAATTTTAATGTAGCATTGCAGGCACACCAGAATTTCGAAGTAATTCTGTCGAAGAAAACTGAACTTTGACAAAATGGTTTCAAAACTCGCTTTGTTTGGATGTAAACTGAACCTTTGCAAATCTGTCATGAAAACATTAAGTTTGGGCGAAAGGATTATTTTGAGAACACTTGCTAGAATGTCGAACAGCAGTGATTACGACATGCCAATGACTATATGACATGACAAATATTATGAAATCACGATGATTACGCCATACAAATACTATGACATAAAAAATATTATGAAATCACGATGATTACGCCATAGCAAATACTATGACATAACAAATATTATGAAATCACGATGATTACGCCATGACAAATACTATGACATAAAAAATATTATCAAATCACGATGATTACGCCATGACAAATACTATGACATAACAAATGACCACGACATCAATTATTACGACACAAAGAGCTTTGGACGATTTTCAAACGTTACAATTTTCGCGCAGGCACGTTTGAAAACAAACAACACTGAAATGTTTTGAACATGGTGCAACTTGTCAAGCTTACCACCGGGATTAGACGGGGGTACAAGAACGCTTGGCTGTCCGCGGCATCCATCGATAGAAGGATTTGGCGGAGGTAAGCTCGGTCGTCAGTCGATATGTCATGCGACGAATGTATGGCATCGTTCTGTGGGAATTAAGTGAGTGTTGGACAGTAATTGCTGAGGAGGTTGATTAACTTAATGAAATAACAAGCAGTTTTACAAACAACAGCTGTTTCTTTTTGTTTGGCCGGGGCAATTAACGTGCGACATTGCCCAACCCAGCCAGTAGCAGAGTACAGCCTGTATTATCAACAAAAACTACGCATTCGCGTTCAAATGCCGTGACAAACCCAACAAAAGATCTCCGTTTAGTTGTCAACCAACAACTCGAGCTTTCCAGCGGGAAAGGAACAGCAGGCATAAGTTACAGAACAGCAACAACATGCGTTGCTTTATTTACCCCAAACCGCGCGGGCCTAGCCTGCGTCTCGGTTCGTTCTCGACAGTTTCTTGCAAGAAATACAAAAAACCGTTTAAAACAAACTCATGAAACAACTGAGATCTGCAGCTTAACGCTTCACGAGCGAATTGCTGGCAACATCTGCCTGGCAGTTGTTTGTTCCGCTCCAATAAGTTGACGTAGCTACGACAACCAAACGCACACTGATCGGCTGATACTTCTTTGCGATAGTTTTGGTTGGATGACAAAAAGATGCACTCTTGTCAGTGTAAGTTTGGTGGAAGCATAGCTGGAGAACGCCAGCCTGTGCAATATGATCTATTCATTGACCTCCAACCTGCATTTCTGTCGACCCGAACTAACAGGACGCTAAGCCGCGATAAATATCTATTTTCAAGACCCGACCCATCAAAAATTNATGTGCGACNGGGTATCAGACCGTAATTGACAGCGGTCGCATTTATACTTGTTGTTTCAGAAATTGNAATANAGGAGCTGACCAGGGAGTAGTTTAAAGTGATTAGGTCGGTGTTTTGAGAAGTTTGTGCTTTTAAAGCTTTGGAGAGGATGAGTAATAACAAGCGTAAATGCTTGTTTTGTCAGCTTTTTGCAACAATCTGGCGGATAAACCAGGTTTACTTAACAACTGAAGAACAGTTTGTGAAAAGCTGACCAGCTGTTTACGCTCTGTTGCGAAACAAAGCACAACCCAGTGCTATTGTGACGACGCAGAGAAATCGTACGCAACATACCTTCAACAAACAATTGAGATAAACAGGCACTAGCTTCATACACTCCGGCAATATCAGCTGGCCCGGGGAGGAGGGCGCCGCGCAGTGCTTCCGGTACGTTGCCAAGGCAACCGTGGTTTGAGAAATTAGATCCTCCCGAATCTTGGCAGGAGCAGTGTTCAAGGCAGACCTGGAAAACCAAACTTACGTTCCAGATAGATACTAAACAAGGGAAAGATGCGACAGACAATCAAGCACGGGCACATGACCGATGTTTCACTTCATGATCTCGGCCGAGCTCGCATTTTTATTCTGTGACCTGCACACTAGAAACTTCTTTCATTTTTTTCGCGGAATTTTTAAACCACATTTTTTAAGCTTTAACTCTGCCATGAAAAACTTTTTTCAACTTCTGACGTACCGTTGAACTTCTGACGTACCACTGAACTGATCCAAACAAAATACAGGCGGTATATAAATGGTTTGCAATTTGCATGGGTCTTATGACGTCAGAATGTGAGTTACGTTTGATCGACCAGCCTTGTTACTGATCCTTTTCTAACCGTTACGAAAGATAAAAAATGCGTTCGAGCAGATCGTGTTTATATAAAATAAACAAAAAAGGGTCAAAGGTCAAAAGGAAGCGACTGCGGTTTCAAACAACGATTAGGAAATTTAAGCCTGCAAATGCCAGAAAAAAACATTTGTCTAAAATAAATTAGCACAACAACAACAGTCAAAATGCTGCAACACACACGCAGATTGCAACGAGTATCCATCCAATCTAGTTGTGCTTTATCTTGCCGTGCACACGTAGACGAGAGGAAGCTTTTTAAGGTCGTTCCAGTAAACATCACAATACACGCGAATTAATGGCTGATGGTTGACACTAATTCCTACGGAAGAAACTTAGATTCAGCTTGGGACATACAGGCCGATTCACCAATACATTCTAATGTGACATTTGAATGCTTGGTGGCAGTCTTTCCTCTTTCAGCGTCAAACACACTTTTCACTTTGATGAGCCACATTAGGAGTTCAGGGGCAACTTGCCAATATGCAAGTTGAGGTTGAAATCAATACGTTTTGTTTAAAGCCTAATACGCGTCTGCTACAGACTATCATCATGCAGTCAGTGTGTCGCTATCACCAGCAGTGCGAAGTCCAACCCCTGTCAATTTCAACCTGTTTCGGTGAATTTCATTCTGCACTTTGATACAGCTCTCAGTGCGAGCTTTTCACTCCAGCACAAGGGTGACATTTAATCCAACCAACACGCCTGCCGTCGCACACGACACGCCTGCCATTGCACACAACACACTTACTTGACGGCCTTTTTGGCGAAGTAGTTCAAGATGACATCGGTCTCACAGCACCTGTACATGTCACTTAGCTGCGCGCACACGCTCAGGTTGATGTTGTGGAGGCGCAGGCGGCGCTGTCCACTGACTGACGTGTACAGCAGAGCAATCTGCGTGCAGTTTTTGATAAAATAATTCTCGTGCGTGCCACTCAACAGTGCGTTTCTCCCACGCACTTTGGCAGCAATGTTTGTTTGAGGCAGGCAGCCTGTTCGCTCATGTATGGGGGTCCCAGAGCAATTAGGTGGAAGTACGTTTAAAATCATTACCATGGACAACACAGGAAGTAGACAGCGCTTCACGTCTACTCAAAAGTGTGGCAAAGGCCAAGTACGCCGAACAGCGCGGAGCTGCGAACCCCTCCTGGATTTTCTGACAGGGGGTTAAGTCGTATTCCTTTAATGGAACAATGAATGGGCATTTGACACTACATCAATATCACCTGCAAACAGGTTTGCAGAAGCGCACCGGCAAAACTGGCGATGCTACTACCTTAAGCTTGTGTGAAACATGTAGAAGCGACATTTATTCTTTGTTTCCACGACAACAGTGTTGGTTGACCATGTGGCCTCGATGGTCTTTCACCAATCCTATACGATACAGGGATAATTAATCGTTGTTCGCATTTATCAGTTGTTTTGCCGCCGTTTTTTCATTTATTCTAATTTCCACTGACCATTGGTTACTTTTTTGCATTGTTTCTACACGATAGCTTAGTCATATGAATCAATCAGTCAATCAATCGATTCAATACCGGTAGGGGCCAATGCGCTTTGCGCAGAAAAAGCATTTAACGCATCAAAACTTTTAAACTCTAAGCGTAAATTATTACATAACAACGCAATATGCGCAAAACTGGGCGCAATGTCTCTAATAAATGGTCAAAAACACCCCACCAGCGCTTTCCCGTGCAACCAGTATCCTTACTTTCGCACATTCCTGTCCTCTTCCCCGGCCCATGGAGAGCACCAAGCGGTACTCCCCACAAACGAAAATACTGTTGACATTTCTTACAATGCAATGCTTTCGAGGAACCGAACAGCAACCAAGTAAATGCACATTGGTTTGAATGGCAAAATTATAGCCGTAGCTTGCTTGTCATAGTTTGAAAATCATTTTTTACGTCCCGCTGGAAATTAATTTTGAAGCTTTAAAAAGGGTTTGCACTTGGTTTTATACACGGAAAACAGACTAAAAAGGGGGCCTTCATTTAGAAATTTAATGCAACAAACAATCCACCGTCTACACAGACTTCCATTGCTGATATTCATGAACAACACGGTGAATGACGGGACTCAAGGTCATAGTCAATCAGTGCAGCAACAGGATTAATTGCAAGCGACACAACACAATTATCCAGAGCACCATACGGTATTGTAATGGCAGCAGTACATGTTTGGACCCATCACAGCCGGGGTTTGCACCGATCAGAAATCCCCCAAACCATATCTTTCAAAACCAGGTCTTTGTAAAAGCAGTGACGTTGAAGTACAACTGTTTTAAGGTCACTAGCTTTTGGGGGTTAATAATTTACAAATGCAACAGTTGGAGGGACCACCTAGCGCGTCATCTCACCTGAGCAAAAGCACCGAACTCTTCGTTGATCTTGTCGTCGTGCTTGATCTCGACAATGATTGTTTTGTCACAATCGAGCGCGGCAAGTTCTACGTCAGTGGTGTTGCCCATGTACAAAGAACCGATGAATTCCACGGGTCTAATGCCTGGTGGAACACAAGTGTTTCCCTTTAAATATTATGCCTGGTGGTACACAAGTGTTTCCCTTTAAATATGATGCCTGGTGGAACACAAGTGTTTCCGTTTGAATATGATGCCTGGTGCAACATACGTGTTTCTCTTTAAATATTATGCCTGGTGGAACATAAGTGTTTCCCTTTAAATATTATGCCTGGTGGAACATAAGTGTTTCCCTTTAAATATTATGCCTGGTGGTACACAAGTGTTTCTCTTTAAATACGATGCCTGGTGCAACTTTCCCTTTAAATATCTGTCGCAACAACGAATCACCGCTGATGGAGCGACTGGACACATTTGGGAGGGACAAGAACCAGGAGGCGCGGGTCTCCCCCCACATAACTCTCGCCAGCAACGACTCCTTATTTTCTTCATATAACCCAGGGCTGTGGAGCCGGGACTCAAATTTCGGGCTATGGCTCAAACCTCAAAGTTTTTGGCTTCGGGACGATTTGGTCCATCAAAAAAAAGCATTGTTTTTTTTTGTACAACTTGCTTGCGCCACGAACTGTTTCTGTTGAATGGAAACCCAAATTTCAGGCTCCGGTTCCTCCATCTGGAATTTTTGGTTCCGGCTCCACAGCCCTGATATAACCTTGTCTTGATGGGGGGGGGGGTATCGCGAATTTGAAAAATAACAATGTCTTCAGTTAATGTGAGAAACTTGATCCCTACTTTACTATCAGTGCTTTCTGAAAAAAACAAACAAAAAACTGACAACTACACAGTATCTGATCCACATGAAAACAGACATTAGTCATCGTACATCATGAAATGATGCGGAAAAATACGTAGAACAGGTTTCTATTGATGGAAGAACAGTAGTTCTTCTGAAAATTAAAAACTCAACAGAGATGCTATTGCCACATTTAACGCAACAAAATCCGCAGAGATGCTATTGCCACATTTAACGAAACAAAATCCACGAGTCATGTGATTGGCTACCTGTGCTCGTTCGGACACGCATGATCGCGTCGAAGACAATATCCCGCTGGAGGTCGTGCGCGAGATCTTTTATGAAAC
>JGI24159J19872_10011424_pt1 | contig 11628 bp, 8 predicted proteins | sample Ectturendosymbi4_FD_19872 | JGI IMG/M metagenome (IMG submission 19872) | reverse complement strand
CCTGGAAACAGCTCAAAACATTGAACTGCATGTATTTTGAGTATTTAGGAAGCTGTTGGAAGCTGTAAAAAAAAGTTGCAAAAGTTGCAAAAACTTGCCCTGCTGACCATATGTGAAGGACCCGGCAAATTTTTGGTGGTGCAAAGGATATATGCTCAGTAACAAAGAAGTATAATTTCATTAGTATTATTAAAAGTGTCGAAACTTTTTTGCCCAAATTTTTGACAAATCAAAACTTTTGAGGGTGCGCTTCCACGCTCAGCACCCTCAGCTCCTACACCACTGAAATTGACTGTACCGCAGTGGCGTGCAGAGGGGGGGTCTAACAGGGCGATGGTCCCGGGCATCCAAGGCAAGGGGGCATCCAAGGAGTGAAATTACAAAAATCTAAATGCTATAACTACTAACTAGATGATTTTTTCTATTGTAAGGCTACTAACACTTGTTGCATGAGTTTAATATTGCGAAAATTGTTTTTTCGTCAAAACTAGTTTTTGCGTATTCGAATGCCAGTGATTCTCACATTCTTCATTACCAGGGACTTATTCTCTAGGTGTGCGGTGAACACCCAATGAAATTGATAGTGATGTAACTTCATCCAGAGCGCGCGATCATGAGAAAATCACAAAAAAAGATTGAAAAGTAATTACGGACGTTTAGTTGATTTTCTGAGACAAACTTTTAAAGTCCAATTTCAACTTGCTTGATTTAGCTGACGTTTTGATGCATCACTGGTTTCCCGTTTCATTTTTTTGATGTGGCAACCCTGGATGTGCGCTAATACAGCCACACACCTGTACTTGCAATGTGAACATCATTTCGAGCTTCGTCACTAATTAGGAGTTCAGGCAGATTGATTTCAACGACTCAGAAAAGCCCGTGTCTGTTCTGTCCCCCAGTATAGTTGTACATATAGCAGCCACATAATAAAAAACGAAAGTTACGAAAGTTTTCTTGTGTACTTCATGCGCATTCTCAAGCCTTGTGTAGTTTTGCAAGTTTCAAACTATCAACCCTGGGTGTCCGCCATCCCAGCCGCATACCTTCTCTGCTCGACTGCTATTCGACGAGACATTCGCGCAGCCTGATATTTTTGCAGTTGGTAACTGCCGTGTCGTAGCGTTGAGTGTGTTTTACTCCACTGTTGAATGCGCGGCCTTATATTTTGCAGCTGTGAACTGCGCTGACGCATCACTAAGTATGTTCCTGTTTCAGCGCGTTGCCGGATATTTTGCAGTTATGAACTACTCTGTCTGAGCGTTGAGTGTTGTTTTGCTCCGGTCTCCTAGCCTGGAGCGCATACTTTATGTTCACTGCAGTGACACACTGTACAACGAGTAAGGAGAGTACGTAGTAGAATAATATGCACTTTGTGGCAACAAACTTCGCCGAAACGTTGGTTTGGAAATGTGAATTTTGGGAAAACGCCAGTTTGGAAATGACGTCAAACAGCGTATATCAAATGCCAATGACCACCAAACGCCGCCGCGCACTACTAAAATTTGGCAGGGCGGCATACAATCAAACAGTCGCTCCGGACATTACCAGACCTCTACACGCCATTGTTTACCGACAGCGTGGCAATTATAATAACGTGTTTGCTGCGAACAATTTTGCCTGCATAAAAGTTGTAATTGGATGGATATGAAGCAAGATAAGCGTAAGCCATCAGTGGTATACTGTTCGCATATAATTTGCAAATTGTGATTCACGTTGCCGGTAATTAAACTAAAAACTATCTAAATATTTTGTCACAACTGCAACTACGCATTAAAAGCTCGTAATTTGTAATTAAAATTGTGTAACGAGCTTATCAAAAGAAATTTAGTATTAATTATATTAATTACTGTCATTTAATTGAGAGCGATTATTTAGAGATGTCGTGATGAAATGTAAATGCAAACAAAAGTTCGCAAGAAACCACAATCAAACCTATCGTGCAGTTGTCAAAACACTTTTGCGGGAGAAACAAAGCTAATGCCAGTCAAAGCAGTGCACTACGATGACCATCTCCTTTTATTCGCGCCAGTTGATAAACTTCACTATCAATTTAGGCTAATTTTGCTTAAAACGCGTAGCCATTGAGCTATTTACTGGGCGAAATACACATGCATAAGCCTTTTCTGAAGTTAACCAACTACAAGTTTAATCTCCTGGTGCATGGGACATATTTGGATTAATATCGTACTTCTTGCATAACAAGCTGGCCATAAATGTTAAGAGATGTAGATTGCGGCATTCGTGGACGCAACACTATCAACATACGCAATCCACAACTGGGACTGTGCTACTCTGTCGGTACAGGCTTAACCGTGATTGCTAAATAAACTCCACTACTGCACTACGCTATTAATTCTATCTTGCTGTCTGGACAATGAACAGCAGGTCAGGCCCATAGCCACGGGTGGGAATTCGGGGGCAGTCCCCCCCAAATTTTTTGTGCCTCCCTAAATTTTGTTGTGCCCAGAAAAATTTGTTTTAAAATATAATAAGAACAAAAATATTTCCCCCCCAAGAAAATTATTTTGCCCCCCAAATCATAAAACCTGGCTACGGACCTGCAGCAGGCTCGCCAGCATTGTGGCTTTGGTTACAAGCACAGGCTTCTTTATTTAGTTAGTTCCAATAAGAAATACGAGAAGACTATCTGGGTTAACCAAACTATTTGAGCTAACCTTGCTTCTAATACAAAATACAAGAAGACTACCTGGCCTAAACTCATATCTCAACATAATCACTGCGTAGAATACGTTGATCAAGCGTGAGTCTGGTTTCTGAACGTCCACAACTAGGCATATAGGTCAACTTCACGTTCAACACTCCAACAGTGAATGCTTACGCTTTACTTTTAAATGTGATTATTATTCACAGTGGAGCACGCAGAAAATTTTCATGGGAGTGTTTACTCAGTGGCATAAGGTGGTCATTTGTACTTGGTGTGCGCTGTTTATGACGTCGCAATTTGACGTCTTAGTCATGTTTCCAAACCAACATTTTGGTGAAGTTTGTTGACATAATATGCATATTTTTCTACATCCACTCCCCTCGTTTTATGTGTCATTGCAATGAATATAAACTATCAGCGCTCCAAGTTAAGATATCGGAGAAAAAAAAACTCAACGCTACGACACAGCAGTTCATAACCGCAAAAATATCAGGCTGCGCGTTAAAACAGGGGAGGGAAACACACTCATCAATGCCAGGCCTCACGAAAGGGGGTGCAGCCGGGCATCCGTCCAGGGGCCCACAAGAGTCTAGTGGGCCCATGAACCTCAAAGTTAAAAATTGAAATGGGCAATGCACAAAGTTTTTATTGTTATAGTTTTATTTATACAGTATTTTGCAAATTAACTGACTGGAGTTGTTGTTTCAGTCGTTATACAATGTATCACCATTTCTTTTGGTGAGCGTTTGAGAAAATCTCAATTTCTGCTGCTTCGTTGCTAGCCCAATGCTCTTAGTACTGCGTGTCGTGTCGGAACAGTGGAAAATACGTTTTAGACGTCACATAGGATTTTATTCCCCTCAGTAGTGTTATAGAATTAATCCAGTTCTTTCTGCTGTGTGGAGTTTACAGTCATACATGTTAGAATTTCTGTGATTTTTAAAGGCAGATATCACGCCTAGGAAGCGGAGTCGAATTGTTACGCTTTCGCAACACTAAGACCATATTCAAACAGCCAAAACTATTACAAAATGTGTGCGCGGAAGACGAGTTTGGATTTACAGAAGGATTTGATGCATGCTGGAGTTCACATATGCTCAAGTACAATGCGACGCCGCCCACTGGAGGCTGGCAGAAAGGCTAAAAAAACGCTAAAAAGCAACTTCTAACTCAATAAAATGAAGGAAAGATTAGAACGGACAAAAACATATAGATTGGCTTGTAGAAAACTGGAAAAAAGTGTTGTTTTCAGGTGAAATTGATTTTTTCATTCAAGGGAGGCACAGCAGATTTGTCAGGATCAGAAAGGGTGAGCAGTTAAGTTCTGCCCATTTCAATGAGGTATGTAAAACACCCAAAAAGATGTTCTGGGACAGTTTTAGCTTTTCTGGAACAGGTCCACTTATGCCAATTGAGGGTATGACGCGTTCAGACAAATGCGTTGGCATAATTGAAAGAAAAGGCATTACATATAACATGAGAAAGGCATTTCCTGAAAGTGAAGGCTATTTTCAGGAAACACAAATTGGATGTGTTTGATTGGCCTAGAAACTCGCTGCATCTTAACTCCACTGAAACTTTGTGATCAATGACAAAGTCTCGGTCAAAAATATTGGACTGCACCACCATGACCAAGCTAATAGAGGCCATTATTCATGTATGGTATATAGACAGTAAATAAAAAAACTGCCAAAAACATAGACACCATGCCAAAGCGAGCACAGGAAGTGCTGAAAAGCAAAGCATGTCATATCAATTACTAAAACTTGAGTTTTGTGAAGTTCAGTGTTTAATGAAAGGTGTTAGAATTGAAGCGTCTTTTGCTTCTTCACCCAATTATAATTTACAGAAGACATTATTACATAAATTAATTACAATTTACAGAAGACTGCAAAGAGCGACATACTTTTATTAATAGTGCTCTGATAAAGAAGCGCTAAAATGTGAGACAAGGTTTCACTTTTTTACCTTATAGTGTTTTTCAAGACTTTCGTTGGTTTGAAATAAACCACTGAATAAATTGTCACTAGCGACGAAACACGTTGCATGCATTTTAGTAGTTTTCCGTGGCAGATGCAGTTTTGGGAGGTAAAAAGTGCTGGGCGACTTTCTCAGATTTCTCAAATTCCTGCGGGTGTGGGGCGGGAGCGGGCAAAAAATTTCAACCCGAGCAGGACACTAGTGTATATACTATAGTCTGTGTAACAAATTGCGCACACAATCATCCATAAAATTTGCCGGGAGACCATTGCACATAAGCATAGTTTTAATACGTTGAGAATCTTCGTGCATACTTCCGTAAGAGCTTGCTACTGTGTAGGCTCGTTTCAAAAACGAATTCACAAGATGTTTTCATAATGCAAAGGAACGAAACTGGACAAGTTGCTATACAGACCTGTATGCAAGGGCTTTCGACATGTTCCAATACCAATACCAAATTCGCAAAGTTCAACAAACATCAGAGAAGGGCATGCAGTCATTAGTTTCTAATTCCATGGTGAAACGAATATTATCATGCACGACGTTTATTTGGGAAAAAAAACTCTCTAGTTTGCCCGGTTGGACATGCAGTATACAGTAAGTGTAAATTGTGATTAAGATGTACATTTATGTATACGGCTACTAGTGGAGTATATCTAAGTAGACTTACTAGAAATTCCAAATGTCAGAGCATTAGGCTTATAGAATTATAAAAATTGCTTTCAATTGAGAATTGCTATAGCCTGCCATTAATGCCAAATTTGATGTATATTTTTGAAATTCGGAAAGCAACTCTGTTATGAGCATTTTTTGAGATCATCCTGAGCCATTTTGTAATTAACTAATTACAGTTGTAAATGGTTGTAAGGTAAAATAATATTTTCTAGTCATAGTACTGAAAGGAAGCATATAATTTTCTAGTCATAGTACTGAAAAACAAATGAAGCTTTCAATCAGTTGTAATGTATAAGGGGCCCAAAACAGGTCTCACACCAGCACATTTTTTTCCTCTAAACGGCCCTTGTCAGAGCAATTTACAACTGCAAAAAGTGGTGAGATGGTTTCTGGATGCGGATGATAACTCAGATTCCCACCGAAACCTATTTATTACTTTTTGGCCGATTTACAATGTTCTTTGAAATTTGCATGCAAATCCATTCAGTGGTATTTGCATTAAGTCTACAAATTAACAAGCAAAATGTATGCAAAAACAATCAATCTCCTTTCCGCAGGTAATAAAGCTTTTGTAAAATATCAAGCTCAAGGGGGGGGGGGTAACCTCAAACCCCCCTTGCGTACGTCCTTGATTATTCATCACAAACCTATCAAAAATGATCAGGCGATGTTATTTTATGTCAAAGAGGCGAGCAACTCCCTCTTTCCATTTTATTTCTCATGCGAACTGCGACAATATCGAAGCAACGCAATTTAGGTACTAGGTAGCAAATTGAAAAAAAATGACAAGATAGAACAGAGGTTAACAAAAATGATGCTGAAGTCTAGTGTTTCAAATTTTGTTTTGAAGGGCTTTAAGCTTTTTTGTGGGACTAGTACCCCCAAAGAGTTCTCGTGGCAACGGGACTGGGAACACCGCGATAAGGTGACAGCTTGAGCGAATCATCTTGTTTCCCTATGCACCAAAGATTATTTCTTTCGCGAGTATTTGTTACAAGTATTTATGGACAAACAAAAAGGACTTTTTTACAGAAAAAATATACCTAGATTTATGGAAGCATGAGCCAGATACTTCACAAGAGACTCTTCACAGAACTTTAAAAGTTGTGAAAAGCGTTTTCTGGTGACTAGTGCAACGAACAACTCCCTTTTCTACAGAGTATCTGAAGATTTTTGTGACTGCTACAAATGTTTCCACCATAAACTTTACCAATATGATGTTGAGCGATGTGGTGCAAGCACTAAGACAGAACTACACTGCTGAAAATTACGATTTTTATCTGTAAGCACCATTAGCAGGTGTTATAAGGAAGGTAAGCGCATAGCCCTAGAAATCATGAGCTATCTAGCTTATATGTGGTATTCCTCGTAACGCGTTGTTGAATGAGTGCTAACTTAAGGGCAGCAGCAGATATTACGGTAAAATATCAACCAAGTTACCAGGTTGTCAAACAATTACCATTGTGTTATGCGATCTGTTGTGCGTTTATGAATGAACACTCATGAATATGCCCTCAATATACCAGGCTTGTTTTGTGTTTTTCTGCTTTTTAAGTGTTCGGTATAAATTGCAAAAGAAACCCAAGCAAATTATCTAGCACACTATTGCAAATCAGAACAGTTATTTCAAAAATCTTCGTAAAATCAAAAGTGGAGCATCTCAGTCCAAACTAAAATATTGTCATAGAAAAACAAATCAAAAGTAAAAGTGCTATTGTATCAATTAGAAGTGATGTTTTTTGCGCTTATCATTAGATACATGCATTGCCAAAGTAAATAACAAATATGTTTGAGTCATCTTTGAGAAATACGTACTGAACATTTAAGAAACGTTGACTGACGTGAGTAACTTGTAGCAAAAAATATGCAAAAGAGTGACATTTAAATTTCAAAGGCATTTGTAACTGGTAGTAATCTTTCAAAAACTAAAAGTTGCGACATGATGCATATCTCTCTCCTTGCGGTTGAGGTGAGGCTTAATGTAGAGTAACTACAATAATTTCTCAATGGAATGCACCCTACTATTACGTTAGAAAGCTTATGAGGCAAAACTGTTGTTTACCGATCACAAGAGGTACTGGTGGTCGTGTTGCAGAACCCAAGACTCTTGTTCACAGAAAATGCACAGTTGTTGCAAGAGCTTTTATCTTACTTTAAAAGGATGATTTACTTGAAGCGCAGATAGTACAGATCTTCGCAGCACAAAAAAATTCCCAGAAGCTGTCCACATCTTAACATCATTCGTAAAATGCATTCACAACGGTTACAAACATTTAGCAGAATTTTAGCACGAGAAAGAGATCACCTGCAGTCGGGAACTCCATTGCAAAAATTCCCTCTGCCGGTACAGGTCCCGTCGCTGCATTTGAAAGGAGAACGGATCGTGCACGTGGATTTGGTGCTGCTGACTGCAAAAATGGGAACCAAGTTGTATCCGCAGTTACCTCACACATAGACTTTTTTCATTCTTTATCCATTTTTAACCTGCATCTTGGGTAGATCACGGGAACCGAAGCCCCAGAAACGTCTCGAAACAACTCATGGTTCATAGCAAACTCTGATATTTCAAGTATCTCCACTCTGAAATGCGAACAAGCTATGCCGTAGGTACAACTATGTCACCTGCTACTACCAAGGCATGTGATATGTGACACGAACATCAGAAAAAATTTTCACATGTCACATTACACAAGCAGCTGATATTTGGGCTCAACTGAGATAACGCACACTAAAATGAAGTGATAGCATTGGTTAGTTGTGGATGCGAGCGTTTCTTTGTATAAACAATATTAATGTACATGTTAACCCTGATATAATTTCTTACAGAACTTTGGGTTATAAATACAGAAGCCTTTCCCTAAAAACAACGACAAATACTTTGCACCATATGTTGGAGCAGCATGTATAAAGTTTTGTAATTTTGAAGCGTTTCGTAAGTTGGAAGAATTGAAGGGGTCAGTCTAGATTAGACTCTAGTCTTACAATGCGGCAACTGCAACAGCAACGACTGTTACGTTTGTCCCTAAGCAAAGTGTAATGTTGAAGCAAATTGGCTTTTATGTGTTGCAAATATCTTTTTTCAAAGGTGCTGCTGTTAGGGTTATTCCTTTAGTTTTTTCAGCTGTTGATCCTATTTCGAGGTAGCACTTGCAATAAGCAAAAATCTCCAGATCAGCAAGCGCGGACGCAAGGATTGATGCAGAATGCAGGCAATTCGCTGCAAATGGACACGTTGTCCAGTGTTACTTCCAGGATTAAGTAAATATGTTTCCACCTTGTGGCGAACTATGATGATGACGTTCAAAACATCTCTGAAATGAGATTCAAGTGTATTTGTAATTTAAGACAGTCATTAGCGTCGGAAAACCTTGAACAATTTTGTACCATCGTGATGTTTTACCCCCTTTTTCGCAAAGTGTCACAAAGATCAAACTCTTCCCCTTAATATAATGCTACATCGTTCACGGGCGGCCTAAAATGTCAAAACTTTTGTTTTAAGCACTTTTTGCCACATTCCAATGCAATTGAAAGGCAGTGCACCAAACCTTTGATAAACAGGTCGTTTGATCTACCAGGGATGGCCGAACTTGTCTAAGAGTTCAACCTAGACTTTCGAGAGCTGCAACTCAACAAAAATGTTACAAAGTTGTATTTGCACGCACACATTGAAGACTGCTCGAACAAACATTAACACTAGAACCGCCGTGGGGGTCATTTTGATCATCTTTGATTTTTGAATGCAAATAAAATTGTTTGTAAAAAAGCTAGCGCAGCTTATCTTCGTGATCTTTCCTAAATATTATTCAAACACAAAACCTCAAAATTTGAAAGAAAAATTTTCATTAATAAATGTTTTATGACCACCGTTACCCTGAACCGTCAGAAAGGATCATTTCGACCCTTGCTCACTTTTCGAGAAAGAAACGTTCAAACGATCTCCTCAAATCTACGCACCTGCAACGGAGAGTTTCCACACCTGGACTAACAGCTAGGCATGAGACTAACAGCTGTCCACTGGACACTTTACTCGCACGTCAATTAGTTTAGCTTCACCCCCTCGTTTTTCTCTTCCTATTTGATGTTTACATTGACTTGAAAGTGAAGATTGCTCCATTTGTGGACAATTGGTGCGCAAGACGTATGTACTAGCATATGCAGTCATCATTTTGGTAAGACCAAAACGGTTTTCAGCTCAAGAAGCACTTGCAGTGGTGACAACAATAAATGAAGATGATTCAGGTGATGAGAACAATGGTGAGGTAGAATGTGAAGACCCTTATAGTATTACTGACGTCAGAAGATGAGCATGTTGACACAGAGGTGATTGGTTCAGAGGACATGTCTTCTGAACCTGTACCAGTAATCAGCGCTGATGTAGAAGTGCAGGAAGAAACTACTAAAGATGGAACAAAATGGATTCTAATCGAAGAGACAGGAAGGCGATCTATTCAAAATGTCTTGACAGAGCAACCTGGTCTAACTCACTATGCAAAACGGATGATAGACTCTCCACTCAGTGCCTTTCAGAATAATTGGTTGATAAGAAGATGCTCTGTCATATCCAGAAGTGTACAGAAACAGAAGCTCGAAATGTTTTGAAAAAATGAGATATGGAGCCAACATACATTGTAAATGCTCTGCCTTATTTCGGAAAAGATGAACTGCGTCCGCCTTCCCAAAGATTGTCCGATAGAATTGTTTTACAACTAATGGGACCATATTTGGGAAAAGGAACAAATGTGACGACATATAACTTCTTCACATCCTGGGAATTGGCAAAGGAGCTGAAAAAAAGAGAACTAGCATTATTGACATGGTGAATAGAGCTAAAAGAGAACTTCCACCATCTGCAAAAACGATGCAGCAGCTTCATTCAAGCAAGCTTTTCAAAACTGGTGACTGTGCAACCCTGACTGTTTACCAATGCAAGCCCAAAAAGAACGTATGCATCCTCAGTTCCGTTGTTGCCATAGTTGCAGCAAAATGATATGCGGCAAATGCATAGCTCTTACGGAACCATGCGTGAACTGTTTTACTTCAACAAGAGGGCTTGTAGGCCGCAACATTACAATGATCATTCAGTGTGTATGCATGGCACTGCCCAGTGTTCACAAATTATTCACCTCTTAGACAAGATTTTGTGTTTTGATGTTATTTTCTCTGTGTAATTAAAAAAATCTTCCTGTTGGAAATCCATGTGTGACAGTTCCTTTCAAGAGCTTGTGTAGCATTACAACTGCGCAAGCTTAGAATCGTCTTCACAAACTGCCCTTACATAATAAAGTCGGGTAAACAGTGTGATTTGAAGATTTCATACAGTAAGTAGCACTTCGGTGATGAACGGTGTACGGTACCCGGCGGTTTCGTCAACTTCAACGTGAGAGCAAAACGAATTTGAACAAAGAACCTTGCCGTTTCCTGAGCAGGGGCCAAAATGACCACCCCCGGCGGTTGCGCGCATGACAAAATTTTGGTGGTCCTAGTATTAATGGGAAGTAGTGATCTTTTGGGTTTCGATCTGAACTGTGAGTTGCGTGAAATTAAATAATAAGGTATCTCAGCCGTTCGAAAGAGAACTTTGTAAGAACTGCTCAATGCTTGGGCTTCCGTGGCTTCAGTTGCTGTATCAGCTTTTTCGCTGAGCATTTTCGACAGTGTCTGCTGCTGCTGGTCACTGAGTGGCGATTTTTGCTCAGTCAGTTCCCCCGAAAAATCTGACTTCACTGGTTAAGCGCGGAAAAGTTTTTGTGATTTGTTTCATAGTGACGTTTATAGTTCCTGAATTTGTGAAGCTTGAGCGAAGCATGAAACTTAAGACACAAAAGTTTACCCCACAAACTATGATAAACATTCAACAAGATTTGTGCAGTGTAACAAAATAGATCTGCACATCTCCAAAAATCTTGTAGCTGCATGTCTTTGTAGTTTCGTTTTTCAATTCCGCTGAGGGTAATTGAAGTGGCAGAAATTTAGCGTTAAATCGGTGTTTATTCTTTTTAAATTTGTGAACGCAGCTTTCTGTACACTCCAGTTGGTTTCTAAACTTGAAGAGTTACGTGAGGTTTGGAACCGGGATAGCATTCGCAAACAACATAATGATTATTTTCAAACAAAGTGTTGACTACCAACCGGGGCGGAGCTAGGGGGTGCCAGGGAGGGGCACCACCCCCCCAAAATTTTACCTAGCCCCCCAGTGGCCCCCCAAAAATTTTCCGCGTGACGTCATGCCACTGCATTGAAATTATTTAAAGCTATAAAATTGCAAAATTTATGAAAAACAACTTTTTTGATAAAGGTGATTTTTTGTA
>JGI24159J19872_10011422_pt1 | contig 11631 bp, 8 predicted proteins | sample Ectturendosymbi4_FD_19872 | JGI IMG/M metagenome (IMG submission 19872) | reverse complement strand
AAGATGGATTAAGAATAATCCGAAACGTCTCAAAATAAAACATGTATAGTTTTTTGAAGGCTTTTTTAGTGTTGATGAAAATCTAAAGAATCATGAAACTTGCTAAGACACTGGTAAACTTTGTGCGTCGGGTATAAACTTGCTTCCCTAACCTGCCTTTGAGACAGGGGCTGATCCAGGGGGGGCAATCGCCCCCCCAAACTTACAAAAGTAACTTTTTCACCATGATCTTTTACCATTCGGAAAGCAGCATTCGCGATATAAGGTCATTTGAACGCCCATTGTTTTTATCACAGTAGTGTTGTGAAGTACACTTCATCTGTCTTACAGTAGTGAACCCGTAATGAGACTTGACTGCCAAATATTATTAAATCGCCCCCCTAAACTTACTAGCTGGGTCCGCCCCTACTGTCAGACATTACACCGTAACCATTGGGACAAGACAAGGGGCAGTTCTGGGTCCATACCTCTTCGCTGTTAACTTTATAAGCTTTCGGTACACCTGGGCACAGTCAGAACAAGATGCAATGTAGGTTAAAATGTCGATTAACTTTTGCTCTTAATGACATGTAGAGGTTCTTGTCAATTCTGCTTCATAGTAATGCTTCACATTCACTTAGGTTTGCACATACTATCACCTATTTATTACATTATGCAAGGTACAAGTCTAAGATAGAGTAGTTGAAAGGTTTAGCTCTGGCAGGTACATCGTCATTTACATTGAAAAATACAAACCGAACATTTGAGCACACATGAATTTGCAGCGTGTACTGCAAATAACATGTTTTTGTCTGTGTGTGGCACAGACGAGGTCTTCAATCAGAACATAACAATTTAACCGCCCAAAGGTTAGAATGTAATTGTTCATGATGGACAGAAAAAAATCTACTACGCTTTGAATCTATTACTCTGTGATTAGCAGCACTTCCAAATACACGTTTTTAAGGCTGTATGTACAAGGAATTTCAAAAAGTATAATATGGACTACGCACATTAGGCGACGTACGTAAATTTCGTATTTGCTGTGATTTTTCAAGTAGCCTGGGTGCCCAAAGGACCCTCAGTCAAAATCGTTGCCTCGAGCCCCCAAATTCCTGAGTCCACCACTGGTAGGATGTATAGCTAGCAGCTCGATCGGCGTAGTCGATGCTTTAAGTCTGTTAAGAGGAACGAACACTGAAATAACGCAGCAGTAACTACAGCATCGGTCATCGTTATACGGAGTCATTACATGATGGGAGAAAAATGGAGATTTGTAAGAAGTATGAGACAATTGAAGTGAGCGGATAAAAAATGTGCATGAAGATACACAATGCTTAAACAAAGGAATATAATTTGTTTCCAATCAAAGCATTGCCTGCCATGACGAAGTTAATGTGGGCGAACACTTACGTTTACTTGCGGTAACCTGATGTGGGCGAACACTTACGGGGATGTAACGCACATTCGACACGCATTGTTGTAGGCAACACGGAGGAGTTTAGTGCGAGACTGTGTGTACCTGAACCACAATAGGCAGACATATATATATTGTCATGCAATGCGCACGGAAATAGTGTTTTGACTGCCTCTGAGCTTGTCTGCTGCACAATAAAGTGATTTCATTTGCCTCTGCGTGTCATTGTCATCTTTCAATGAGACATGAAGTACTACAATACACCCAGATATTTTAGTTGGTCGACAAACTTAATATTTACGCTACAGTATTCAGGAAAACAAACGGTGTGCCAGGCCGTTCATACGTTTTAGGGGGAAAGCTACACTGACTGTCTTGTTACAGACAACTTCATATTCAGTAGCGTAATCAAAACAAACAATCAGAAGGCATTAAAGAACAGTGATGCTAGTGCCGCACACACATAAATCATAAACAAAAGTGTAGGTGATTCTTAAAAAGGAGGAGGAATTTAAAAAATGTGGGGCCTGAGGCAAATGCCCCATTTTCTTCAGCCTATTGTAAGTCCACTGCTGGTTCTACCCTGTGAAGCTTTGTGTATAAGCGTTTCTTTACCCTTGCATTCTTGAGACTGACAAGTAAATAAAAAAGTAAATAATACCGCTCAGTGACAACATTCCTGCCCTGGGCAATTTAGAGTTTGCCCTGCATCGAAATCTCTAAAACCTTGGGTATATGCATCTTGCGCTTAATTTAAATGCAGTATCGGTGACTGAAAACATGTTACTAGACGTCTTAGTAACGTTTGTAAGCACGAGAAAACGTTGAAAACTGACTCTAAACAGCAGAAAACAAATCCCAGCAACAGTAAACTCCAAATAAGTGCGTGTTTTCCAAATAGTTGAGGCTACTGCATCTGGAAACAGCAAAACCTACGCAGATGATGATACTGCGCCGTCACATTGTCTTCATGTTTTGCAGAACAAAGCAAAGAAAAAAGTAAAGAGCAACAGGAAACATTCATTGTTTTTTTCGAGGAAAACAACACATGCGAAATGGATAGCAAAGGTTGCGAAATGGATTCCAGCTTGACCACAACACCATACAAAATTAGTGGATGAGTACTGGTAGTTGAAAAAGTGGCGAAAATCTCATAACAGTTGATAAAATGCACAAAAGTTCAACAACACTCCAACGGCTACATTTTTGTAGAATGGGTTCAGAAACGGGGATATTTCACGACATTTGTCAACATTTTTTACAAGTATTGTTGGAAATAAGGATTTATGGATAGGATGTCAAATTTTTGTCTTGATTCATCACACAATTCTTGGATATCAAAAAGTTTCCCCTGTATTTTCACACTTATGACAAACATAAAAAGGATGTTTCGATTGAATTAGACTACAGGCTGACACAACGACTTGTCGTAGACATGTGACGGAAAAAGAATTTCGTGCTACTCTTCATTATAAAGGAGCCTTTTCTCTCTTATTGCCATCAGCTGTCAGTTTTAAATTATTGTGTTTAATTGACTAAAAAGTTAAATCATGTATCTCACACTTCAAAAAAGAACATAAAAAGAAAACTAAGAACATTGCTGCTAAAACCATACAAGTCAAAGGCGATTGCTTATTTATTTTGAAATCGTTTCACAGCAGTTTAAAGAAATAATTGCTTCTAATTGTACGCTTTTTCGTTGAATATACCACATCGCCCCAATCCATATTCTACCAGTTGAGTGTCTGAAAAGTTCAAAACCTCTGTGTAATTTCTTCCAGCACTCAGGGCCATTGAAACAAATGACGGCAAGCTGACATCCAAATTTACTATACACGAAATACATTTCCTGCTTTGAAACCAAAAACACACAACATGAGCTTTTTTCGCAAACGCAAAATGAGTTACTCCTGTGTCATAAAAGCATGTCATAATACAACTCGAAACAAATTCCTGTATACGTTACACCAAACAAATTAAAGTAAACCACACCACGAAGACTATTCGATCAATAATTTCTAGAACGATGAGGGCAGTGAAATAAGCACTGATGATACTGAAAGAAATTCAGCAAAGCGTCCGCGACATGTTATTTACCTCGATTTCCTTACCCGCTTTATTTGTAACTTTATTATTCCTGTAGGCTATTGGAGCATCGTATACATTTGTTTGGTTACTCTGAAAGAAAACTCGCTTATCGCCTACGTTTCTTAGGTATTGCATTGGAGCAAAATCAATTGAATTTGAAAACAGTGATCATAGATTTGACATTTTTTGTCAAAGGGTTGAATTAATGAACAATGATGATCGTTGTCTTTATCTGAAAAAAATGCGCTGATCCTCATCATTGTACGATATTTTTCAAATAACTCCCAAGACTGAATAAAGTAAGGATTGTTATTTTATACAAATACATAAAATTTGTCCCTTTATCTAATCGTCTACAACAAACGATCGGGTTGGTTTCTTTTGTTTTTTGGTCACATTATACGATCGAATTCCTCAAGTACCCGATGCTCTGTTGCGATGAACTGTCAGGTAAAGGTGTCTTCTCTCGTATATTGTCTTTCAACAAGTCACTTAATAAGGCTTAACTACAAAGTCATAACTTGCGAGACATGTTTCATTGGGGTTATAATCGAAATATAGTTGTACAGTATTTTTTATTTCGATGTGGGTTAGATACCTGTGTTCTTTATGTCACGGCAGCCACAACAGTCAACTTATTATGAGGATCTTAATGGTTAAATGCTGGAGCAGATAGCAAAGTTGTTATTGTTATGAAAACTGGGCAGGCAACTATTTCTCGGTGGTAATACTTCTGCATCTGAAGTCTGAAGCAACATTTGACAACCAACTGAAATGCAATGAAGGTGGAAAACAGATTTTCCTGACCTTGTGTACGCTAAAAGCAAGCGCTGAAAGGCATTCATTGCCTTTGATTTTATGTCAGAATAGTTGGTAGAATCGAAATATATAAGTAGATTGAAGAAAAGTGCGTGAAAATTAGAAAATATGCTTTTAACGCATCTCAGCCTTAGACTGCTGTTACGAACGCCCTGAACACTTCAAACAAAGCTGCCGCTGCAGTTTCGCGTCCACCACGTGACCAACGCTTGGTCGCCTCAATACCTGGTTACTTTTTTTTCAGCAACAGCCATCGTAAATATCGTCGGAAAGAAAAAAACTACATCGGTCGCTACCAGGCCCGTAACCACTGGTGAGGTTTTGGGGGCAATGCCCCATCCCAATTTGATTGTGCCCAGAAAAATTTGCTTTAAGCATATAATGAAAACAAAAACATTTCCCTCTTAAAAATAAAATCTATTTTCCCCCAAACCTTAAAACTTGGCTACGGGCCTGGTCGCTAGCCGTGTTTATGAATAAGTACCAGATCATAAGTCCGGCTTCAGGTTTCAAACTGCGTAAATTTGAAATGTGCTCTCCTTTCGTGAAACTGACATTACGTCAGTCAAATGCAGCAATAAAATCGGGAGTCACCACTAGCAAGTTTTACCGGCTTATGCCATTTCACAAGGGTTGAGCCAAATGCATAACTTTACAACTAATATAAAAAACACGCATTCGTTTTGATCTCTTCAGTCTTCTTCCATAAGGAATGACGAAAACAATTTTTGTAGAACACGCTTAGAAAAACTGCAGCTGATTTCAAATCCGAATAAAATTTTATAGTGGTCATTAAAGGTTTGTGTGCATTCCACGTAACCACTAATCCTTTGAAATGTAGCAGCCCGTAAAATTTTGCATTCGTGAAGAGTTATTTTCTGCTGTATGACAGCTAAGATGTAAAGCAGGCCTGCGCAACTCAGAAACCTCGAAGGGTCAAATTGACCAACATGAATTTGCCGCAGACCGCAAAATCTATTTCATTTTGTTGTAGTTTTAATGAATTTCTGGAACGACCATTAACTACATATCCGAAGTCGGACTGTTGCAACTTTTTCTGCAATTTCGAAAGCTATCGCGGGCATATGTTGTGCAGGCCTGATTTTAAGCCTTCTTACAATTAATCTTCATTGCCAAAGCTATTCAACGAAGATACTTAACGGTTTTGAAGAAATACAAATACAGTAAAGGTTTGTTAACAATTATATCTAGACGTTGTCTTGATTAAAGTTTTACTCTAGGAAATTGCCTACATTTCACACAATTCACAAAAAAAACTAAAATGTAAAACTGCAGCAACTTTCGATGCATGGTTTTCCACCAAACACACGCAACTGCAATTTTGCACGTAAACGAAGCAAAAAGGAAAAAGCAATAAAAAAGTTAACAATGTATATCCAAGCCCTGTCGGGATGGTTTAACTTGGTGGTTCCCAACCTTTTCAGGCTTGCAGCAACCTGCAAAAGAGAAATATAATTTGCGGCACCTAGTGGCGAACCCATAGCAATTTGGTTTGAGGTTTGCCGGCATTTTGAAAATATCTTTTCAATGATATGTATTGAAAAACGTATTAGCTCGCGAGACCCCTGGGTATTGTAAATGGCACCCTGAGGTGCCGCCACCCCGGTTGGGAACCACTGGTTTAACTGCTCGACAAGAGTATTCAAGCAGCAAACTCCTACTTTGTAGCGAAGCCTGCATACAGTTTTTTCACGCGGCTCTTGTGCTCTCTCGGCCAGCAATATGCTCCTCTTGTGACACGGTTAACGGAACGTCGTTTGTGTTCTGTCACATCAGTACGCATTTCCCGCTCGAGGACTTGCGGCTTGACGCTTCCTTCTTCAAAGCGTTAACGCGGTGCTTGCGGGTGTTTTCAAAATCTCTTATCTCGCGCACGACGTGCAGGAACACACCTTCAATCTCGCTGTGCTCACGAGCTGACGTTTCGATGAAGCGACAGTGCGGCCAACTAGCTGCAACTTTTGTGGCAGTTTCCTCGTCAACAGCTCTCTCAGCTTCGGCAAGGTCACGTTTGTTTCCAACAAGCACCAGCGGAACTTGTTCACTGAAAGTGCAAAATATTTTTCATACCTGTGCCCAACAAATTCAGCGTCAACAGCGGACGATTCTCCTTGGTTTTAATTAATCTAAAGCGGGGAAAGAGCTGTTCTTCACTTTTCGACGTGGGTTAGCATTTTCGACTGTTCATGATTTTCCATTAAGTAAACAAAACTACGATATGTAGGACAATTCTTTACAAATGGCATCACTTAGGATAAAGTGAATGGTTGCGAGTAGTCTTGACGTCAAAAGCCATGGTTTCAATTACATTTTCAAAAGTGTATTACCGTAGGCGTAGCTAGGGGGGGGGGCAAAGGGGCCATGCCTCCCTAAATGTTTGGAAAATATAGTAATTTTGTGCTTTGAGAGACGTTTTTCCAAACAAAATAGCGTTATTCGCCTAAAATCAAACATTTTGCCCCCCCCCAAAATTTCTGGGTTGGCTACGCCACTGTGTATTACTGTATGTAGTCCTTCATGGCAGTTGTGTTCAGTAAATAGCGAGATTTGCCTGCCAGTTACATGCCACAATATGGTACTGACGTGCATATTTTTGCTCGAACAAACTGAGTCGTATTATATTAATAAGAGTGCCCCAGTGTTTCCAGCATTCTTAGAAGCGTCTAAAGCATTTGACAGAACTAGCCACAACATGCTGTTCGCTAAACCATTTAAGCGCAATATACCGATGTGCATATTATTAGTTGTACTGCTGATGAATTAGTATAGGCACGGCACCAGGCCATGCAAGCGAAATGGAGCACTAACTTCTCTTCCCCCTTTTCAATAACCAACGGGGTAAGGCAAGGGCGGTTCTGAGCCCATTTCATTCTTGCTCCACAAGACTATCAACCTCTAACAACCTGTTTTTACCTAGAGTTAACTCATCCTCAGGAAAATGTTCCCTTACATTTGTTGACGCAAAGTGTGGTCTTCACTACTAGACTGCATTAAGTCTTCTGCCACTTTTACCTTCAAAAGGAAACATAAGAACCTTAAGTGAAAATGATACGTAATTATGTACTTGGGCAACACTTCACTTATCCAGAACAAAAGGCTGTGAGTTACAGTAACTTGTGATTTTGTTTGTTTTTATTTTGTGATTTGTTTGTTTTACTTCACCATGTTCTATGTTTGTTTGTTCAGAGCGGGTGTGAAAGGCTGTTAGCCCCCCACAAAAAATCCAGATGGGGCCCTTTAATATCAGCAAGCATTTAGGCAGATGCGTGCTGCTTATTCGATCTCCATTTTCAACACTTCAAAAAGTGATAAACGGATTGGTTGACTAGATCAGGACTTCTCAAACTATGAAATGTAGTTGTGGGGTCGCGAAACAAATTGGCTGGACAAATCAGATATAAAAAATTTTTGTAAACTTTGCAAGAAAATTAAAAGTAGGCTTGCAATGAATCTATTTCTAGTTTCTATTGCATTTTTAGAGGCAATATGTTGCTTTATGCTGTCAGTTGTTTACTAGGATGTCTGCCTGAACTATCAAATGATAAAAATCAACCAAGCACAACAAGTAATGCGTTGTTACGTCATGATTATTTTAACATACGGTACTGATCAGTTTTGACCTTATTACATTCATTCCAACACGAAGGCATGGGTGGCGATTAGCTCAGTGGTAGTGTCCGCCTCTTAATTGTTCCGGCTACTGAATGACTCGCCGCAGCGCTCCATGAGCAAGAGCGTTCATCTGAACCGCCCCGACAAAAAGCAATATTCAGGCTTCGCACTGCATGCGATCCAACAAAAAAGATCGTTCTGTTTAGAACTCTAGGTCTACTCTTGTAGGGATTAGGTTAACTGCTTTGAGAGCACACGGAGTAGTTTCAAACTAAAGTTAAAAGCTATTAGTTTATAGAACACAGTTTCAGAAACACGTTGGACTTAAGGAAAAGTTGGATCCATAAACTACACACACAATTGAAATTTCAGGACGCCACACCAGAACCGTCTCCAGAAAATCTTCAATAGGTTCGCTTTACAATTGCGCAGGGGGGCTTGACATTCTAAAAATTGACAAAATCTCTGCTGATTTGTAATGTTTCATGTTTCAATTTTGGTGGGCTTGGAGCTTTGTTTGTGGCGTAAAGCAGGCCCGTAGCCAGGTTTCAAGATTTGGTGGAGCACAATACATTTTTAGGGGGGAACAATTTTTGCTTTTACTATAATGTTTAAAACAAATTTTCTGAGCGCAACAAAATTTGGGGGATCACAAAATAAATTTAGGGGGCCACTTTCCCCGAATGCCCCNCGTGGCTACGGGTCTGGGGTAAAGCCCTCCCGTGGCGACAGCACTGGACTACACGCACACTTGCCATGCCCAGGATGAATTTATAGGACAAAAGTTTGCAACTGGAATTTTCAAAACAGAGTTTGTCATTTTTGAATAAGAACAATAAATGAATGCCCAGTCATTTCTGATCTAGCAATTCATAAACTCTTAGACTTTTAAAAAACATATCTGTGTGAAGCGGTTTTCTCAAAATTGATAATCATCAAGTCCAAAAACCAATCCTTTTTGAAAAATGCTAAGAATGTTCTTCGTCCTAGTTGTTTGTATCAATCTACGGATGGATGATCTGTGTAAAAATTATCAAGTGCATCCATCCCATTAGTTGTGCTTGATACTTTCTATAAATTGAATTGTTTTTTCGTAAATTTTTTCGCCTTACTGTTTCCATTACGTAGTAGTTTTATTACTGTATAGTTCCTTTCGTGAAATGTGTGCATTTGTATGATTTCATCATGAAACAAAAATGCCTCTTGAGCATTGTAATGAGTCGTTTACACAGAACCGCCGCCAGAAAGTCTGCAATAGGGGGCTTTATGTTCCTGCAGGGGGATTGACATTGAAAATTTGGTAAAAACTCTTTTGATTTCTAGTGTTTCGTATTTCAGTTTTGGGAGCCTTGGTGCCAGGCGCGTAGCCAGATATTTTGATAGGGGGCAAACAGCAACAAAGTCTCAGCATTTGGATATTTGATGCCCCTTGTTTTTAAGGCACCATCCATAAAACGTGCATTTTGCTGGTGTTTTTTGTTTCTGAATAATTGTCGTCAAATTTAAACCGGCAAATAGAGATTCCATTTTCATTGAATTGGCAAACTTGAAACTTTGCTTTTAATGAAGTTCCAAGATCCTACTGTATTTTGGATAAAAATTACCATTTGCTCGTAAAACTTCTTGCAAAAGCGCTTGTGAAAATCTCGATGCCATAAGTGCAAGATCTGCAGTATGCTTTTTGCAGCCAATAATGCACTTGAGCAAGAAGTCTTCGTGACCGCCATTATGATTGCGCTTTTCGTATTTACACGCTTCTAATGTAGACCAACACTCGTTCAATCGAAGCAGAGAAGCGACTTTGCAGACAGTGATTTCCTCTCGGAAGTAGATCTTCTGCAAAATTTGCGCGCATGTAAGACGTGGATCTTGAACAAATCTTGATCGTTTGGTTGACTTATATGCAGCTAATAACGTGAAGGATAGAGTTCCTCAACGCATTTAAAAAGTGTTTGGATTTTATGTCGGTATTACGCTATGAAATGCGACTGCGATAGCATTTTTACTTGCACTAAGGTTACATTCCACAAAGCCTTAGGTATTTAAGCTACGTATTTAGAGTTAACAATATAATTCACAAATAAGACCAAGACAGTATTGTAAATTGGGGAAAGTTCCACATGTCCTCTAAACAAATTTGCATATGTTTGACCCATTCATTCTACAGTCCACACAAAGTGTGAACATAGTTGTGTTTTTGCGAAAACGAAGCCACAATCGATTACCACCACGGCTTTGCACAAAGAAATACTTGCCGCCGCAGTTATATACAACGGTTGGTTAGTTGGTCCAAGCCAGTGGTTCCCAAAGTATGGGTCGAAACCCAAACAACAGTGGCGAAGGGTCGAAAAATGGGTCGCGCCGAGGTGATCCAAATCTGGGTTGTATATTTCAACGTTACCACCGCTTGTCTTTGCCTGCCTGTAGCGTAGGTACTTAAGAGTAGATTGCTGAAACTAAAAATGAACTTAGCAGCTTGCTGCCAAACATCATCCATACAACAACTACTTCCACACGGGGCTTAAGCCTCAGGAAAACGTCAACCATAACATGAATTCTCCAGCACTTACACTATACACAATGTTTGATTAATCAATAATCATGGACAGTTGGTAAACCTTGCTGCTTTGATTAGGTTTGACTAAAAGCTGAAGTAGGCTAGGTTCTTAAGAATTTCGTTAATTTGGACTGAAGGACTTTGTGTCTTACACATCAAAAGCTTGATTAACCCGAACATTTTTAGTGCAAATTCGTAATTGGTAGGGCAATTTCCCCCATTTCCCCCCTGGCTACGCGTCTGCTTGGTGCTTCGTTTGGGCGGGCTAAGTCCACCAAATCCCCCCGTGGCGACGGGGCTACGTTTACACGTATCATTAACAACTAGACTATCCATTAAGGGAATTGCATGAAAAAAACTTATTCAATATGGGTCGCAGAACAAAAAGTTTGAGAAGCCCTGGACTAGATGACCGCCATGGTCCTTCACCAATCCTATATGACACAGTCAGTGTTCTCTCTAAGAAAATTTTACACTGCGCAGATTTTCGTTTTAGTGAGCATGCAATTACGCAACCATGCAGACCCGGGGTTACCAACATGGTGCCCCCGGGAACCAGGTCGCCCGCGAGGACCACATTGGTCGCCCGCTGGCCTGTTTTGAAAATAGAATCAAGATGACGAGTATCGCCACATAGATTAACATCATTAATAATAACATAGTTGAAGTCAAATTGAGCAAAATATTTGTTTCAGAGGTATGTATCAAACTAGTATCCCTTAGCGCTAATTGCTACCCAAGAAGTAGCTCTCAGTTTCACAAAGGTTGGTGACCCCTGATGTACACACAAACAGTGAAGCGTTTCAAGAGGCGAAAGAGCAATGCCATGTATATACAATATCAAATTTGAAATGTTGCAAGTGCGCGAGAATGAGATTTCCTTGCTAGTATTGAGGTTTTCCGGAAGGCCGCTCAGGGCCGTTAATAGAAAAATAGACAAATTGGGAAAATAAGACGTGAACCAAATAACCGCCCGGGCTGTTATACGGCAGTTGCATATTGCCTGTGTATCTCCAAATAGTTTTCAAACTCTGTATAACGCTCTGTATAACGTTGGACGTACCGTGTAAGGGAACAGGTACAAATCGTATTCAACTGAAATCTTAGCACCATATAAAGGCCCTCCTAAAATAAGCGC
>JGI24159J19872_10011420_pt1 | contig 11632 bp, 5 predicted proteins | sample Ectturendosymbi4_FD_19872 | JGI IMG/M metagenome (IMG submission 19872) | reverse complement strand
CTTGCGCCGTGGACCACGCTGACTACTTTCGCAGTGAATGCTGCACTGGTGGCGAGTCAGTGGCAGCGCCGCGCGTGGAGCTTCCTCATACTTGTACCCTTGCTGAGAAGGAGGCTGTAAAAGTGCCAGACTTCGGTTTGACCCGAGCTTGAGTCGAACCCGTCCCACCAGCTTCATACATTCCTGCTCACTCCGCTGTACCACACAGCCGGCCACCAACAGGTAATGGCAAAAAGAAGAAAATCCCGGCATGAAACTGCCCATCGGCGCAAGCGCCAAGTACAATGACAAAAAGCTAAAGTTTCACGTGAATCCCACAAAAACAATCTACAACTGACTGATGTCTAAGACTAATACAAACTCGCGCTTAACACATGCACGCGTGGAGATACTCACTCACCCTGATGTAATCCACCATTTCCATGCTTTTAATGCGAAGGTCTTCCCTTTCTGCGTGGATTTGCATTTCCTGCAGCGTCATGGTCGAACTGCATAGTACAGGTCAACTGAATTTCAACAATCGCAAACAACCATCTGAACAATCAGACGCTGCTGTGGGTCGCAACAAATATCGCAAGATGTCGCGACAGCGATTCTGCCTTTTGTCCCCTCCCCTCTCTGCTACACAGAAACACCAACGTTGGTTCAACCGTAACATCTAGTTATATTTGAATTGTTGTAAGGTTTCATGAATAGTTTAGCAACCACTTCCAGCTCTTAACACCTTTGCAGTGCTAACATCGTAAGGTTAAGAATACAGAGTGAGCAACCCGGATTAGCCCTAAAAGTGACAGTAGATGGAGTTTACGACAAACAATTTACGGTGGAGCAGGCGGGTCGGGTGAGGTGGCTCCTACCCTCGCCTGGCACCCAGATGCTGAAATTTGTATTTTGGTAATATTTTTTAAGTTTTCGCTTATAGAATTGCAAGGAAATGTATTATTGGTAATATTTTTGATATTTTTTAAAGTTAATACAGCTGAATTTTTTTGAGATGTCATAAATTGCGTAGATTTTGCCGAAGCTGGGTCCAGGCGATTGCAGGGATCGCCTGGACCCGCCTTTTATGCGTCGTGTTACAAACGGCATTGGTTGGATACACCCAGTTTGTACACGTCTGTCTAGCTGTCGATAGTAAGTACGCCTTGCCCGGTGACATTGGGCGCGCAGGATCAATATGTCCACGTCGTGCTATAGACATTGCTGAAACAGGAAATGCCAATCTAGCTTATTATCATTAAAGCTATTTTAATTTGTCTTTGAGTATAATGTTTTGAGTTTACGTATGCAAATTGTTTGAGGATTGTTGTTTGGAATACTTTTCCTACAAAAAAGTTAATAATTTCGCATTAACGAATTTGTAGACAAAAACTTTCGATTACTAAGATCTTTTTGTGGTGTTTTTAGAGTATAAACGGCTTACAATTCGCTTAAAGATATTGTACCCTGCCAGAATAAAAAAGCTGGGAAAACCATGTAGTAAACGTTGACTGCTCACAGGCTTCCTGCTGCCATGAAGGACAAAGCTCGAAAAAGTCTTCCTGAAAAATTTTTGTAAAATCAGATTTTGCAAAAACTGAGCAAAAGCATCATTAAAGTTTCGGCCCTAAGCACATTGTACGTCGTCCTAAAGGTTGCGTTTACAGTATAGCTTATGCGAATTATGTAATAACAACTGTTGCAACTCAAATTAGCTTCGTTGTTTCTAATTTTGAAGAGTCGTCAGGGGCTGTCAACAATGGCAGTTGTACTGAAACTACAACCTCCATACTGCCCTGGAAGCTTAAATGTACTTAAAACTAAGAGCATACGGTGCCCCGAAGTTAGCACAGGGTCCTGTGTTCATTTCGTCATGGCATGTTACTGTATCCCTTGTTTCCAGTTCACGAAAGCTCGCACATTCTTGAAGTCAGAGACTTTCCCTAACTTTTATTTTAGTTTGCGGATCTACTTTTGTCAGCAGTGCAAGTTGCTCTGAAATTGACCTATGATCACAATAGAGTCTGGACATTCCCCGAACCGCGAGAGCATCGTCAGTGGCTCCATGACAACCAATTGCCATCACAATTGTAAGGGTGTCGATTTCAACACATAGCCTGCGTTTCCCTTATAAATTAATTCCGGTATTTACCAGCACTGTTACCAGCGGGTGGCCTATCAGTAAGTTTGCACTGTTTATGGTCACGACAGTTACTTTACATGGTCTGCCAAAGCAGAAAAGCTTGCAAAAGAAAAATTTCCATTGTTGGAACACAATATAAAAAATCGACAACAACAGTCGAAAGAAACGGCGGAAAATGGGGTTAAATCCCACTCACTTCTTTAGAACAAAATCAGTGAAGTACCTTTTGTAAAATTATGAAACTTTAGGTCAAAGATAAGCTTTTCCTTCAACCTGATGCACAGTATTCGATAGTTTGATACAAAATACGGAAGGGGCATTTACGTGACGTGTCAAGTATCGCTGATAAGTCGAAAGGTTGTGGATTCAGATCAGACGTACTGCAGACTAGAAGTATTTTCTGAAATAACTGCGTTTTTAAATTTTTGTAGCAACAGATAATTACGTTCCAGTAATTTATCGATAGATTTTTTTAAGTAACCAGTGATTGAAGTGGATAAAGATTTTGCTACGCAGGGTGCTGCAGATAAAACGGCGTCCTGGAAACAAATAATAATTGTTCCGCTCTGCTACAGATATTTTGCAGGCAATGCAGATGATAGAACTTCTGTGTTTTTGCCAAATCAGCTGTTTCAGATGAGGAAAGCAGTGATGGCAGCAGCAATGAACAAGGCAGCTGCTCCACCATGCAACCATCTTATCAATTTCCAACAAGAAACACTGCTTAGTGGGAACGTTTTCCACCAACAGAAAAGGTCAAAGGCCACAATTTTTTTCACTGCATCTCCCGGAGTTCCAAAAGTAGCTGTAAAAACTATTGTGACGTTGAAAAAAAAAAAAAAAAAACACTGCGACTCTGTTGTCTTCTCATCATTGAGAATGATTGTTAAGTACAGCAATAAGGTATCCCNGCGCAGGAGTGTTTTGTGTAGATTTGCAAAACTAGATGCGTTTAAGGACTTTCGCTGCCACGAGGGCCTCTACGAAAAAGACTAGTTGTTGGCACCAAAAAGAGTTCTTGAAACGTTCTCATTGTGCCGAAGCAAATATGTTGGTCATTTCTCACTGACTGTTGACGAACAACCTGTACTTTGGAAGTCGACATCGGCCTTTCTTTAGCTTATTGCGGCAAAACCCGAGTACCACGATATATAATTTTCGGTTCTTGTTGAGATAGTTTCAATGTTCATCTCTAATTTTGTTACAAGAAAGTGTTGTTTCGTTTGTAGTTTGCAGTTGTCGCTACATAGTTACTGTGATTGTAGCAACTCGTACACACCGAAGGTAAGTCAGAGCGACGCAGAGTGCGTGAAATAAGTTCCATACCTCTCTACACAATGTGAAGCGATAATGGGCTCCATAAACACATTCCCGGAGAGCAGATCGTCGTCTTGTTCATTGCCAGTGCTGCTGTTATCAGGTCTGAGGAGAAATTTCCAGAATAACACGTTTTGAATTTCACACAAATAACAACTAGACACGGCTGGTGAAATGCAGTGGGGCGGAAATCATGTTTCTGGTTTGGTTTAAATCAGGAATTCCCAACCTGTGGTACGCGAAGGTCTTCCAGGTGGTACACGAGGCGAGTAACTTACATTTTTTCACAAAAACCTGGATTCAGAGCTTCCAAGTTTACGCATCGGGTTTTGTTTCCAAATAAATAAATTTTCCTGTAGTCTGCTATTCCTATTGTTTCGTAACATAATGAGTTTCAATGCGCTGTCAGCAAATTTACGCCACGCATCGACCAATTGGTGGAAGGTAAACAAAAACAATAATCTCATTAAATTTAGTTGTGGTCGTTCATTGTTATTTTAATGTGTATCATTCTTCTGAATAAACTAAGATTAGATCAAATTAGTTGCTCTGTAAGTAGTGGTACGCGTTGACAGCACGGGGTGCCCAAGTGGTACGAGATCGTAAAAAAGTTGGGAATCCCTGATTTAAACAATCACAAAAACACCGAAGTACTTTCGATACCGTGCAATGATGGGCTACTGCCGCATCTGTGCTGCGCGATTGTACGTTTGAATCGGTACCACGTCGCACAGCATCACTGCACAGCAAGGGAATCAAACGTTCGATATGCTTCTGCAGCTGTCACTTTTCGAACAGAGCTGGCGTATTTTCACTCATTTCGTTGAAATGAAATAAAAAATAATACTTCACGCATTAGTTTTGATGACACTCGTTACGAAAACTAACGCATTCTCACAAGAATCCAGTATCAAGTAGAGATCCGGTAGTGGGTGCACTTGTCAGAAGTGGACCAGGCTGAACAACTGCAGGACCCCGACCAGGACCATCTGCAACACAAGTCATAGCATTTCATTGCAACCATTTAACCATCTGTCAGTGTTATACTCAAACAATTCTGTGCACATATGGAAAAAAACAGATGGCTGATAACAGTGACTGCTCACACAGTCAAAATGCGTTTCTTGAAAAAGAAAGTAGAGTCGTTTCAACATACTCAATGCACGTGTATGCGAATATAACATTGAACAATCACCTGGGCAGCAAGTAAGTCACAAAACTTATCGAAATAAAATCTAAACATACAACAAATCGATAAGCAGGTGTGCTTATTATATTTTCCAATAAAAATAAAGAAAATCACGAAGTTTATCAACAATATCTTCGTTCAAACATTTTGAAAATGAAAACTGTGAATGCAGAGAGTTTTCCGAAAAGTTTGTTATCACCATGCAATCTACTAATTTGACCTTTTTCCCCAAATAACCTCCAAATTCAACAAAACGTGTTGAAACAACTCAAAATCCCGTGTTTTATATTTCATACGTTTATCTTTCCAGGTATAGAAATGGCATTTGCTTTAATATAAATGGCCTTTTGTGTGTTGTTAGAGTATGACTCCAGTGTTTTCTCAATTACACCTTGCGACGCTGGTTGCCAACAAGATGCATTCGTCTGGTTGTCACAGACAGCCATCCTCTTTNAACGTTCNGGGCCATTTCCAAATCTGCATCGCAACCGATACTTTTTGATGAAATTACATCACAATTTTATGCTTTGCAGTCTTATTTATTTGGCTGTATTCGAGCATAGCCTAACTAACGCACCAATGGCTTTTTCTATTGGTAGAATTTGTACCTTGCCACGTTTGTACTGAGAGCCTGGTATTTTCGTAAGTATTCATCAATGAAAAGGGTGGATGATACTGAGTTCTTGGCGGACCTCGAAATGATGCAACAGAGTCGCTGAAATACATGTGTACGGAGTCATCATCATGCTCATCCAACGATGTTAATTTTCCAAAAAGTTTGTATTCGTTTGCTGAAGAAGGCAACGTAGCTGCAGACACTTGAGAATTCGCTGGTGGCGATTCCTTTGTGAAGCTTTCTTCTGTGTCACGAAATGAGGAAGTAAATAACTTCTTGAACTCATAGAGTTGAACTTCTAACACGGATGCCCGTTCCAGAAGGTGTTTGGACAAGATCCCAGAGTGACCAAGCGTTTTGGCACCACTTTTGTATTTATTAATTTGCTCAGCCACTTCTGAACAAAACTTTTCCACTTCTTTCCGCTGGTTTTGCTGATTTTTAATGTCCAGCAACTCTAATGCCTTTTGCGCAATTATATCTTCCCATTTGGTCATTTCTGATGATCCACACACTGCAAAAATAAAAAACACAGTTGAACCAATTTCGAAACATGGTAAGTATACATCTACCAGAATTGACTCAGTATTAGACGTTTTAACATCAGACAAAATACCAGAAACTGCAATTCATCATTGGTGAAACGATGAAGACCTATTGTTGACAAGAAAAGCAACATCTAATCTCAAGGAAATTTCTCTAACTCCAAACGAATTTTTGTAGGCCAAGCGCAATGATGCAGTCAAACAGACGGATAGAACATAATGCGCTTTCTGATACAAGACAAATAAAATTTCAGTGAGATTGCGACACTAAAGAAAAATCAAACAACTAACGTTTCATACGATAGTGTACAGTTTGAATGCAGATCAAACAAAACTTCCGTCAACGCACACCTTCCGTGTACAGTCAAAATAACGAACATTAGAGACTTGTTGGTTTAAATTATGTGCAAGCAAACTCAAGATAAACAAATTAATGCCAAGTGTGCCACCCGTCCTTTTAAAGAGAGCACTTTGATCAACTGCAACTGTTTGGGATGGCGAGGTATGGTAAGCCGAATCTTTAAAAAAAGCTTTATAAAAATGACGTGTGCCTTGACAAAATTATTATTACTTCAAAACTGATTTCCTTAAATAAGAGGTGAAGTTTTCCCACGGGGACAAGAACATTTTTCTAAGAGATAAGACGTCAACGAAGTTACCATGACAGCAACGACATTTTTACCTTCTTTGTCTCCTGAATGTTGGAATTGAGAATTTACTTTGCTGCCCAAATCTGAATGTTGAAGAAAACCTCCGGACATTTGTGGCCAAGGTTCTTCCGGTGCTGGACTGTTGGATGGTTGTTGCTCACGAGGCGCATGCTTGTTGATTTGACTTCCGTCTTTTAAGTCCTTGCTGTTCAATAATCTTACTCTCTCGTGATTTACACGATTTCGGTTTTGATGCCATATTTTGTCACATTCCTTGCACTGGTTCTTTTTGCAAATATCACATCGGAAGTCAGCTTGTTTTTGGCCACATACATCACACATGCCATCCAAGAACGATGAATGCTGTACTTGACTCGCATGTTGCGGATGGTTGTTTCCTACAAAAATAAATAAAACAAAATAATAATCAACAATTACCTCCAAAAATAAGAAATGAGTTCCTGCAGAACTAAAGTAATGCGTAAAAATAATGATTTACACAGAGTGATCCGAGTTTACAAGGCAAGCTACATTAATTCGGGTCAATTTTATTGTGAACAGTTAGGTGAAGTGTACCTGCCATGCAGTTAACTCTCTTCCCCAAACATATGCTATAGGAGGGCCATGTATCAGCTGTTTGTGGTAGTTTGCAGAAAAAACTCCAAATTAAATAAACCAAGGAGGAACTCGCATAAGTCAATTATTAAAAGCAAATTGTGATTTAACACCTTTCACCAAAGACATCCTTGTAAACTTGGCTGTGGTTTCTTTTTCACTGCACTGATTGATTTGCAGTAGTCAGAGCAATATGGTTGCAAGACACAAGAAACATCATTACTTTAGTAAACTACAAATAATTCACAAGCAATGGTTTTCTGCTAAATGAAAAATATTTGTGTGCTATTAGCTATCTTCACTGATGTATGAACACCAGAAAAATGCAGCCGCCATGGAGAACACATTTTGTGATAAATAAATTATTGCTGCATAAATAAGATATTTTGCATTTTTTGAACAATGTCATCTGCATTTGTGGATTGTGCCTCATACCTGTGAGGTCTGACTGGGACCATTCATTGAAAATTAACCTTACCAGCGTGAACACTAATATTAACACATACAACATGATTATTATCCTATGCACAGAACATAGGGGATAGCATTACACAACTTTTAATGTACAGATGCAATAACAATTAGAAGTTCAAAATATAAAAAACAAAAACTTGTCTGCAAAGCACAGAAACACACATTAAATCAACATTTACAAACATTGCAAATTTACACCAATCAGGATCCATCTTCATACTCTCTTGATTTTATTATAAATTTTATGAATTGATTCTGCTAACATCTGTAATAAGCTAACTGATACCACAGTAATTGTCTTATTGCGTATTCAACTTCATTTTAAGTTAACAATTTTGTTTGGAAGAGAGTAAAAATTAGGCTTCTTGCAAATTTAATATTAAAAAACATAGTAAAAACCAATGCTTTGAATGAAACATCGTAGATGCACTGAAAATAATACTGCCAAAAACACATGTCATGATGATTGAAAGAAGTGGAGCATTTAAACACAAAACGTGCAAATGGCATCGTATATAATCATATATAAAGAACCAATGACTGCTTGTCAATTACAAATACTGGCTGAGCTGTGACCAAAGCATTTCTTACTTCATAGTTACTTCTTAAAAAAGATGGACCCATGCTAACTGATGTGTCACCCAAGTCACTTTTTTATCCAACAATTGACTCTGAACCAATAATTTGTCATAGATTCTCTTTTTGTCATTTCAGCCTGCCACCGTTGAGTGTATTCACCACCTTTCTTCCATAATACTGCCATCCTTGCAGTTGTGACCTAATGCTTTGAAATATTCATTTCTTAATTTTTGCTGATGGTTAACAGGTTATTTTAAAACAGTGTTTCTCAAACTTTTTTGTTCCATCACCCCCTTTCTACTCTCAACGCATCATTTTCGCCCCCCAGCCTGATAAAGCAAACACAAGGTAGTAAATTTAAAGAATTTCATTTAAAGAAACACTACTGTCAATAGCTGAACCAGGCAATTGTATTACAACCAGGCCCGTAACCAGCTTGGGACACCAGGCGAGGTGAAGGATTTTCTGAGAGGGGCCCAAATTTTTTAAACTATGTAATATAGTTTTAAACTACGTCCAGTAATTTTCTAGGGGGGGATGAAAAAATTTGCCAGAGTGGCTTCACCCCCATGGTTACGGGCCTGATTTCGAATCTAATATTAAGTTCAGAATTCTTGTGAAAATAATTCAGGGCTACTGAGCCGGAGTTCAGTTTAAAATTTAGGACAGGATCTGGAGCTATGGCCATTTCAGAGGTAGCTCCGGCGCCAGGTCCCTTCCTAGATACTAGCGTTTTTGCCAAATAGACTTACGTGTGCTCTTTATGGCACACTATACATGATTTTTATGACACCAGAATGCAACAATGGATCTGCAAGCCTTTGATGTTTCTTTGGTTTAATCATCGCTATGGTTGTGTCATCGTAGCTGGCAGGCGTGTTGTTACTTGTTGAACAATGGTTCTCAAATATTGTTCTAAGAACGGCATGCAGCTCCCAGGCATCCTTTGTGGGGCTTTTAGCAACCTTTCAGAAACAGATTCTATTTGAATAAGAGCTGATGATGCCTACTTCATGGGAAAAATATGTACCCTGTAAGAGGTTAGTGTCTGATTTTTTGCTGGGAAAGGATTTCTTTCGATAGGCAGTGTCTTTCAGTAGCACCTCTAATATTTTGTGTAACAGACTTCGTTAGTGCAATAAAAGAAAGCATATCAATTGACTTGTGGTAAAATTTTTTAGTGCGGCTCTCTAACAAAATCGTAGATCTGGATTTGGCTCCCTTCAGCAAAATGGTTGAGAACCACTGTTGTAAAAGTAAGAAAAGCATTTAACTACACATCTTTCTTTCTAGTCAGAATGATCAAACCGTGTCTGTAGTAGTGTAGTGATCTAAAAAAACTGAGCTATAGTTTTTAGGTATATCACAAAACATGCATAGCTTTTGCAGCTGTGTAGTCATGCTGTTAGCAGGGATTATGAATAAGATATAATACCACTGCAGATTTAAGCGTGAAATGCATGGCACGCCATTGTAAAGCAGGAATTTTTATTAGAAACCATTGCGCTTACTAGCCAGGTTTACTAGATTACTGGCAAAGTTCACTAGGAAATATTACATTTACACAAGCAGTAGCATAACATGAAAGTTATAAATTATTGGTAGCAAAGTAGCATTGTTTTGCATAGCAGTACATTATCAGGAGGGTATAAAAATCAATGTAAACAAATGTGGACTTTTCTTGAAGTTTTCATCTGTGGAAACAAATTTTATGTTTTCAGCATGGTAAGCAGTCTGATTTTCTCTTAAGCTTTGCAGGTTAAATTGTGCTTTACTTTACGATTCATTGGTACTTATTATTGAGTGCAACAGATATGAAATCAGACATTTTCAGCTATTTTAAAGAGTCAAATGTGAATTTCTTATTATAAATTATATTATTTCTTTGAACAAAGGGTTTTCACACATCTTCGCATTACTGTTAATGCAAATGTGTCCGTGTTTGACAAAACTTATGAGGGAGGTAATCCAATGTGTTTTGCGCTTTTTGCATGGTTTGCCCAGGCAGCGCTGTTAGCTGGAATCGCCAAGACTGCAATGCAGGCAAAGCATGAATGAGTGCAAAACACTTGGTCAATTGGGACTGGTCTGTGTTTTACACAAATGTAGGTTTCCAAACAGCCATTTTCTCGATTCCGGTCATAAGAAATAACAAAAGATCCTCAGGCATTGATGGCAAAACCAGTGACTGCCTTTCCAGAATTTGTTTATACTACCCTTATCTTGAGTTACGTTTCTGCTAGTAAGTGTTCTCTGAATCGTCTGAACCTGTTATTGTTGTTTTCTCGCTGATTTCATCATAGAAAGAGCACTGCTTCTAAAAAACTACTAGATTAAATTACTCCCAAAAACGTTTGGTATATCCTCTTAGTTTTATGTACTTGATACAATTTATTTTCCAATCAACTTGAGGCACACCAAGACAATTGAAAATATTAATGTGTGAAAACCAACAAAAGCTGGAGCTGCAGCCGGAGCCACAAAAAAGAGAGCTCCGGGGCCGGAACCACACTCATAAAAACCAAGAGCTCCAGAGCTGGAGCCATGTTCATGAAAAGAAGAGCTCCGGAGCCAGAGCTGTGTCATTTTTACGACAAAGTTTGACCCGGGGGTGAAACTTGCAAATAATGAAATTTGGCCATAACTTAGTAAACTACTTGTAGTAGGAACATGATTTTGGTGTCTAACCCTACTAAAATACATACCAGCTATTCATTAAAGCTATCAGAAAGACTTAAAAAGTTAAGCAATTTCTATTTGTACTGATTTTTATTTGAATAGATCAAAATTATGTGTTTTTCGCAAGATTGTTCAAATTTTGTCATGTATTTTTCTTCTTGGACAAGTCTTACGCCCTAGTGGTGCTGCCAGTAATAATGTGTCCGAATCATATTTGTCAAGTAACAAGCCCTTCAAGTCGCTAGTGTCTAATGATGTTTCAAGCGCCTAACGAGCAAAAAAGTAGTGCCCAATCTTGTTTCAGCACTTTTGTTACTAGGTTACTTACATCTAAGTATTTGGCAAAAACAGCTTTTCAGGTTTCATTATAGTTCTCTCCTTCACTCTCAGTCAATTCCACAACTCTAGCCTAATCCCGCTGCAACAAATATAGCCTTTCCTACGTCACATGTCCCAACAAAAGACTCAAAGTAAATGTATGAGGCCGACTGCCATGATCGTAATATGTAAATACTTCATTGAACCATGATGTGTTGTGCAATGTATTGTGCGCTGCTGGCTTCTCAGTGAAAAGCTGAGACTCAGCTCTAACTCAGTGTTAGGTGGACCACATAATCCAGAAAACCTCGCATAACACCCCCAGGAGGCATAGTCAAAACAGGAACTTGACTTGAGTCATGCTATCACTGGGTACTGCTACCACCATTTTTGGTGAAATAAGCACATATGTGTGAAACTACGTGATAAATAGATGAGTGTGCAAAATTTTCACAAAAAAAACAAGCAGTGCATGGCCTCCAATACCCATGCTGAGGAAAGGCAACACAAAAAAGTGATATATATATA
>JGI24159J19872_10011419_pt1 | contig 11633 bp, 9 predicted proteins | sample Ectturendosymbi4_FD_19872 | JGI IMG/M metagenome (IMG submission 19872) | reverse complement strand
ACAGCTCTCTAGTGCAATCGGCGGAGGAGCTAGGGCGTTGGTAAGGCAACCGAAAACTGCTGTTTTTTAGGCCGAAATCAAAGTACGAATATATCGTACGCCAGTTCTCGAAGTGTTAAATGTGAATATTTATACAGCTTTTGTTTACAGGAGAGAAATGTTAAGATACCTATGCTTATACACAAAGAAGTTAGCCGATTCATTCCTGATAACCAGGTACGTCTGCTTTATTTGATTGTTTGTTTAGAAATGCTAATGATTTGATTGTTTGTTTAGAAATGCTAATGATGGCAGGCCATGGCCTGAAATGATCAGTGACTGATTAGCAACAACAGTAGTAAAGAGAGCAACACAATAACAATGACATAGTACAAAACAACAAACAAAAAATAACATACACACACATGTGAAAGAAAAAGTAAACAACCAGAATTGAGAGTGTCCATCTGCAAAGGTGGGGTGTTTAGACGAAAACGAACTTGTTTGTTAAACAGGAGCACATATGGGTCCTTGGGTAGATCTGGATGCCTGAATAGTAATATTTTCGTTAGCTCTAGAAAACTTAAGGACTCCAGCACTGAACGTGAATGCTTTCATGTGTCACAATAAGAGCTAACATAATGTGCAAGGTAAAGGCAATTCAAAGAATAGATGGTTGGTCTTTACAGCACCACATTGGCACAGTTGATTGTAGAAGTCATCAAAACTGAGTTTATTGTGGCCCAAACAAAGCATGCATAAGATGGTAGTTGTGTGAATGTTGCAACTGTGTGAATGCTATGCCACTACATGTCCATAACTTGTGTAACACACCTATTGAAGCCTCCTGTTCTCTCTTCTTTGCCCATACTCACAAAATTTTTTAAAGTGTTCCAACTATTCATCATGCTTTCTTAACACTTTGGGAGCCGGTCTACAAGTATATTATACCTGGATTTTGGCCTAAAACCAGCAATTTTCGGTTGCCTTACCTACGCCATAGCTCATCCGCTGATTGTGCTAGAAAGCTGTTCAAACCCTTAAAAGATTCGGCAAGTCTTCTACTCTGCACTCGAAAAAATTTTTTGGTTGGGGGTTGCAGATTTTTTATGAGTGAAGTAATTTTGGGGCCATTTTGAAACCTAAACTGGGCTCCACAAAACCTTCAACTGGGGTGGTTGGACATGGCTGTGCTAGAGAGCTCTTCAAGCCCTCAAAAAACTCGGCAAGTTTTTGAGTTTGCACTGAAAAAGATTTTTGTAGGTTGTTTTTTTTGTGGGTGACGTCATAATTGGGGTAGGTTTAGGCACTTTGGCGCACTTAATCGGGCCATGGGCATGGAAAGATTTCGCTAATGTTTTAGTGGAAACTAGGCTAGAGTCCAAGTTTTTTGGGCCTTTGATTGGCTTTCTAGCATTTCTGGTTCCGAAGTTGTGGTGTAAAAACAACAAATTAATCAATTATCTAATTAAGGGATTAAATTTTTATTTTGTTGATTTTAGACAATCAATTTTGAATCCAAAACCCTAGAACCAGTGTTTTCAACCTGGAGTCACAACCCCGTGGTGGTCATTTGCCATTTTTTCTGATGGTTGCAGGAGCTTCTGATAAGCATATTCATAATTACTTCTAGATTTTATATTTTCATATATGGAACAACTTTTCGTCGTAACCAAAATAATAGGATCACCTGGCTAAAATGATAGCCTACTTTTTCATTCAAAATTGTGTGGTTATGACCATTACAGTACTGTTGCATTTGGCAGTGGACGAATAACTTCGTGATGTAAGAATGTGCTGTGTTTGTGAATTAGATATCTGAGTGCAGTAGCTAACTTGGGAGTTATTCTAGTTTTCTATGAGTTGTACTGCGGAGCGACTTTTACATGGCACAGGTGTCTCTCACTGATGTTGCCATGTGCATGAATTTAAAAAATGAGTCTTTGTTCAACATGGCGATATCATACTTTGTTTTTTAATAATTGTGATTTTCTTTTGTGCAAATACAACTGCATTTCATATGCCTGACTGGAGATTTTCGGAAGGGGGTCATTAGGTCAAATTGGGTTGCAAAACAGGTTGCTGCATGAAATAGGTTGAGAACCACTGCCCTAGTAGGAGAAGATCAATCAAAGATCTTACAAATATTTTGTCCATTACTTGATTGGCTTACCAGTAATAAGAATCTGATTTACGTTTGAATTTTTGGCTTTTTACCACTTAGGTTACTGACTTTTGCACAGTCTCAACACATCACAAATGCGAAGAACATACAACTTATTCTGAAACCAAGCCTTGCAAGCCAATAAATGTGCTCAGATAATGTCTTTCACCTCCTGGATCTGCCTGTGGTTATATTTTTGCCATCTGTTAACATGTCAAGTCGTTTCTGTCTGCCGATGAAATGATAGCTGCTTAAAATACTTCCACTTTTCTTTTACATCCATTGCGCAAGTCCTTGAATATAGTAACAAAAAACTTTGGCAATTTAAAGGTGTTTTCAGAGTTTCTAATCATCCTGTATCATTACATGAAACAATAGAAAGTGAACACTTTCTGTTTGAACTAGTGGTGGACTTGTGGTGCAAGCAATGCATTGCTGTTTTGCAGATCAATCCAGCTGATGCAGAAGATGAACAGGTATTTATTGTCTGTGTTTAATTTTGCTTGAAAGTCTTGCTTTTCTCAGATGTATACTTGTTTGACTATACTTAATGTGTATCAGTAGATTTAAAGTTGGTTCTGCACCACAACGATAGAAAAGTGCGGCACAACAATGCTGTTACAGATATTTGTTAGAAGTATGTTCAAGCATAGTTTCGTATAACAATGCACTCATCAGGCACTTGAAACAGGTAAAACAAAACTGATGCTTAATAAAAATCAAGCAAAAATACCAAACAGTACACTTAGCAAAAAAAAAAGGTTTTCTACTGTATAATGCACTCTTGCAAATAGTCTAGTCTGTCATTTAACATGTTTCAACATGGAAGGTTGTGTTTAAGATCCTTATGTGACATAAACTTCCTTTAATACCTCTTTGTGTTTTTCAAGTCAGGTCTCAAGGTCAAGCTGTTGCACATTGCGCAACAATAACTTAACTTTGTGCCAATACTTTGAAATAGTTTTACTTTTGTTGTGGTCGGCAGCTGCCTGGGCAGTGAGTGGATTACCAGCCTGGGGTGGAGTTTTTACTTAAAAAATTGCCTTCTGACTTTTCTACTTAAATAACATGACTCTTCGGTTACAAATATGATTAAAGTTGTGTTTTTTTAATATATGGTAATGATGATAATGAATCCATGCTGTGTATTTTTCAACAAACAACTACTTTATTGATATGTCTGGCCGGTTATTTTCATAAATAACCTTAGAAGCAACAATCTAGACCAGTGCTTTCCAACTTAGAACAGTGCTCCCAACTTTTTTCAGCTTGCAACCTGCTTTCACTGAAATTTTTGTGGGGCCCACTATGACATATTGTGGTGAAACAAGAATGAAAAACATTGAGATGTTAGAAAAAATCATAAAAACACATCCTATTTAACTGTTGATGGGAAACTTATGCTTCCTTTTTAGATTTGATCCAGTGACTTTCAACCGGAGTTCCACGGAACCTCAGGGTTCCCAAGTGGTTTCCATGGGTTCTGCTGAAACAGACCAAAGTTGCCTGGGACAAAATTCGCAACCACAGTTCTGTGCAATTGTAGCTATAAAACCACTTGGATCATTGCATAGGGTTCCATGAACGTGAACATTGCTTAAGGTTCTGCTGCAACAAAAAGGTTGAAAAACACTGATCTAATCAATCGAAAATCAGATAATTTTCAATAAACATTTTACTTCAACACCAGGAAATTGTAACATTTTAAAATGTTTCCTGAAAGAACTTTGCAGCTCATGGGTTGGAAAGTACCAGATCAGAGTAATGCTTTAATGGTATTTATACAGGTACAAGACAGATTCATATGTTTCAACTTCTGAATCCATGAATGAATATGCAAAAAATGGGTGTGTTTCCAGACAATATTATGTATGATTGGAATCCAGCACCCATTCAGTGTATTATCGTTTAAATGAATGTGTATGACAGACATGCACTGTACCCAATTTTTATATCAAAGATCTTAAGATGGCCTTACAGGCTCATATTGTAAATTTTGCAAGTGAATGTGAACATTGAGAAACTTCTGTGTCAGTTTGAAAGAACTTTTGTCACAACAAAGCAACACGTATTCAGTACCTTGAAGTTGAGACATCTATATACAATAAATGATTGTGCTCGTCAGTCTTCATACAAATCTTTTGACCACTTGACCCAGGTTTGATTCGTTTGATCCAACTGGACCGTTTTTAATAATAAAATCATCCACGATTTTTAGGCGACCCTCTCAACCTTAACTGCTGGTGTTGCATTTTCATTTCATCGTCATTGCAATAGTAGTTACTACTTTTGTATCGTGAAATGCTTTACAGTGGCAGCATTTTATTGCTTTTCAGGCATTTTCACTTTATGAGGAAAGTTTCGTCCACAACTGCAGACTCGAACACATGGTCATGATAATGGGTCTGCACCCACAATACCTTCAACAATTTTTGAACACTAATTTTCACTTGTTGCAATCTCAAGGCGCTTTATCATACGAATGTCGCAGCTATATTGGCATCATGGTATGTAGCTGTTGTGCTTACATGAATAAACGGGCTATTAAACGTTTTTATGGTTGGTGTGGATCCATTGCTTTGCTATTTCCTGACATGCCATCGCCTTTTCGTCGCGCGAACAGCTATGTGCACTTACAGGCCGCTGCCAGGCACCGTTGCCCGTATCTTGTGCATTTAATGGAAGCTCACTTTCTTCTGCAAGGCGGGGACAGAAAGTGGTTGAAGGGGGTGCATTTTGCCCCTGCAAAGCTACGGGCACTTTCAGTTCTCAACAAACTCCTGGCACATCGACCGTGGTTGGTGACACCGAGCCATATTAAAGTAAGCTGGTATATATGCTGTTAGTGTAAGTGCGTTCTGTGTTTTTTATGCGTAGTTCCCTTTTCATGTGTAAATCATAAGAGTGTTGTAGCCTTTTAGTCTGTAGTGGATAATACTGCATTCTTGAAGCGGCGAGAATCTCTACAAGTATATTTCTGCTCTTTACTTCCCGTTATCTGTGGCAATTCTTCATAGCTCATACCTTCAAATAAAATCCTGTCGTCTCTAGCAAGTCGGTAGCACCGGGACCAGCGCGCTCTGACGTACTGCTGGAAACAAAAGTCGATTTCACCGCATCTTTTAATTTAAGTAAAAACGTGTGGAAATACGCAAATAGTTATTGTTACGAAAATAAAAGCAATAGTTGCGTGAAAACATACCGAGCAAAAACTGAAGTTGCAGCAGAGTAAAAGCTGGTAAAAGTCAGAATCAATGAATAAGGACACAGAAACGGCCAAACACGTCGGTAATAACAAAAATAAAACGACAGTGAGGAATTTGACACGAAAAAGGTCAAACTGGTAAAACAAAGAAGATACGCAAATTCACAAATATTGTGAAGACAACTGGTTAAACAAAATCGATGACAGTATTCACAAACACAGAAACCTTGTATTAAATGACGTACTATTTGCGTATTTCAGCCTATTTTTACTTAAATTTACTGGAACTGAAGGTGCCGTGATAAAGGTGAAATCGATTTTCGTTTTCAATACTTGTTCTACCCCTAAAATCGTTTACTCTTGAGAGTGTTAAGAATAACAAGGGAATCGAAGCACGTATAGACTTAATGAACGGTTGTAGCTCGTAATAACGCTGGAAAACTGCAAACTTATAATTGTTTCCATCGACCATACCGCAGTCATCCGTGTGCTTGGAACAAACACCCCTTGTCGCAGCCACCGATGGCGTATCTGCTTTTATTAGTTTTTTGTCACAGTGATTATCTTGATGAAAACTTTCTTCCCACTTGGCAAAAAATGCAGTTGTTGTGGAAAGAATATTATACATTGCATTGTTTCTGATTATTGACAACCAGGGTAACGAGCATGTGAAGCTTGACTTGGCAGATTAGTGCAACTCTCGGCATCACCGAGGCTGAGCACTGGTAGGAACGAACACGGCTGCAAAGATGTTTAAAGCGCCACTCGTAGAATTGAATCATTTCCGGATATGTCCGTTCCGTTCTTTCTGGCGAACATCTGCTGCAGACGCGATGTTTTTGCTGCATTGCCGCTGCCTAGACGATGCAAAGGAGTTGACGGCTCCCAGCAGAACGAAATGAATATGTCTGGTGTCCTCGAACATATTTGGAAAGTGTTGGGCGTATTCCTGGCGTCTGCGTCATTACTCATTCTGGTCGTGCATATTATTTTAACTAAAAGTTGCAAAAGAAACCTGCGTTTCCAATGTATCCTTATTTCGTTTTAGGAGTTGGTTGAAGGCGTTGGGCAAAGCGGGATGACAGTGCCCGAGCTGGCGCAGGCCATCGTGCTGATGTGCCACTTCCACGGTGTTGCCATATTCTGCCACGGAACCGGGGCCAACTTGGAGATTGACCACGAAAACGCCCATATGTTCCACAGTGCACAGCCTTCAGATAATTCAAATCAAGCCAGCCGTCAGTCATCAGGGTCAAGCACCCCTGTCACCGGCGACGAGGTGAGACCTTTGACCACACCGGCCTTATTGTGAAGCATCAGTCACTAAATGCCGGTCACCAAAGCGGCTTGATAATTATAATTTTACGCAAAACGCATCGATCGCTTCATGTGTCAACTTTATGGCTACGTAAACAAAAAAATGACGTTTGAAAAATTAAGATGATATGAAGAAGTTTTGGAAGCTTAGTGCAGATTTAACGAATGTTTAGCTACTGACCGAAGTCTAGGACGCGGAGGTCGGGCTGCGTGAGGATGTGTGCGCTGAATACCTTGAGCCTGCTCAACAGGCTTCTTGTTGTGGCCCGCCATCACGCTTTTCCACTGCGCAGTTTATCGAACGAAGCGGGGATATTGAATTGCTCATGGAGTGCATGAAAAAGCTTCGCGAAGAGGAAGAAGACGTCACCAGGGAGGAGCTGGCCAGGCGCTTCGAGAAGGAGAAGGAGGAGGCGTCTCTGGGGATCATGCCGAACCAAGCTTCAAGCTCAAACACCGACACGAGCAATTTGTCGCGTTACGTCATCGACCCGAACTTCAGTTACCAGGACTTTGCGAAGCGGGACGGGGCCGCCGAAGTACCCACTTTCAAGGCCATGGTGAGTGCTCACAATCTTGCTGGTGTTATACTTGCTTAACATTTGAAAGTGATGTAGGGGGTTCTTAGCGTCCTGCAACCCTCTGTCGTTGATTGAGCCTTAAAAACCGTGAACGCTGCGAATCGAGGCTAGATGTTAAGTTTTTGTGTTTTGAAAGATTTCTTTTCTCTCAGTTTTGCAATGCTGCCGTGGCATACTACAAGCAAGCCGCATGCGATAGCGACAAACGTATAAGAAGTTGAATGTGCTGCGATGTAAGACTGAACTTAAAATCCGTCACACGTTCTTCGAGTAAATGGCGTAAGACCGGTTAGTCCTGCACGTCGCCATGTTAGATACTCTTCTTACTGTTCCTACAATCCTGACCAGGCCCGTAACCAGCTTAGGACACCAGGTGGGGCAAAGTGTTTTCTGAGAGGGGCCCAAGTTTTTTGAACTATGACCAACGCATTTTTCTAAGGGGGCGAAATATTTCGTAGGGGGGATTCGCCCTCCCTGCGACCCTGGTTACCGTCCTGGTCCTGACCCACACAAGCAACTCTTCCGTTGCATAAACTTCTGAGAAATTTTAAATGTTCGGATGGTTCAGGATTACAACTGGAACGACAACGCCTGTCTGGTCGTGAGGAAATATTGCAGCGAAGTTGCCGACATGCTCGATGATAAGTTCGACCTCGCGTGCAACCTTACTTACAAAACGTGAGTGCAGATATCGTTCATGGAATGCTTTATTACGTTTTAGCAAAATTGAGTCATGGTCCCCACTGTGCAGGTTGGCGAGCAAGGACAATGTGGACACAAGCTCGCTGAGGGCCGCCATATGGATGTATGTTCATTGCATGTATGGAGTTATGTAAGTATACAAAGTTAACAAAGCTTAAAGTTTGTTGTATGCGCATTTTGCTTTCGCAAAGTAGACAGTGAATATAGAAACAACTCTTCAAAGGTAATGAAAAGTTTGGTGAAGTTCACGAGGTCGCTCCAATAAAAGGCAACACCTGGAGATTGCGTGTCGTTATCTTGCATTTCAGCTTCAAAGCACAACCCCGTGACTAGTATTAAAAGACAGCGAGTAAAAAAACGCTAAAATGTTCAACAAAGAGGTAACGTCCTGTTAGAATAACCGTTGGGGAGGTGGCCCGCCCTCCCGGTGACTGCTTGTGGATGACGCGTGCATATGCCATTATCTAAAAGTGTGGTCTTGGTGAACACGGTGCGGCTCCATTGCTGGTTTCTTGAAAGTGGGGAACAACTTGTAGAAAGCAGCGATTGAACAGCTTAAGACGTCCTTATTGTGTTAGTTAATGCTCGTAGTGTGTTAGTTAATGCTCGTAGTGTGTTAGTTAATGTTTGTAGTGTGTTAGTTAATGAGAAATATTAAGTGTTGGGCAACGGTGAAAGAATTTGTTGCTCGCCGCATGGACATCCACGTTTTTTGAAACTGCAAGAGCTTCGGGAAAAAGCGCTAAATCTGCATCCTGGCAACAGTAACCAGGTCGTTTGCGTGAAAAGAAGTTGCTTTTTTTCTTTCCGTCATCCCTACATGACCTGATACGTGTCCCTTACTTACGGAGCCTCGCAATGTGAAGCAGTGGCAAGGAAAGCGCGGGTAAGGTCTGGGTCAGGATTGGTTGAAACCGTAGCTCAGCAAGTCGCAGCTGCCTCAGCAGACAAAGGACAGCGCGTCATTTCGCGATCTGAATAGTTTGTAGCAAATTGGGCTGAAGCTGCAAGCAGCTGCAGTGCTTGCTTCAAACCAGTAAAACAGTCCGGCAAAAATTTTGTAAGACAACTTTACGACTTCCTAAACCAGGGATGGGGAAGCCATTTATTATCACGAGCCGCATGAATTGTGGAATGGCGCTAGCGGGCCGCAAAAACTAATTATATCTTAAAACTCCACCTTTACCTTCAAAAGGAAACTAAGGAGAGAAAACTGTGTCAAGGAGCGAGAAAGACTTCTCTTGACCTGCTGCTGTCTGCTTTTAGTGGAGTTTCGTTTTGGCGCGATGTTGTGTTCTAACTTTTGTAACGTAAATTCTGACGCTGGCCATGTTAAATGTCCACGCGGGCCTCAGGCTCCCCACCCCTGTCCCAAAACATTGGAAACTACATTGCGCCCCTGGCGTGGAGCATTTATGTTGGTCATGGATGACTGCCTGGGTAACTGGGACGCTCAGATCTATTACCCTCGAGCAGTTGACGTTTATCAACAGCAGAGTTTCCTGCACGAGTCTGCGAGGAACAAATCAGAATGATAAACGCGCGAACACATGTTTGCGTGGCAAGTAACTGATCATCGGGTTTATTAACTCTATTTGGTATTATTGTTTATTTCACACGAATCCTGCTCGGATTGAACCCGGAACATAATAAAGCTTTTTACATGACAAATAAATACAACAACACAGCAACAAACTGATATTAATGATTAACAGAACGCAGACAAGAGCGTAGGACAAATACTGTTGTTATAATCGCTTGCAAGACAAGGCATTGTTTGAATGTTTTAAATTGTTTAATATCATGTTGGCGTGGCAAGCACTTGCCATCTTGTTTAAACTCTATATGTTGTCCTTACCTCTTCGACAAAGTTCAAACTTTTTTCGTATCAGTTTGTTTTGCGCTTTTTGGATATTTGATTAAACCTGTTGTTTACGCCCAACTTACATTTAATGCTTTGAGTGAGGCTAGCAGTGTCCGGCTGTTATCATCACCAGCTGACGGTGAAACCGTTACCTTGCTCAAACGAAGGATTCTTGATGAATCATGATAAGTTCTTGCCCCATCAAACTTCATCGGGGAGGACGCTCTCTCGCACTGCGCGAAACATACGACTGTGACGAAAGCGCAATGCACGTCATCGCTCTGTCGTCGACCGAAGAGCGTTGTTCTGCTTCAGTCTTCAAATAATTTTCGGGGGTCATTGGAGAAGCGAGCATCAATTAGTTCAGAGGATGACGTGAACGGCAACAGAGAAAGTTCGTTGAAAGCTGCAATTGAATTGTCATGTGCGTGTAAACAAGCTGCGAATACTACGAAGCAGGAGCCGCGCGCTGAATTGCAGAGACATCGTAAAAGAACAGTTTCTGGCTGACATGATCTGCTTACTTGTGAAGAGGCCTTATGCGCAACTTCGGTTATAAATCATAGCGTATAATCCATTTTCTGAATTTAATGCTGAAACGTGATGGTTTCCAAAATTGTGACCCATGTTTGGTGTTCCATTTGTTTTGTTTTTACTTCAACCTTCCACAGTGACGTTTGTAAACAAGTAAACGTCGATCCACTTCTCCAAATCGATTGATTTCTGCTGCAGTGTATTCGCCATGTTACTGGGTGGGTAGTGTTGCTGGGTTGTTCAATAATCCATTTGCGAGGGGGTTTGTTGCAGCAGAGCGGCCCAGAAGCTATTCAAGGGTTTGGTAGAATCTGTGAGTTGAGGGGCACGGCGTGTTTAGGCTTAATTTGATATCTGACTTACAAGATTTGCGAAGGTTTAATGTTTCGGCGTTTTTTCGCATTTTGCCGTTTGTATCATTCCAGGGGTCTTACGTAGGTTCTACAATAACAATAATGATTAAACAGCAGCATGTGAAGCATTTGACGGGATTCTTGTTTGTGTCTGCCAGGTACGATGATTACAACTACGGCGAAGTGAATCAGCTGCTTGAACGGCCACTTAAAGTTTTCATAAAAACCGTCAGTTGCTTTCCTGAGAAGACGACGCGGAATATTTACGACGCGTTTTGGAAGCAATTCCGTCATTCAGAGAAAGTGCACGTGAACATCATGCTGATGGAGGCGAGGGTGCAAGTCGAGCTCATGTATGGCATGAGAGCGATCAGCGAGTATCTGAGAGACAACTAGCAACGCTTGTTCGATCGGTCTGAGCACTGTGTTCCTTCACTGAACAGTATTGTTGATATTGGTTGTCGATACATTTGACAGGGTTGATGATAAGCTGGTTGTTTTATGCAAACATGTCTTCAAAAAGACCTGAAGTGTCTTACGAGTTCTAATTTGCAGGTGCAGCGTGTTGGTCGTGTGCTCCACGTGTGTTCGACATGTATTATTCGTGTGTTCGGCATGTGCTGCTCGTGTGTTCAACATGTGTTGTTCATGTGCTCCACATATGTTGGTGGTGTGCTCGACAGAAGTTGGTCATGTGCTTGACATAAGTTGGCCATGTGCTAGACATTTGTTGTTGTTTGTGTGCTCGGCATGTGTTGATCGTGTGCTCGGCATGTGTTGATCGTGTGCTCGGCATGTGTTGATCGTGTGCTCGGCATGTGTTGATCGTGCGCTCGGCATGTGTTGTTCGTGCGCTCGACATGTGTTGTTCGTGCGCTCGACATGTGTTGTTCGTGCGCTCGACATGTGTTGTTCGTGCGCTCGACATGTGTTG
>JGI24159J19872_10011418_pt1 | contig 11633 bp, 8 predicted proteins | sample Ectturendosymbi4_FD_19872 | JGI IMG/M metagenome (IMG submission 19872) | reverse complement strand
ATATGACGAACGACATGATTACACTGGTGTCCAAGTGGGAAAATAGACTGCACCCACCAAATCCTAGTGATAAAAAGAATTACAGTGTCTGGCCAACCTCTTTTCCCAATCTGCTTCGTCTAACAAAGAAGGAAAAAGCTTTAAATAACGAAGCTATGATCACATATAAAAGAACTACCACAGTCGGCCACCTTCTAACAAACTACAGATCACTGGCACACAGAGAAGCTTTGAACCAACAGCAAAGGTATTACTCGGGACCATGCGAACACTGTGGGTTGTGTGGCAAATTTGGCAAGCACGATGAAAACATGGTACCTAAAGTCAGTGCCCTGCACTCAAGGGCAAATTGTTTCCGTTGAGGCAGATGTTAACTTGCGCCAATTACGGAATTTACCTTGCAACTTGTAAATTATGCGAAGAACAGTATGTTGCCCAAACCTCAAATAAATTTTCGAACGTTGGAATTCCCACCGCTCTTCGTGGAACACTGTCAATTTGTCTGATGACCAAGAGCAGGTGCCTTTACTACAATATGTGGTACACGAACATAAGATTGAAAAAAAGCCTAAAATCAGTGAATGGTTTATAGTCACGTTCGTAGAACAACCAGCCACGATTAACTTGATATTGGTGAAGACAAGTGGATCAACAAAATCAGCGGCATTAGCAAGCACAGAATTATTTTGCCTCGCATTAAATGATAGACTTGCTCTTGATTAGACGTTGCTCTTATCATCACTTATTTTGGCGCACCATTTGTTCTTCTCTCATTTATTGCTCTTTCCTCCCTCTTTGTGTTTTAACTTATTGTTACTAGTTGGTCTTGTCTTATCACAGCCAGCGGTGGGTTTAAGATTGGGGGGCCCGAGGCAAGACTAAAAAGGAGCCCCTCTTATGACGTCATTATACTCAGCCAACCGTGACAAGCACTTTTGATCAAGCCTAAGATACGGCCACCGAAGGACACGCTCCTGAGACTACGGCCTGACTAACATAGCAGGAGAAAATGCAAAAGGGGGTTCACGATACGCAACTTCGAAAACACTGAAAGGTGGGAAGACAAGCCTGGAAACATAAAGTTAGGCAAGAGCCTCCACTTTATTTTCACGCCCCATTTCCCTGCATTCACCATCAAAACTACAACGTTTACCCCTTTCAAAGTTTCACACTTTCCCCCTTTGATAAAATACTTGGTAGTTGGTAATGGTATCCTGAATTTGTTTACATTCTTGTCTTTATGGAAATACGTGAAACCATAAACAACAACCAAGAAGATCCAAAACAACAAATTTGTTTTAAATTGCATCCTTTTAATTACAAGAACATAGCGCACAACAGCATCCAACCTGAGACTTGTTTTGGAAAGCTTTGAGGCTGGATGAGTCAAGGCTGCCCTCATCTTGCATTGATACTAGTTGTTTGAAAAATGTGCAAAAGTAGGAAATAATCCATCATATACCTTACCGCAAACATTTCTAGCAAGTACCCTACACAATAGATTAAATCTGTGCTAAGAAAAAAACGGTTCAACTTATACTGGCTAAGAGCTGGCAAAAAAAGTTAACATCACCTAGCAAGTTTACCTTAAACCCACCATTTGCCAAGCTTCAAATAACTTGTGACTTCAAGCATGGGCTAAATTCAAACCACCTAAAATTCCTGTAATATCTGTAGAAAAAATTAGTACTCCTAATGCTCAAAAATGCCATTTCTGCTACCTGATAAGAAGAATGAATGTAGCCTTGCTTATTAGCAGTCTATGCAGCACAACAGCAATAATACAAAATTACTTTGTAAACTAAAAAGAAAAGGTTCTATAATTTAAAAGATATAATGTGATCACTGCTAGTAACAATTGCATGTTGTCATATTTTTTGATGGAAATGTTTACTAAGGTACAGCATCGCAAGAAATGAGAAATATGTCTAACCTTTGCATTGCAGAGACATAAAAAAGAAATCTTTCGATAAAAATATGAATGTTCTAAAGCATGTATTAATCAACTTCATTTTTACAAAACTTAAGTTTTTGTGTATGGAACATCTGGTTATGAACTAGACAAACATAGCTACTATTAACAACTTAAGTGCTTGAAACTGCACTCTCCTCTGTAGGCTCACCAGTGCCAACTGCAATAACAAATCTGTCCAGGAGACCTTTACATTTTTCATCAGCATTTATGCTTTCTTGTTTTTTCTTCTTTTTGCTGCTCCACTTGAATACTTTCTGCTAAACTGTGGCATTTTCATAAAATTATCAATAAACTGAACACTCCAAATTACCATTTGTTACAATAAGTTATCATTTAATATAAATATTTGCTCTTATTTGATAGGGTCTCTTCGGAACTTTTTGGAAGAAATCTTCACCCACAATTTTCTAGGTGTAGAACTTGATTTGAAGCTTCTTTATTTGCACATCGGAGATGGTGGTGGGGCCCAGGCCCATAACCAGCTTGGGACACCAGGAGGGGCGAAGAGTTTTCTTGGAGGGGCCCAAATTTTTTTTACTATGTCCAGTAGTTTTAAACGATGTCAAACACTTTTTTCCAGGGGGGCGAAAAATGTTCTAGGGCAGGTTTCGCCCCCCCTGGTTACGGGCCGGGTGGGGCCCTTTTGAAAGTATAGTGTTTACACAATAAAGTTGCTGTTTGGGCCTCTTTGAAAGCATAGTACTGGCACATTACAGTTGCTGTTGGTGGCGCCTTTGAAAGCAAGGTAGCCTACTTGCCACATTACAATTGCTGTTGGGACCCCTTCAGAGCAAGGTACTTACACATTACAATTGCCGTTGTGGGCCCTTTGAAAGCATAGTACTTACACATTACAATTGCTGTTGTGGGCCCCTTTGAAAGCATAGTACTTACACATTACAGTTGCTGTTGGGGCCCCTTGAAAGCAAGATACTTACACATTAAAGTTGCTGTTGGGGGCCCCTTTAAAAGCAAGGTACTTACACATTACGAATGCTGTTGGGGGACCCTTTGAAAGCAAGGGATTTTACAATACAGTTACTGTTGGGGGCCCCTTTGAAACCAAGGTACTAACATATTACAATTGCTGTTGGGGGCCCCTGTAAATGCAAGCTACTTACACATTACAGTTGCTGTTGGGGCCCCTTTGAAAGCGGAGTACTTACACACTACAGTTTCTTTTAGGGGCCCTTTCAATTAAGTTTAAAAGCTTCTTTTAGGGGCCCTTTCAATGAAGTTTAAAATCAGAGTACTTACACATTTCAGTTGCTGTTGGGGGCCCCTTTGAAAGCAGAGTACTTGCTTATGATCTGCTTTGCAGCATATTATGAGCGGATAATAAGTTTTTCACCAAAAATAAGAAAAATTTATGCGCGTAACACCTAAAAGGGGGGCCTCCAAAAGGGGGAACCCGATGCAAGTGCATCGCTTGCCTCTCCTTGAACACACCACTGATCACACCTAGTGTCTTTTACTACTTGTTTGTGCTTACTCTAAATGCTTATTTACGGTACTGTCAACGCTAGCTCAATATGCTTTTCACGCAACCATTGTCTTTGTTTCGTAATAATCACTGCTTTGCGCACTGCTTTGCGCATACTCGTTTTAACCTTTAATTTACTTGGACTGAAGATGCCGTATGGCGAAATCAATTTCCGTTAAATAACATCAATGCGTGCTGATTTTTGTTACTTGTGTACAGGCAGTACTTGAGTTGATTATACAGAGTACGTGCAATTCAAACTGGCGTATTGCTATAGCATTCTTGGGTGTTCACTGCTATCTTCCTTACGAAAACTACGGAATAAGAGTGAACATCAATACATCATAGTGCAACATGGGATCAATCCAAGTTCTCGTTTGGTAGGCAGTGAGAAAAGTGGGTATTGGCGTATTTCAAATTCCCACGAGTTGGCTTTTCAATCCTGCTTGAATTATAAACACCTCATAACTTTTGTTATCGCCAAATTTTGTGAGTACATTTACCGAAATGTGATTTTAAGCGTAATTCCTATTTATGAACGGTTGATAACTCAAGGAATCCCAACTTCAACTGTTCAAGAACGAATTTACGCTTAAAATTATAAGAAATTATTTTATTGGGAATATATCCCATAATTAAAAAGTGTTTCTATCGGGTCGGGTACTTTTCGGCGCCGCCATTTCGGTGACGACTATATGGCGCCGGACTATTCGCAAATACCACAATTGCTTTTTTTACAGAAAAAAGTACCGTCTGTAGGTTTAGTGAAGTTAATAGCATCTTTCATATCTCATCAAAGTCATTCCAGGCTTCTGAGATTCTAACGCGCTTTCAACGCAACGCAGTCGACATAACTGTGCCCCCCAATCAAGCGATGCTCGCACTGGGCTTGTAGATATAAAAACTTACAGCTCAGCTCATAGACGTTATCGAATTCATAAGGTTTCGTTGAGTTGCCTTCAGGTTCAGCATACTACAGGCTATAGAAAGGTTCATTAGCAACGAGAGAAATACCAACAAGAACGGCAAATGAGAAACCACGGATAACGTCTGCTCGTTGACAAAGTATGAACAGTACACCTACCTCAATAAGAGTTCCACAGGTACCTAGCGGAAGAGATATAACGAGATTGTTCCCGGCAGTGGACATCCACTGGGTCAAATCACACCTTGAGTCTATAGCAGCTAGACCAGCTGCAGTCAACCCACGAAGCAAGCACGTAGGAATAGTAAATGTCGCAAAACTGTTATCGCAGGCACCAGTGAATCGCGGAACTGCAAAACAGGCGGTTTAAACTAGTTTGACGAGAAAGCATCAATGAAGTTTTGCTATAGTTCATGTGTACTTTTCATTTTTTTTCCTTTGATAATTTTGAAAGGTATTCTTTAAAAAACAGTTGTAAGGAGGTAAAAAAATGTTCTGCTTAATAAAGTTGTAAATCGGATTTTCAACTTAGGGCAAACGAAGTTTTATTGTAAAAATCCGGAGCAATTTGTGGCAAAATCCAAGATATGGTCAAAATGCACGCAATAGATTTATCCTCCTTGAGTGAATAGTTTGTTTTGTAAGTGGACAAATTCTGACAGTTACAGAGACTCACTTAAACGTTCCGGAGAAAATTTTGTTCCTAACATGTCTTGCGTGTCATAAATCACTAAAAGTAATACAGTAAACTTCGCTTTAATATATCACTTTCAGTACCAGCAAATTTTGGATTTAATAAGCCGCGAATTTGATAACCAGTGCCAGAAAAACGAGTGCAAAAGGAAGCAGACATAATTTCGTACTGTACAACGTGTTTATAAATCATGGCCTAGGTGCAAAAAAACTGAAACCACGGGATTTGTTTGTGTGGGAATGTCTCTCTGTTTTATATGACGAGCATCTCTTTTGCTTTCTTGGCCACGAAGTCCACAGTGCGGCACTTGTTGTTGATTAAATCGAAGTGAATAGGTATGGCGGCATGTTTGAAAACGTTCCTGCGGCAGAATAGCAATTATTTCTGCGACAAAGGCCTGTGTGAAGCAACAGACACCGGCTTTGTAAAGACACCAGCTTTGAAACCATAGTTGGAAAACGCCCGATTAGATGAGATTGATAAATCACGTATTGGTTCGAATGAGGTTACGCTCATTCACGAAGTACATTAGAAAATAAATTGTTTAGTTTGAATAAATGGAGGAATAAAATAAATGTTTGATGTTATCACTGACATTTCTTTGGTGCAAAAATTCCGCCCCGAGGCAAATTAAATTCAACATGCGGGTGGATTTTTTATCCTTGGATTTGTTACACGAATTTTACTGTAATTTGTTTCCCTATGACTATATCGAGGAAAATCGATCGAAGTAAATGTTTAAGCAATTGGCACGATCACCATACCTCCAGAAGATGCTACACGCAATTCGATTGCTGGTTGCACTTTTTGCGTTGGCTGCAAATTAGAGACATCTGAAGCTTTTCACTTCTTTTTTGGAGTATTAGCTTTTAGCACAAAAGTGCTACAATTACTACAATTTTCAGGGTTTACTTTAACCGAAAGAAATCTATAGTTTAAAAAATTATTTCTAAACATTACCAAACACATTGATACAGATGCATGTAATTTCGATAGTAAAGTATGTATAACGTCCTTTTAACTGTTTTTACGATTCGCGATTATCTAAAGATTGCTTTTGCTTGAGTTACTGTAAGCTACGAAAATGTATGAACATGATTTTTGTAAAGTGCTCTGCAAATCAAATATATCTTTAAAGCTGGACTTGCATTGTACCACAAGCAAAATGTGTTTTGGTGTTTATTCGAACAGGAACTGTTTTAGACTTTGAGGGTGAACAAAACATTCAACAGAAAACCTCACTGACTCTTGGTTTAGAACATAAGGTATGCAGTAGCAAATAAGTAAATAAAAACACTTATGTATTACGTGAGTTCATCCATAAGAAATGAATGTTCATAACGGTTGCTCACCTGGAGAAGAACGTTCGCGGCAGGAATTCAGATCTAGAACGTTTCTGAGGGCTTGTTGTGAAAGTGGAACGCCATAATCATTTACTTTGTCAATGTAGAAAACATAAGGACAAGGTTTTTGCGTCGTTCCGCAAGCTGCAAGTCTTAAACACAACATCTTATAAAAATACGTCATTAAGTTTAAGCTCTCATTTAAACCAATCCATCTCAGATTCTTTTTCTATTTCCTTTATAACAATTCTAGCCAACATATTTTCAGGACTGTTTTCCTGAAAGCATCTAATAGTTAAGCTGTAAACAAACATTCCGATTGTTGACGTTTATTGACACTGGCTGTGGTATATTTCTCACAGCCAATGCACAAATGTCAAATATTTCATTTTAATTGCCTGAGACTTTTTAAACCTTTGATCATTATAGGCTTTAACAGCTTGATTACTTATTAAGTGCCTTTTATTCCATATTTTGTATTCTGGTATTTATGGCACACAATTATGCTATGGAAAATATCAGTTGCTCATTGAAAAGTGATGAGTTATGATCAGGGGAACTAAGGCTATATTTTTATGAGCTGCTGTGTAGTAGCCCACTAGGAAGGAACTTTAATATAAATGCATGCGTTTATTCATCAGCCTACTTTTTGAAGTAAAGGCTGTAAATTTCACAATCATAAAATCGTATTTATTGCTGAATCAGGCGCATGATGTACGCAAAGTTTCTGAATATTGGTGAAGTAATTCAATTGTGGATGTAAATGAAACCAAAATCCGACTGCTAATTAAAACCGTACCTACACTAATAATAGTTCAAGTGCATTTTAAGGTGAGTTTTATCTACGGGGCGCCGTTCGTAAAAATTATATAGGCTAAATCGGAACAGATTTAAAAGCAGTTTTTGTGTTAAATGTGACCGATATAATTTTTTACGAACGGCGCTCATATTTATCTCTGAGAAGTTATAGGTCGCAAGCTACGTATGTAGGGTTACATACGAAAGGTAAAAACACAGGTCTTGACCGCAATTATTTTATCAATGGCTGATTTATTGTGACGGTTGCTGACATGACAAAGAACATTTGGAATCATTCAATGCTTAAGATGACAGAAGATATTCTGACAGGAAAATGTCGCTTGGCTCGAAATTTACATCGGTATGGCCTATGGGTTATGTTCTACTTTTGGAGAAAATGATCTCGCGTGCCACTGGGTAGGACTCGGCGGGCCACATGTGACCGCGGGTCGCAAGCTGGACACCAGCGACTATGTGGTGATAAAAACAGAACGATTGATCAAGTAAATCAACAAAAAAATTTTGAGTAGCGCATGTATTTTGCAAAGTATTTACAAATAATTATGTCATTTCAGTGGATTGCATTTCGAGCTCTCGCTGCTTCAACCTGTTTTCAGTGGGACAGTCTTCAGTGTCATGCTCTCATGCATGGATTGACTTTTTCGATTTAATCGTTTTTTGCTTTGAATGTAATACTCGGTTTTAGAAAAATATGCAAATGTTGGAGTGGCTTGCATTTTTTCAGAACACATCAAGTAAGTGTCTTTTTGTCCAGACTATCAGCGCATCTGCAGGCTACAATTTTGAAAAAGCGCGTGGCGATTTAAACATTCAAAAAGGCCTGTTGACGATTTAAGTTACATTGGCGTAGCGTGTTTTTTGTGAAGCTAGGCAAAACAATNTAAATAAGAATGAAGACACAAAGCTTGTCAAACAGATCACATATCGGACTCGGACATGCAGAAAATTATACATTGTGTTGATTTTATTTAGAAAAATCCACGTTTATCACCAGTTAAAACAAAATACTTGAATTAAGTTTACAACCATTTAGTTTAGAAAAAACAATTTTATTTTTCTTTGCATTCCTGCTTTGTTTTCCTCTAGTTTTACTTCATGTCATGTATCTTTTTTAATTTGTTTGTTAATTTTGAGGACAACAATTGCGGCAGGCCAAAGCCTGAATTTCGCTTCTTGCCGAGGGGGCTGAGGTGAAAGCTCTTGTCCAAGGGACGCTGCGGCAATTCACTCAACGGCCGTGGATCGAACATCCAACCTTCCGACACTTTACCACTGAACTATTGCTGTGCTCACAGTTAACTCGGTTTCACTGTTTGCCAAACAAGTCACGTTGTGCCTTTACAGAGTTTTGAAACGTTTCAAACGAAAGCTGTTCTTTCATGGAGAATGCAACAGCACACCATTCCAAATATTTTCGTTCAAATGTATCAAAATACTGCACAAACTGGTATCGCATCCAAGAATTTCTGATCAGTGTTAACCCAAGATATCCTCAACAAAGATTGTACAAAAACTAACTTAAGCAAGAATTGTGCCATGGCTTAATAGTTTTCTTGCTGTTTGCTTTCCTTTCCTATTTAAGGTATTTTATTTACAAACTATTTTTTCTTTTTCAGAGCCCGTTGTTGCCCTTTTCTGAAACTTTAACGGCTTGAGTGTCAATAAACAGCACAAGACAATGCATGTTTTTTTTGCATTAGTTTTTATCACCAAAGTTCTACCTTCCAAAGTGTATCGACTTTTATGCGCTTGACTTTCGTTGTTTAACTTAACTTAGAGAATGTAGGTGATTTGAATGTAGGTGATTTGCTGTAAGAATGTAGGTGATTTGAATGTAGGTGATTTGCTGCCCACGGCGAGGCGCACGACAGCATGCCTCTCCAGCAAAACGTTCCAATCGCCGAATTTCGTTCGTAAGAACCCTTTCACTCTTTCTTTTTGAAACACTTTTTTGTTAAATTTGGTGACGGCAATTGGCCGTGACGGCAACTGAAACATTTGCTAAACCACAACGATGAAGGTAGGTTTCCAGGGGCTTTTCTTTACTTACCTCACACGACGCTCAGTCTCAGCGCTGGTTGCCGGGTCAGAAATCTCTCTCGTAATGAAGATGATGTTATCAAAACTGTTGCGAACCGGCACCATTTGTGTTTGCAGATAACTGTCATTCAAGGTGCTTCCATGTGCGTAGACCAATACAATTGCTGTCGAAATATTCATTCCATTTTTATAGAAAAATGCGGGCACACAAGTGATAATTTTGAAATTTGTTATTTTTAACTTTGCAACAATCCACCCAGGCAAGCGGGAAATCTGAAATTCTCTGATGGAGTATCTTATTTTCAGTTAAAGTCATACTTTAAGAGTAAGTTATTCCGAATGCCCACCTAAAGCATGGCATACATTTTCATAAAATAGGCTACATTCACTACTTTCTGAGTAAAAACTGTTTGTCGTAGTGTATATTTATAACTTAGTGAAAGCTGATTCCGTGGTGGTTATCATGTCTGTATAATCCAAGTGGTACTTCATAATACGCACGTCATCTGTTCAGTCAGCAGCTTAATTTAATGTAATGGAAACTGTTTGTGCTGCTTTTTTGAGAATGCTATGCACGTCAACGAATTATTTTCATGCATCTCAGATCACAGTCTCAGTAACTCTTCTTAGTAATGTCAGAAATATGTCGGTTTGGTATATATTTGGCATTAGTCGAAAATGCTTTTTGCTGAGGTTGGAATCGATAGATACTGTAGAACCAGTTTTCGACAGGGATTTTTGTAAGAAAATTGTGAGGGTCAGGATGAGCAGGTGGGGTTCCCCACACCAGGCACCTGACCCATATACTAATTGGGAAAATATTTTTTCAAGTTTATAAATTTCTTTCGCTTATGTAATATTGTTTCTAAAATCACATTGAGCAAACAAAAACCGCCTTTCACCAAAAGCATGCGTGTTTTGTAGAATATTTTTTATTTTATGAAAGTTTTTCTCATATTTTTTCACCTTTTAAATTTTCCTATTTTCTTTCCTGATGAAATGCATTTTTCATACTTTTGGCGTTCATGCAACCGCCCTGAGACATCACAAATTGCTTTCCTCAAGACAGGCCAGGGCAGGTTAAGTTTTCGCGTCAACCACTCCGATTAAACATTTGTTTGTCCAAGTAACTTCATCTTGTCAGTGGTGATACCATACGCATTTAATCTTTGTTTTGCTTTTTGAAAAGTATTACTTCATAAAACCTCAACTCTGTTTACAAAAAGTCAGTCTAAACGTTTATCGTCAGAAATGTTGCGTCACTTTTTTCATACACGCGCTTTTGATATTTATTCTGCTTTCAGTTCTTAAAGGTGCGACATGACTTTCCTGTAATCAAAGTGGACTGGACATACATTTTACAAACTGCACACTAAAGCGGAATGAGTGATGGTTTCAAAACGATATCTCTTCACAGACGACTATCTGCATTTCGTAACAGTACTGCTAACTTACTGTTCTTTTCCGTAGCAAACCACCCTGAAGGTCTGTCCAGTTTAACAAAAGCAAACAAAAACACCTTTTTACGACGGCATAACCTAATGTAAGAAACGCTTTGCAGACAACCTTAGCATTGCAACTAATTTGTTTTACCCTGTTCTATAACAAAGAAAATCTAACCGAGTCATTCTTGCAGATATAAATAAAAATTTACAAAAAAATTCCTGGTTTTTGTCAAGTCAGCTGTAACCATGGGGGACGGAAGGATTTTTTCCAGGATGAGGGCAATAGTGAATTTTTCCAGGGTTAGTCAAAAGTGTTCTTCCAAGGGGGTCCAAAAGTGGTGAAATTGCATTTTACCCGCCCAAAACTAAGAAAATAACCATGTTTTATTAAAACTTTAATAGAAAATGTCAAATTTAAAAATCCAGGAGGCAAGTCCACCCTTGCTCTCCCCTTCCGATGACAATGGCATTAACATTTTTGTACAATTTAACTTATTCCAAAGTAGCAAACAAGTTCAAATGTTAGCAACGCGAAAAGCACATCTAATCAACAGCTTAGTTTTAACAGTATGATGACATGGTCACATAGCACTATCACGCAAGGATCAATATTGTACTTTCACGTATTTGAACAATGGTTCTTAACCTGTGGGGAATTCCCCACTGGTGGGGAATGGCGGAGTTGCCAAGTGGGGAATGACCGGTCGGACAGTAGAACCACTGCTTAAAAATTTAACACATCACATCCAAATGTTGACTTACTTTACAAATCACAACCATTTACAGACTGTTTTAATAACAAAAACAAGCAGTATATGAGGTATTGTAAGTCATTTGCGTACTAAACACTTCATGGGTTAAAATCGATTTTGTCAAAGACCGATGCTGTGGTGGGAAATGGAGAGTTGG
>JGI24159J19872_10011417_pt1 | contig 11633 bp, 7 predicted proteins | sample Ectturendosymbi4_FD_19872 | JGI IMG/M metagenome (IMG submission 19872) | reverse complement strand
GTCGAATATTTTTACTAACTTACATCATAACTTTTGAACCCGAAACCCCAGCAGGTCATCCAAAGTATCAAAAGACTCGGATTGTAGCCTAGTTTCCTGTAAAAACTTCAGCGAAATACTACCACTTAACGGTTGGTGCCCAGGGCCAGGCAAAGTGGGCCAAGGTGGCCTAAAAGTCTTCCACTTATGACGTCACTCACAAAAAACCCACACCCCCAAGCAGAAGATTTTTTTCAAGTGCAGACTAGAAGACTTGCCGCGTCTTTTGAGACTTTTACTGGGTCTGTAGAGCATACAGGAGTGGAGATATTCCCGTGCAAAGCCACGTGTGTTTAGGCGTTTTTTTTTCCGAAAATCCCCGAAAGCAGCTGGACGACAAAGAGTTGAAAAGCTTCAAATCTTTTTAATGCTACTGGGCATCATGCATGCAGCCCCACTTCTACCAAAATCTCCATTGATATCTTCTTGCCAGCACCAAACACATTTGGCCTAAAATTAGCNNAGCCCACTTCACAAAATGATTTCAATCTNTATTTTCTGTTGGTGGGTGAAAGATGCATCCTTTCAATCTCCCCTTGTTGGCCCCTGCATACATACTCACANAGAGTGGTAAAAGGGCCTCATTTTGAAACCAGAGCCCGAAATCACAAGCCCAAACCCGGTTCAAGCCCGACATTTATTTTTGAAGCCTGATTTAGGCTCGAAAGCCAAATTTGACGAGGGAGTTCAGATTTGTGCAATTGCGGAGTAACAAAAAACATTGTGTTCGGGTNTAGCTGCACGTACATGGTTCATCACACCAAAAATAGCAAACACCTTGATCAAAACATTGGCANAATCTGGCACAAACATAGCATGCTAGTAAAAGATAATACTGCAGAATATAATGTTTCTCAAGAAAAAGAAACTATCACGAAACTATCCACAATGGCGCTATNCGCATGGCAAGCCANCTTGTAAGCTTTTTGAAACAAGCCAAGAATCGCNTGAGTGATTGATCTCTTTGAGGCAAAGCCATCATGTGCTGCTTTCCTCACTGCTGTTACCNTCTCGAAAAGAGTGTGAGACTAATCCGAGCACAGAAAGAAAGAACGCAGCTGTGTTTGCAAATAGAATTAGCTGAAAAAAATCACTATCAGTTCACTCACAGAAGTTGCCATGGTGAGCACAACAAATCTACATCACGAAAGAAAAAATCCTTACTCCTAATGCTGTAAAAAAGTTTTGTATGCAGGCCCGAAATATTTTGACAAACTTAAGCCTGAGCCTGGCCCGCTCTGAAAAGCCCAGCCTGATTTACAACTCTACACCACATCAAAAGTTTCATTCTAAGAGTTCTACTGTACTTGCATAACGACACGAAAATATATTTAAGATTAAATCAGAATGCACAACGGTGAATTGGCAAAAAAGTACCAAGTTTCACCTTTAACACGAAAATAATGTTCAACAAAACTAGGTGTGATGTGGTCTACTTGTTAAGCAAATGTTTCGCACTTAGATGAAAATGTTGCTGCATTGGTGTGTGGTTAAACTCAAGTAAATCAGATGACATACCAACCAATGCATTCAGCACAAGCAATAAGTTTAAGAATCAGGGGAAAAATATCTTTTTTATTTGTTGGTCAACATTGTCATGACATTACAAGAAGTGAGGATAAATGTATATTGTATCCTTATTTCTGAGTCAATCAAGTCCCAATGTTTTGAGCTGTAGGTCAATATACAGATAGGTAAATACTATATTATACTTTTCCAACGTTTTGAGTTAAATCCTGTTCACTAATAGTTGAAGACAGTCTTTTGCAAAATTGCCCATCCCAAAACTAAGTCTCCACAATAGTGCTTCTTTTTTCTTCAGCAAAAGCTTTGCAGAGATTTGCCTGAAAATATTACTTTCTAACTTATACACTAGCAGCATTAAGTTATACACTGTCTGTTTCTGAATAAGTGACCACCAACGTTAAAGCAAAGCCAGTAACATTTCTCTACGGAACAAACAATGGCTGCACTGTGGTCTCTCATACATGCAGCTGTAATACTCTCACTGTTACAAGAAAATAGCCTTTCTGATAATATACCATACAAGATAAAATGTCGGACAAAAGCAGTTAACCATCTTTCACAGTCACTAGAAACTTGAAAAATGATACAAAATTATTTTATCGAAGCTAAAATCGATAAACTGACAGAATCAGTGATACCACATCAAACTCTATTTCAACATGACCTTGGCTATCTGTAACCTACCATCCAACATGAAAAGTTCTTAACACAAGACGTGACAAACATAACTTTTTATTTTTGAAACCTATCCAAATACAAAACCTAAAGAGACAAAAGTGGGAGTACATGGCATATTATATCCTTTCCACCGTTTGAAAAAGTGGGGGACACGGGGGATGTGTCCCCCACTAATTTGTGCCCATGCACCTAACAGATCCTACAAAATGAAAAACTTGGCCTGCAGTCAGTGGGGACACAGGCATGCTAAAAATTTTTTACGGTTTTAGTGTTGAAGTCAGACAGTATGAATATTTCATTTATTTGTTAGTTTTAGACACATATTACATGTCACAAGCATTAGAGAACTGAAGGATGACAAATTGCTCAGATGCAACACATCGCAAAGTTGCTGTTAGGTGACACATCTTGCTAAGTTTCATCAAAAGCCAAGAGGGTAGGTTAAATGGCCTGGATCAGTTTACATGGAATGACCCGTACTACAGTTGGAGAGCATACATTGGCATATGCTAGATAGACTACAAAACAGTGTGTTTTTGAACTGTAGCCAAGCACTAAGCAAAGGTGCTTTTTGAACTTACTGGCGAGAATGAAAAGGTGAAATCTGATTCTGTTATTATAGCCTAGAATCCAAAAAAACTTGGAGTCATGAAATGGGCTCTATTGGTCGGCTCTCAGGGATGATGACGTCATCCAAATGTAAACAAATATGCATAAACATCCTCCCATTATGTAACATAAACAAAAAACTCAACATGCCAAGCTTAAATTTTAAAATGTTTTTTTTTTATATAAACTACAAGACTCCACATCTATAGAGGGATTGAACAGCTCTTGAGCTCAACCTGCTGGCGAGTTATTGCCATATATAATATGGGTATAATCAGTATTTTTTTAAGGAAAATATTAGGCACCTGGTATGGACCTGTAGGGACCCGATTCTCTGATTCTAAGGACCTGATGATAATTTTCTCTGATTCTAGGGACCCAAAGCGGGTCCCTAAAACACCTTAAAGAAAACCCTGGTACAATATACCCAGGGTCAATGTTTTTGTGGGGTTAGTATTTTTTACCAGTTTTTTTGCTTTTGAGACATAATTTTGGCTCCAGATATGCTAGAAAGCCAATCAAGGGCTCTAAAGACTTAGATGATAGCCTAGATCCCAAAAAGACCTTGAGTCAAAAAAATGGCCCATTGGGCTGGCACCCAGGGCCAGGTAAACTCGGCCAAAAAGTTGCGAAAACATTCTCCCATTATGTGTTTTGGTTGAGTTAATTCTTGGCTGGAAATGTGGGAATGCTTTCTCACATTAATTGTTACATAACAGTGGTAAATCTTTTTTCAGTACCTCAATGACTTTGATATTAGAGAGCGGACTGCTGACTCCATTATACTGTACTAACTTTGCTGATGAACCATGATATGGTGATCAGTGCATTGTATATATAGCTTAGTGTAGTAGTTTCTAATAATTATAATGAATCCAGGGGTGCAAAAATGCGTTTTTTTTGCAAACATTTTTTTGTGAATTTTATACTTTATGCATATGAATGCTGCATGGCAAAGCTTATGTGTGCACTACAAAAGTTTCTGCACTGCTAACATTCACAGAAAATTTTGCACCCCAAGCTAATCAGTAATCTTAAAAAATGAATACATATGACAAAAGTCTCCCTTTTTTAGAAAAGGACTAAATTATTTNAAAGCTGAGTGAATTACTTGTGGTTCCGTTTGCACAGTTTGNAAAAAAGTGTGAAAAGACTATTGTGACTTCAGATATTGAGCACCAAAAACTTTTTTCTCACAGCATAACCCGGTGGCTATCACTTTATCCTAGCCTGCCAAGGATGCTTCAAATGTACCCAGCTTCACATTCATACTTCATGTCCATCAACAAGCCAACTGTTGTTCTGAAACATTTTTTTAAGTTATCTGAGCAATCTCTGTTTAACACATTAAGACATTTGCAATCATTTGTGGTTGCTTTTATTGAGCAAGTTCAGAATAATGAGAAGTCAAAAACATCAATTTTTGTGGTTGTATCATGTTTCGCCACTGTGAAGGCAAGGATTCAAAAGAGTCAATCAGATGTGCATATCAAGTCAAGTTAAATCAGCACTAAGAAATCTCAGAGAAGGCAAGGATCATGATGGTGATTTATTCATGTCAGATGTATCTGTATTGTACAAGTCTTGTGTTGCGCATCTTGCTAAATGGGCCACTTTATTTGCTGAATTTAAATGCTTTGACTAGATTCCTCCCGTTGCGTACAACTGAAAGGGAAAATGATGAACTGTGTGAGTAGTATTTGTTTGATAGAAATGCTTCTATTGATGAAGCTGAAATTAACTGTTTGACCAATACCAAAATATGTTTGAGTTTGTGCAAAAAGAACATCAACCAAATACAATTTATTGTAAAATGATGGAAGCAAAATATTTTGCAACTTGCAATAAAGATTGCACAGTTTCATTTCAGCGTTATCACTCTTTATGCTAATGTGGAACGATTTTTTCCTTGATGAAAAACTATTGAATTGTGAACTTGTTTCTCAAGTCCTTGAAAAAGTATTGAATGTGGCCAAAATTTACATAAAGTTTTAAAAAAGCATGAAAATTAAAATCCAGCCATTTGTTGATTCAAATTTTGTTCTTTACCGCTGACAGTTTTGCAGGTCTTTTTTGCATTGTGTTTCATGAATAAACTTTGGAAAAATGAAGCTAAGTGATGGCATTAAACTTTTATCATTTAGTATTTAAAAAGTATGGAAAACGTTTTTTCTAAATGTGTGGGAACCCTGAATTTACAAAACCTTAGTAGTTATGTGCATTCGGATCAGAACTACTCAAGCACGTAGGCTCCAAAACTTTATCTTATTCAGCAGGGTTGAGAAGTTGTGTAAGGCACTATAACTTTTTTAAAACTAATTTTTTTGCAACGAAAATTGACGAAAATGTTCTTCTGATTGTTATGCACTTTTCTTGAAACGTTGAGTTCAATTCATCAAGAACTCTCTAAGTTTAATTTTGAATCGAGCAACCAGACTCTGCTCACAATGCACTGGACTGTTGTTGTTGTGTGCTTCCAAAAGAAATTTGGGTTCAGTAAGTTGTTGCATAGATAGCAATAACTTTTCTCATGTTTAGTCTTTTGCAACCAAATTTTGCACAAATGTTCTTCTTGTGAAAATACATCTTACCTGAAAATTTGAGGTCAATCAGGCAAGTACTTTCTGAGTTACTTGATTTTGAGTCTAGCTGTTGAGTAAAAACAACCCTAAAACTGTCCCATACCAGCTGAATAATCATGCGGAATTCATGCCGCATGTGTGTCAACCTTTTGGTTTTAATCTATAACAACAGAAATTTGTTTTTTTTGTGCTTGGTGATGCATGCATTAAATAGGATGTCAGTTGATGATTTGAAATATTTTGTGCAGTGGCCTAAAAAGGATTTTTAAATACTTATAAATGAATTAAATCTTCATAAAAGCAATGCAGAAATTTTGATTTATTTTAACCAACGTTGGGCATTTTTCTCGCAAAAATAATACCATTCACATGCTAACTTCCACTGGTTTAAAAGCAAGTCCCAGATAGCAGTCTTTGGCTAAAAAAATCATGCTCTCTGTTAGTGAATGATCAAGACACCAGAATTTTGCCTTTGACCTGTGTTTCAACTTCTTCACAATCTAAGCCCAAGGAAATCACTTTATCGTCCACAAGTTCGAGTTTGCTTAAGATATACGAATTTCCTTACTATCCTGGAATTGAAGTTAAAAGTATTGTTTTGTTTATGGATTTCAAGGGTTATAATCTGTTGGCAACTACTGTGTGAGTTTTTTATGTGTATGATGATTGTTTTATATATTTGTTCAGAACAATTACTTGTTGTTTTAAAATAAACAGATCAAAGTTTTGTATAGTGTGGTGGAAATTAAAAACAATTGTCATAATAACAAATTTTAAAATGTTTTATGACATTTATAATGAATTTTCTTCCTCATTAAATGCATGGATTCACATAAGGTACATTTTATTTTGCACGACAACAAACCATCATCCATGCACCGTAACCATGAAAACTTTTGTACCTAATGCTTTGAATGTAACAAAACTAACAATTGCTATCAGCCTTATTCTGTGACGGTTTATGTCTGAGTGTAACCAATGCATGTCATGCCAGGCAAAAATTCATGTTTTTCTCTGTAGTGTTCAGTTATGTTCGCATTGCATGGCATGACTAATAATTTTTTTAATTGCTTATGATGCAGTTGCTATAGGTTATAATCAACCAAATCCAACATCTGGACCTTCTCCAGAGGATGGATTCACAACAAGGTGATGATTGTGACAAATGTGTGCAACATGCAATAAACTTACTTGTTATAAAGCTAGAGTATGGATATTATGCACAAATGTTTAGTGACAATGATGTATATGTGTTAGTTGTTGCATTTCATCAATTAGTTTTCTAATTTAAGGAATTATGTGCAGTGCTGGATTTGATGACAAGAATGTGCGTCGACTGTTCATTAGAAAAGTTTACCTCACGCTTGCCCTGCAGCTGCTGGTCACTTTTGGAATTGTTTGTGTTTTCACATTTGTGTGAGTATGATATGATTTTTAGTGAATGTAGTAAGCAGTTCATAATTTGTTGTATACTTGAATTTGTATGAACAAAATGTTGCTTTATTTGCTTTCATGATATTACTTTACACAGTTCTTGTATTTACTTTTATGCCAGAGTAGGCATATTTTATGCATGTTTTTTTTCATACAGTTGATGATGTGAAGTTGTTGTATGCAGTTAATGCTGTGTTGTTGTTAAAGTGAGCCTTGGTATTTTATTACTTTGCTGTATCTCTACTTCATGGTTGTACTGTGAGGTACACCTCATTCTTTTCACCTGAGCTGCTCCAAATGCGTGCCAATAGCATGGGGTATTTTATAGGAGCTTGCAGTTGGTGTACCTTACTTTGTTGCAGGTTACTGGTAGCATGGAAGAATGAACAACTTGGGGTCATAATTTTTTAAAGATATAACGCTATCTTATAGCTAACATTTTCAATCTATATAAGTATTCAAAAATGTTATGAAGTTAGTTAACACTCTTCATGAATGGCATTGATAGAATTGCTCATAATTTGGTATTAGCCCAATCAACAAAATTGCCACATTTATCATTGGTTTTATGGATTGTGACTGTGGACATTGCAGAAATAAAAATTTTTAAATAGTGCGTTTCCACATGATTGTTTCATTGACCTTTCAAGATTTCTTTTGCCATTTGCTTCAAAACGTTTTATATACTGTATACATTTCATTTAAATATTAAGAATAAAAGTGTGTAGCACTCTAATGCATGCTTTCTGGAGAATACTACTCATGTTAAGATGATTGCCCTCCATAAGAAGGTTCGAGAAACTGGTATTATATTCAAGTAATAAAGTGAATCTGCAACTACTTCCTAACTGTTTCATTGAACTTGCTCAAAACTCAAATTTAAAACGTTCTCATATGCAAAGTTTCTCTTTAATGGTAAGTTGAAAAAGCTTCTTTTACTGTGGTTGGTGCCATGGTATACAACGTACATAATTTTCTTTGAAATGTCATAACAATAAAATCAGAAGAAAATCTAAAATATTCATCAGAAGCAAGTAGTGGGAACCCTTTAGTTGTAGCCAGTGCTGCTACAAACTCCACATACACTTAGTATGACTGTAGCTGCTGAATGTTGCCAGGTGACAGTGTTTGTTGCCAGGTGACAGTGTTTCTCAGAGTTAATTAAATATTGCAAGAGAATCAGTTTGCTCACAAATTTTTTTAATTTACATGTGTTTACAGACAAGCAGTGAAGGACTTTGTGAGAGAATATCCAGCCATATATTATGTGTCATAGTAAGTGCAAAGCTCTCCATATTTTTTACAATGGATGTGTAAGTGTTATGTGCATGTACTGCTAGTACTTTTAGAGTTATTATCATTATTGATGATGACGGTTTGAATGATACATACCAGGTTCAAAAAATCTTAGATTTGTCACATTAGCAGTTAGCACATCTGGTTCTTCTATCCCATTTCATGAACTTCAGTGCAATGTGTAGTTTAGAATTAATTCAAAGTGCAGTTTCTTATTGTTAGGCAACAGGCCCATAGCCAGGTTTTAAGGTTTGGGGGCATAATACACATAGGGGTGCATGATTTTTGTTTTTATCGTATGTTTAAAACAAATTTTTTAGGCACAATAAGGTTTGGGGGGGCATTAAAAATTTGGGGGGCATTGCTCCTGAATGGCTATGGGCCTGCTTGAAAAGTGCACAATGGATGTTGTTATCACACCATCTTATGCTAAAATGGTTTTACCTCTAAAAAAAATGTGATAAATTGTCATATGTCATGTCATGTTTGTCATGTCTTGACATTTTCGGAAAAGCCAAAAAATATCAAAGCAACCAGCTGTTTATCATCTCATGTTTTGTTGTTGCAGTGCTGTCTTCTTAGTCCTCTACATTGCCCTTGTCTGCTGCCCTAACGTTAGAAGAAAACACCCTACTAACCTTGTCTTGCTGGGGATATTTGTGAGAGCAATTTATATTTTTCCAATCCTTATGGTACAGTGTTCATTAATGTATGTTTTCAACTTCATGAATTTACAGTAAACAATGATTCCATGAAGATAGAAAGTACCATCTGAATTTACTGTCCTGCTAACTTCGGTATATATGTTCTTCGTCGCATTGTCCCGTGTCTGGCGTCCTGCAATGCTGCAAATACATCCAGATTGACACTGGTGCTGCTGTTACGTAGCTAAAATTTTTTGTTGATATATCGTTTTTGTGCAGACCCTAGCATTCTCCTACATGGTGGGAACAATGGCAAGCTTTTACAAAACACAAGCAGTGGTAATAGCCCTTGGAATCACTGTCGTAAGTAAACCTCGCTTTTTTAAGATGCATGAAAGTTTTGTTTCCACATCAAAGAAGCTTATTTCGTAGACGTTCACGGTTTTCTTGGTCTTGTGTGATTCTTTCTGTATACTGTAATTTTGTGATGCGTTCTTTTATTTAAACACAAAGATTTAACGTTGTGTGGTAAAGATGTAGTAGAATAGTTGTGTGGAATTTAATTTTCTTTCCTCTGAAGTAATCAGCGTCATCCAACACCGCACTTACAGATTTCTGTTAAAGAACTGGCAGAAACGTTTCCTTGACGCCACTAATTGGTTGAACTTCCCATCATTTTCTTTTCTGCACATTTATTTAAAGGGAGTCTGCACTGCCGTTACGTTGTTTTCCTTGCAAACGAAATTCGACTTCACCAAATGCTCGGGCTTGCTGTTCGTTCTGGTCCTGGTATTGTTTTTCTTCGGCTTCATCACGATCTTCACTTGGCGCTACTCTTGGGTGAGTTCTGCATTATTCGTGCGACTTCGTCGTGCAACTGCGCGCGGCGCGAAGCGCTCCAAGTCCAGTGCTGCGACCTATTGCAAGGTCTCTGATCTATAGCTTGTGTTCACAGCGTAAGACAATCTTCAAATGGGTTACATTGCACTTTTTCACCAGTTGTTCACGTTAAATCTGCCAGCTGGCCCAATCCTCTGGACCAAAGCTTTTAAGAACGAATCGATACAGGGCCAGAGATTCAGTTGTTGGAGTGCAAGGCTCTTTAAAAATAAGTCAAAGGCATCGATGGGCAAAGTTATGACCAAGTATTCGACACGTACAAAAAATGTCTGATGCCATGCTTCGTTTCAGTGCTAGTCAGAAAGCTTCATATTGGTCCGAACAAGCTGAGGCAAAGTGCCCCACCCAAACTCTTACCTAAGTTTCGAACGAACCACAACTTACCCATGTATGATTTGAGAATGTGCTGAAAACGATGGAACTCAAGCATTTTTTGTTTTCTAACGAAAAAACGTTCTAATATCCCGCTCGCGCCCCTGATTGTTGTCCCTCCCTCTTCGACCACAGAAGCTATTTTGTCGCGACAGTTACGGATTATCTCAATCATGTTTTGTGTTTTCACCTAGCAGGTAAAGTTCCACTTTTTGAAAACATTCGCTGCACATTTACATCAATGTTTGCCGGGTTAACATCAAGTATTGGTCGACCACCGGCGACTGCTCATCTTCAGTTAAAAGTTCGCGTAGCCTTAAAAAACCAATGGATTCTGCAGATTCCAGCAAGATTCCAATTGTAACATGTAGTAATTTTCCTTTTAAACAGAAAACGGTTTTCTAAGCAGCATCGTTGGAGTGGCAATTCTTTTTTATTTATGAAACACTGAAGTTTCGCTACGTGTGGTTTCCCCGAAGTGTTGAAAATTTTTGCTGTGGTGTTATTTCAGCGTGCTGATCGCTTATAGTGGATATCGCTTGTTTTTGTATCCAGTATTATGTATTCCTGGCGCGAATAGCACAGAATGCGCCAACATTTCTGGCATATTTTTTGCAGTACCTTCATGTCGTGTACGGAGCTCTTGGCGCACTTGTGTTCACGCTGGTAAGTTAAACGTCGTCCTTGTTTTTACTTGTGTCCATCATTTGAGGGAGTTCTTTCGATTCACTGCCAGGCCATACTAGACCTTTGGGCAGGTGTTGAGCAGCAATTCTGTTGTTCTTTTTTCTTGTTGAGAAGAGTTAAACACAGTTTGCGCGAAATCACGTCTTTTGCTCCTTTCGGTGGGCAGCTGAGCTAAGTTGGGAGTTGTTGGTTAGTGGACCATGCGGAGTGGAAGTGAGAGTTCGTGAGCGATGTTTGGCTTTACCAAAAAAAGTACATATCAGAAAAGTCAATACTAAAGAACTCAGTGGCAACTCACGAGAGTTTGACATGCTGCTTAACAACTCATCAGAGGGTGGATATTTGTGTAGTCATGTTCTGGGTTTTCTTTTTTTCGCTGAGTCATTTCATTCATCAGCCATCCCATAATATTGTTAAACTTTTTTTCGGTCAATTCACAAGAAAATTCGGCCCGTGACCGAAAAATGACCCAAAAAAACGGAATAGGACAGTTCGGCGATGAAATGCGAAATGTTTTCCTTTGGAATGTCACCAAAGTGCAAAAGTTTGCACTGTCGTCGTGAAGCGCTTAGGCGCAAGATTCGGTCTAGCGCTTGTCCCAGATCTTTCCAATTATGCTGTATTTATTGCGGTTCATGATGCATACCATGGATTTGGAAGTGTCATTACTGCATATTCGTACACTGATAGCCAACCCATGGCAAGAAAGTACGATATATTCTTAGATTAGCTGTGAAATACAATCAAAATGATATCTACGTGAAAGATCAAGCAATAGATGCTGTCCAGGCTTAACTTTTGTGTAAACTCACTAACGCCTCATGCCAGCAAAAATAAACGTCACAAGCCATATTTCTTTACACAC
>JGI24159J19872_10011416_pt1 | contig 11634 bp, 5 predicted proteins | sample Ectturendosymbi4_FD_19872 | JGI IMG/M metagenome (IMG submission 19872) | reverse complement strand
CAACAAGGACAACTGAAAATTACGAGTTTGATAAGATTAGGACTGCTGGAGTGACTGGAAACGCCACTATATTATAAAAACAGCCAGGGCGACAATCCCATGTGTTCAACCAGAGATGAAATTTCGCAGCCCGGCCAATTTCACCACGAGCCGCCACCGGTGTTGCCAAACTTGCTGTTTTCCCCGAATTTGGGCTTGTTTTTTGTGGATTTGCGGTTTTTTTTGAAGACTTGCGGGTTGCTTGTTTTGACTAAAATTTGCTTGTTTTTTGCAGATTTCTGTAATGCGGATTGCTTCTTTTCAAATTGTATTACCTGTTTGCTCTTTCAATTTACTGAAAAACGAAATTTGGGCGTGTTTTTGTGTAAATTTGCTCACTTTGGGCTTGTTTTTTCAAATTTGCCTCCCTGTTTTTGCGTTTAACTAACTTGCTGGTTTTATGTTTTTTTGAATTTTCCTACCAAACGCACGTTGGGCTTGTTTTTCCGTTGAATTACCCATTTTGGGCTTGTTTATCAAATTTGCTAGCTTGTTTTTACAAAATAACTTGGCATCACTGTTTGAATTACTACCTGGTAGCACGACGCTCCTCAACATACCATGGAACTCTACTTTAAGCTTGTTTCAGGAGGCCTCGCAGTAGTATACAATGAATCGGAAAATGACTTTATAGGGGAGACTAGAGATTGACTTTAGAGGTATTGATTGTAAATTTGAGGGATCAGCCCGGCTTTTCCCACTTCTGCTGAACAGTGTCCACTGTCACAACTTTTTTTAGGCTTTGATGCTTTTTTCTTCAAATCAGCAGCCCAGTGTCGAAATATGAGAGACAGTATTAAAACACTTGATTGAAATTCTACCTTTAGTGGAGTTAAATGTATTTTAGGGCAATGTGCTTTTAGGCCCAGTGTGAATCTGTCATGCGATTACGAGATCGGTTTTCACGATAGTCAGTTGAGCTACCTAAAATGGGAGTAGTGCCAAAGCAAATGCGTTTTATTTACGTTTTGTTTTGGAATTGTCACGTCAGAAATAAATATATCCTCCATGTACATGTAACTGTACAAGCTTAGTCTGGAAACGTGCTTGTGATTTACCTGTTTACTTGACTCTGGTCGTGGAATTTGAGGTGTCACATGTTAGTGTAAGATCTGTTCTACTTCTAACCGGGCCGGGAATACGTTCCAGATATTGCTTTTTCTGATCTACGGATAATCAAAACAGTGTCAAACACAAGCGCGCACCATGCTTTAGAGCAGGAGTATCCAAATTACGTATTGCTGTTACACAATATTTCAAGGGCCGGACATTTTACGTTATGTGATAATTTCGGGATTTGTTACATTTTTCCAAATCACGTTTTTCGTAAATATATGAATTTTCATTGTTGACCAAATGTCTTTGCGTCCGGATGAATTTGTCTTTGCGAGCAAGATTTGTACCGCGGGCTGTAGTTGGAGGTACCTGGGTATAATTATAAATGCTTTTTGTGTATAGAAAAATTGTTTGGGTCACCAACAATGTTCTCAGCTACGCGTAGTTTGTGAAAACCGAGGCCCATCTTTTGGGACCCGCTTCAAACGTTTCCTGAATTAATGATGCAAAGCGCTTTCAAACTGTGGTTAGTCCCTGAAAGATTGCTTAGCTTGACCAACAAAAAATAGCCACTTTCTTAGCCTACAAAACGTAACAACTTTTTTGTAATACCCAGCGACTGTCGCAGACAACCTTGGGTAGTTAGCAGTTAGCAAGTAAGTGCCTTTTGGGTACCCCCTTAATTGACTGCCCCCCAAACGTCTGGCCTCATTCCGCCACTGGTGATGAAGTGTTTTTCTGAAATCTATGCTAGTTGCTGGGCATGTGTGATACTGTATGTGCAAACTAGCTTCAATACGATTTTATTGGTATTGGCAAGGTTGACCGCTTTAGGATTAACAAAGTTTCATAAAAAAAAACGTAGCGAACATCTCAGATTGGTGCTTTTACCAAAACCTGCACGAATCTGTTTAATTGCGTCAGTAAGTTCAATTCAACTCACCCATTTTTTGTGTTTTCAAACCAAAAGCGATCGCCGTTCCTCAAAGCGAGAAACTGGTCAAGCAAGATTTTGCCGAACAGTTCTCCAGGTCCGCCCTCTTTCGCTTCGAGTAGACCTCCGGTGTACAAATCAATATTTTCGAAAGATTTGTAAACCCGCAAAACAGTTTCCGTGATCTAAGGAAAGTATCAATGGATAGATGCAGAAAACATACTTAGCTCTATACTTTAACCTTTCAACTACTTTAAGCGACACAAGAAAAAAGGAAGAAATAGTACAATTTAATTTAGAGACAGGCTCCTAACACTGACAGTTACTCCGCGGCGATTTCCAACCTGGGTTCCAGGAAGAAAGCATGGTTTTCGAGTTATAGCCTCCCCGTATATAATTAATAATACTCAACAACATTTTGCTATCGGATAAGATAACAATTGCACCAACAGAATGGATTTCATTCCACTGATTCCAAACCTGAGATTTGATTTTCCTCATCAGCGTTACGTAATTAAGATGCTTGGTGGTCTGCGAGAATAACGTTAATTCAGGGTTACTTAAGTAGGAAAAAGTTCGGATCACTGGTATCGCAATTAATGCATTTTTGCAAATATTTTGCCGCGGAATGTTCTTTCAGAACTCCGAAATATAGTAATACAAACCATGATTATATTTTGTTCAAATTTCGGAGCTTGCACGTGATGGAATAAACCAAATAACAACTTGCTTTTACATTTTTGCTTTCGAAGCCTGATGTAGTGTTGAAACCAAACTCCTGTCTTGCTGTTTTGTAATCAGGAAGACCGTGGTCTCGACCAGCCTGAAGACAAAGAGCGTTTCATTAGAAACGCAAATGCAAGCGTACTGTCAAAGTGCTTTTTAAATCATTTGTAAATGGTTTTTACTAACTACATGGTTAGTAACCATGACCTGAGGCTAAAGAACATCTCTAAAATTTTTAGGTTCGCTTTTACACTCTTTTTATTTCTAATTATTTTTTACTAGAGGAAAACCCTATTGTTTTAGATTAAATGTATAGCTTTGTTTTCGAAATGTTTTATTTCAGAACTTTTTGTACTTTTCTTATGTCTTTCTTTTTACCCCTATAAATTTTTCCTAAACAAATCATTACCTGAAGAGCTATGGCCACCGCATCGGTCCTGGTGAACTGCAGAGAGCCGTAGTGATAATTCTGGATGTCCGTCGTCACGTGGTTGTCTTCTTTCTCTGCAATTTGACTGATCATGCCCAGCAATACTCCTTCAAACCCGTACTTGTTGATAATTTCCTAAATATCAAAGAAATTTCCAAACCGAAGGAAGCGTGAATTAATTGGAAGAAAAGTATTAAGTAGGATGCTATACGCAAAGGAGAGCTTGAAGATCTTGCTCTAACTGGTAGAATCCCAGGAAAACGTGCAAAGGGTGCCCAGCGCTTTACTTTTATCAATAACTTTAAACACGTTTGTCTAAAACCCTGGAAAATTATGGGAGGTTGCCCGTAATAGAACACAATGGGAAAATATTACATCGAGGGCTGGATCAGCCATGATACTGACAGAGAGAGTGAGATTAAGGATCACCAAATTAAAAAAATAAAAGCAAGGTTATGCAATCGTTTCATCAGTAAAAAATAAGTTTCAAGTCAGCTAAGTATTTGCATTTTTTTTATTATCAACTGAAATAAGCGGTTTCTTTTAATTTCTCTATTTCGAATTTTTTCTGATTTGATGGTGTTCGCTTACACACACTGGCCTAATCAACAATATTTTCGTAAACCTCATATTGTGACTCAAACTATCATATAAAGAATCCGAGAAAGTCAAGCACAGAGTTACATTACCTCTGACATTCCAAAACTGTTGCATAATCGTATGGGCGGTTCAAAAAATTCGCAGGCTTCGTTTTCACTACTAAATATAAAAACATCATGGTTAAGACTTGTTATGGACGTTGCGGAGATATCCGATTGGTTTCGTGTAAACAGTTTAGATCAGTGGTTCTCAAAGTTTTTTTCGCATTCCTCCCTTACAAACCCAAACTCTGTCAATTCCTCCCCAGCAAAGATCACAAATGATAATTGCAAAAATTTCACACTACCTGCTGTGAAGAAGCAATTGAGACGATTACGAAAGAAACATACTTTTTATAATGCCAGTCACTGCAGTTAAAGCAGATTGTACCTGCAAGTTGCTGCTATTGATACCTGGCAGGCGGATGCTCCGCTTGATCATGGAGCTGGTGTGGTAATCACAGCTTCACCCTTACCAACGCTAACGTCAAACGAAGTAGGTTACGACGCCTCAAGAACGGCGTCCCACAGGTATCCGTCCTGGCACCACTTCTCTTCAGCATCTATATCTCTGACCTGCCAGCCATCGTCTCCAGAAAGTGTGCATACGCCAACGACCTAGCACTCATGCATGCTCATGGAGACGGAAAAAACAGTGGAAAGGGTGTAAAGCAATGACATGGCAACCGTAGGTGAGTCCTCCAGACCTGGAAGTTAAGCTCAGCATTACAAAGGTAGTGCTGGCAGTCTTCCAACTCAACAGCCGGTAAGCTAAACGTGAGCTGAAAATCAAACATAACAACGAAACCATTCCCTTTTGCTCCGAGCCCGCATACCTCGGAGGAATGTTGGACAGGACAGTCACGTACCGCCTACACCTCGAGTCACTTTGCAAAAAGTTGACATCTCGCGTGTTGCACTCTTGAGGTGGCTTGCTGGAGTAACAACGTTCCGAACAGCCACCGCAGACGTGGTCCATTCAATAGCAGAGTAATGCTCTCCTGTCTGGTGCCGCACTGCTCAATTCCGCCCCATCTACCTTGCCATCAACGACGCCTTGCGAACTGTGACTATAGATGCCTGCGTCCTACACTAGCGGACAACGTTCCATCTTAGCAGGCATCCAACCTGCTGAGCTTCGACGCAAAGAAGTCGCTGTCCCTAGCACGCCATCCCATGGCTTCTTAACATCTCCTCCACTCAGCGCTCTCCTGTCTATCGAATGGAAATGCACGGCATCTCAAATCGAGACACCCATTTTGTACCCGCTGCTCAACAATTCATGAGTTCATCTGACGACAATAACAGAGCGTGGTGGAATGCAGAAAGGTTGGGGTTCACTAAGAGACTCCGTGCTTTCATCCCCGACCCGCCCTCCTGGAATGGCACTGCCAAGAACAGCGTGCGGTAGCGAAGCCGGAATGTCGTCGAAGAGGCCACTGCCCCTTTCGAAACAAACTTGATAAGATTTTCACTGGTGCTTTATGCCAATTTTCAATTGTTCGGAAAGACACGGAAGGAACAATCGGACGTACAGTGATTGACCCACCCTGAACAAAATTCCTGGCTGTGTCACTGACATCATGAGTCTGGCTCAACCGCCTCCGCACCGGTGTCGGACCTTTCTGCTCTTGTTTGCACAAATTGGGTATGGCCGCTTCTACGGTTTGTGAGTGTGGCGCAGAAGATCAAACATGTCCAATCCATCGACCTCCCCATGGATTGCACGCCCTGACCATTCTGGATGATGAGACAATCGATTGTCTGCCCAAACCTGCCCAAAGATCTAGTGCGGCTAAGCAGTGGACTGAATGAAGTGGCTCAAACGATAATGATGTAAGCAGCTTGTGCTTGCGTACTGTAGACATCCCCATCTAATCTAACCTCTCTGTGCAGTTTTTTAGTGTTGAATAAACTAATACGAATAAAAATTTTTGTTTTTTTCCCACAGCTTTTCCTCCCCAATTCTTCCATGGAGCAAATTTCCTCCCCGGGATTAAAACTTCCTCCCTTGGTGAGCCAAGTGGCTCCCGTTTGAGAACCACTGTTTCAGATTTTTGCACTTCTATTTGCAAAAACAAATTTGCCAAATGTCTTCTTTCCCTCTTGTATTTCAACGAAGTTTTGCAACAATTTTAAATTTGTAGCGGAAAAATTAGCGCATATTTTGCTCTAGATATCTTAAAAGTTTTGTGCGAAGGTATTCCACAATTCAGCGGAGTTTTCTCCAAATCAGATTTTTTCAAAAAGCGATGTTCACGAAGAAAGCTAAATTGCAACTTTTAAAAGGCGCACAAGGAAATATTGCTGCAACGTTTATACTTTCATCCTAAACAACAATGTAATGTTGTTGCAACGACGTTTTTTAACGCAATATTTATGAAAAGCTACGGACAGATCTATGACGGATTGTGTAACCTGAAAGTTCTTTTGAAAAAAAATATACCTCTTGGCTATCGCTAAATTTAAAGTCAAGACTGATGCCACGAACAATATAGAAGATAAACCCCATGGCTGTTCTAAATGTGCCCTTCGTCAGTTTCAATGTTTTTGTTTAGGCGTAGAACAAAAGTACTACAAAGCGCAATAATTTATAACAAAATGATTAATATAACATAGATTCGAGTTCAAGGTGGCCCTTTTAACGGTTAACCCAACAAGATAGTTTTATGCATGCCGCTAATTACGGAATGCAAGCATCAAGTCACTTGGGCTTTTATTGTAAATCTTTTAGAAATAATACAAAAAATTTCAAAGTTGTAGATTGTGTCTAAAAACCAAAGCCTCAAGCTCGATTCACGTTGATGATTTTTACGAATGAATTTAATTTTTCTTGCGTGCAAACCGAGTAAAAAAGAGCAAAAGCTGCCTTTTGTAAAAATTTCAAAAATTCTCTAAAACTTGCTTGTAAGAAGCATAAATTTTATAGAATTGGCACTATTTCACTGCCATAGTTTTAAAGGTGCATTAGAAAAACTGCTTTTGAAAACAAAATTGCACCTATTTGACGCACGTACGTTGAAACTTGCGTATTCAAATAACAGCGCATGTGAAGGAACTTCGGAGAAGGACCACATAAAAATGCATCTTTCAAATAAAAACTCACCTGTTGAGTGCCCGTCGAATAAAAACCCCTGGTGGTGTTAAGGTGTACAGATAACGACTCGCTGCACTTTCAAAAGCATTTGATACACCTACTGGTGTAGAAGGGCTATAACCTGCAAGCAAAGTAGTTGCTTTGCATTTCGTTTGCGTAAACAGTAGTTCACACTGCAAGACGTGTCAGGCATGTGGGTAACAAATATGGTTTCAAGCTTTTGGTAAGGAGCAGAACTTAACTGAAATCAAGTTTCGATTAAGCGAAGCACCTTTTTCTTGATTTGCCTTGCAGAAAAATAACTACAAAATGCATCAAAGCATATGCTTTAATGTGTATCGGCAATTCGATCGTGTTGCTCTACCTCGGTTATCTGGCAATAAATCTCAGGTCTCCTCGTCACAATGGCGACAACACATCATAATACTTTTGTGGTGTCTTGTAGTTAGAAGTTGCCATTGGCTTCTCACATGGCTGAATGACCTTATCTAAAATCACGTTAATACAGTTGTTTCAGTTGTGATCTCAAAATCTAATTTTGTATTCAGGGATGTTTACACGTTTCAGGGCGCTTGCTGCAGTTAAACTTTACCAATCACGACTGTGGGCGTCGATTTGAGAATAGAAATAGCNGTTCTGTTTGAGGAAGGTATATCTGTAATCATTTCTTTATCACTGGCGCATACAGCGGCGAACCCGCCACGACGTAGCATTGTTACCTCATAACAGCTGCTGCACAAGAAAGGTATTCGCTTTCGCCGCGAAAACTCATTAATGTAGAAATTTGGGTCAGAAACGTTGGACTGTTCTTTTGTGTCCATTAGCGCACTTTGAGCAACCAGTGATTAGGATGTGAAATAAGTGATTTAGTTTCAGCAACGTGGCATGTCGCCTTCCTTGTGATATGCAAGTATAAAGCGTACTCGGTCTATTTACCATTAGCAAACGTTTTTCGGCTCTTTTAGTGTGAAGAAAAATTATGCTACCTGGAACAGCAGGCATATCTGATAAGTACCTAATCTGAGTCGCAGAGAAGTGAAAATTCATATCGGTTGAAACCGCACTCGACGGCTTGGTTTGGCTGAGTTTTGCTGATTTAATGTGCAAAAGAGTATCTGTGCTGCTCCCTTCTTTTGAACGTATGACAATTTTGTGAGGTATTGAAGGCTCCGGATCTGTGGTGCGCCGAGCTCATGCGAAGCGCAGGGCACGCGAAGGATAGCCCAGTGCTTGTTTCGCATACTTTGAGAGTAATAACCAGGGCTGTGGAGCCGCAGCCGGCGCCCAAGCAAATTTGGATGGCTGGAGTCGGATCCAAGAATTTTTAGATGGTGGAGCCGGAGCCGCAGACTGAACCTGAAATGTAGTTTTCGATTCCACAGCCATAGTTTGGGACAAGCGAGTTGTATAAATAATAAAATGGTTTCCAATTTTCAGTTTCCAATCAATCAGACCACTTTGGAACAGGAGCAGGAGCCAAAAACTTTAGATGCCTAGAGCTGGAGCCTGAAACTTTAGTTCCAGCTCCACAGCTTTGGTAATAACACACCACGGCTTGCGGAAAAGCTAGCGCCCATAACGTTTATCGTAATACCAGAGCATTCAAAGTCCCAATGACATATCTGTAAGTACTATTGGGCAGAATTTAAAAGAATTTTTGAATGAATTATTTATCCAATAAATTGTGTTGTTTGTGAGGTCATTTGATAAAATATTATTCTATTTGAATAAGAGCTGATGATGCCGACCGCTATTAAAATTAACCTAGATTAAGTTTTTTAACTAAACTGCTAAACGGTTGTTCCACAATAGGAGAGTAGCAGAAACAAAAAACACACAGACAGTAGAACAATAACTTTGCTGGCAAAAACCTTTAAAACAAATTTATTTTTGTTTGCAACTTCATGACTCAGGCATTAGCATTTCAGCAGGTCTTTTCAAATAAATTGCGAAGGGATCGATGCCAGCTTATTCATTATATGTAAAAACTTTCGAGAATTCCACGGCGTTTCAGTATAAAACTTAAAGGCTGCTTATGCTCAATTTTATGAACTGAGCTCTAAAGTCAGAGTCTAAACAGCGAGAGCAAAAACGATCGATAAGTTTTTCTTGGTAGGCAAAAGTTGATTTAGAAAACAGTGCCGTTCAGACGTAGACACGATTTACAATAATTCCGCTGCTTGCTCCCCAAAAGGTCTGTAGAATTTTCCCCATCTCTGGCATGTCTTCTCGTCTGTGAGTTTTCTTGATTTTGTTTCGTGCTCATCACGTGACAAGTGACCCACGCAAATGACTACTGAATTTACCGTCTAAACTCGCAACCGCAGTCTTAGAATAGCAGCGTGTGGGATTGTCAGTGAATTTGGAACTGGCAGAAACTGTGTCTTGTTTCTGTCGCAGAGATACAAGGTGGTTAAAATGATTTTAGATTGTGAATTGGCTGCGACCGTCATAAATCACTTTACTGAAAAAAAAATACGATCTGTCTTAGCGGTAAGACTTGGGAATGTCATTCGTTCGTGATCAACTTGCGTTGTTCGCCATACTGTTGTCTCAGTGGCCCTTTGTGTAATAGCCGTTGTACCGCGTACAGAAGTATGACTTTTATTATTTTGCGTGTTTGTTTATTGCAGGTAATTTGCCGGAAACAAACAAGGCAGTTTTACAGTTTGCGTTTTCGCCTATATTCGCTCTTGACGTATTTACAATTTTATTTGAAACCGTAACTGCGCTGCGCGATTGCTGGCTGCGAACTGCACAAAAAATTGAATCTTTGTAACAGCTTGAAATCCGGTTCGCTACAAGGTTGGTGCAAAAATTGACTGAAGCAAATTCATATGCAGTGGATGTAAAATGCAAAAGAAGCATGAATGCACGAGGCCCAACCAGAGTTGTAAGTCGGGCCGGGCTTTCCGGGTCGGGCTGGGTTTCGGGCCGGGTTCGGGTTCAAGTGTGTCGAAATGTTTCGGGCCGATATTGGGCCTGCATACAAAACTTTTTTATAACATTCAGAGTAAATATTTTTTCTTTTGTGACTTACATTGGTTGTACTCACCGCGGTGATTTCTGTGAGTGAAGTGATTGTGATTTTTTCTTCAGCTAATTATATTTGCAAACACAGCTGGGTTCTTTTGTTCTCTGCTGGGATTAGTCTCACACTCACACTCTTTTCCAGAAGTCGACAACGGTAATGAAATTAGCAAGCCATGGCATTGCTTCGAAGAGATCAATCACTTACGCAATTCTTGGCTTGTTTTACGAAACGATGACCTACAAGCCGGCTTTTCAGGCCTATGGGGCTTATCCTAGATAGTTTCTTCCATTCCCATAGCCCCATCGTGGAAACGTTCTCTTTTTCTTGAGAAGCATAACATTCCGCAGTATCATCGTTGACTAACAAGCTAAGTTTGTGCTTTTTTGAACCAATGTTTTGGTCAAGGTGTTTGCCATTTTGGGTGTGACAATCCGTGTACCTTCAGCTATACCGGCACACTACGTTTTTTCATAACCCGCAGTTCCGTATATCATGACCCACTTGGTAAATTTGGCTTTCGGGCCTAAATCGGACTTCAAAACTAAATTTCGGGCTCAGGCCAGGTTCGGGCTTGTGATTTCGGGTTCGGGCCGAATTCGGGCTTCAATTTGAGGCCCATTTACAATTCTGGGCCCAACTCTATGGAAACACACTACTACCACAGTTGAATGCCTGTTGAATCAAAACGGCCATAAACATGCAGCTTAAATTATCCCTTTTTCATGTTTCAATGCAATCAAATAATTGGACAGAAAACGAAACGCGACGTTCTGCAACACACAATTGGTTACTTTCACTATTGAGCAAAAGTAACAATGTTCTTACTCGAAAAATTACTAAATGTTCCAGGATTCATCATGTAACCAATTACTAAGAAAACTCTTTCTTGCCTGCGTTGCAAGAACAGCAGTTGTGCAAACTTCGTCATCTCATAGGTATGTATAGAAAGATGCTTAAACTTATGCACAGGTCAAAAGTGCTTTTATGGAATTTACGTCACAGTCTTTATCACCAATACCTGGGTAGCTTGGAACATCCGCTTTTAGCAAAATCGGTAACCATTCGTAAAAAACGATGTTCTGAAAAATCAATTACATTCAATGAGATTCCACACTGGTCTGTTTGTTTTTACAATTTTCTTGCATGTGGGCGAATGTTTTACTACAATGCATAAGGTGTAAAACAACACAGAAAGCAAGCGGTAGAGGGTAGTTTCATTTATGGTTTTATTTTTTAATACTCCACAGTAAGACAAGCAAACCCAAATTACGATAACAATACTTCTGAATTTCAAAATATACGTGAAGATCGCTGAAACAAAATCTAATGTTCGATACTTCGTTATCAGAGCGCAGTAAGAAAATTGAGAAAATGAAAAAAACAAATAACAATAAAAGCGAAAAACTATTCTTTAGGGAAACTGTTTTTCATGGTCAAAAAGCTTTTTTATTCTTTAAAACAGTGGTCGGCAACCACCGGGCCGCGGCCCGGTGCCGGTCCGTGAGGAGTTCGTTACCGGGCCGTATCATTTTCCAAGTTAAATGCTTTAAAACATTTTTGTAATCTTAGATGCAATTACTTTTGGACGTTTTATGAAAAAGACAGAATTATTGTGCACTTGCTCAGTCACTTCGGAATCGTAACAATGGCGTAATGTCTCTAGCAGGATTTTTTGGCTGT
>JGI24159J19872_10011415_pt1 | contig 11634 bp, 6 predicted proteins | sample Ectturendosymbi4_FD_19872 | JGI IMG/M metagenome (IMG submission 19872) | reverse complement strand
GGCTGGACACGTACTAACACCGGTTGTGTAATGCCCTACTGTATGGTTATCCATTTTCTGTGCTTTTGCGAATGATGATACAGCTGTGGAGAGGATAAACTACTTTGCTCCTCCCAGTGTTGGTCATGTGCTAACACCGTTTCTGTAATGTGCGTTGATGTACAGCAAAACACTTTTTGTGCTCTTGTGTCTGTGATATGAACCATGAGTCCGCAATAAAATATCATTATTATTATTATTATATTTAAATATACGGATACGGATTGGATATGGAGCTCATGAAAAAATATTGGATCCAATCCGATTACGAAATTTCCATATCTGTACACCACTGGCCTGGATCCAGCGATGCCCTTGCCATATGCATGAAAAAAGAATATGGCAACTATTGTGGCAATTTAGGTCCAAAATTATTTGACAATGGCAATGTTACTGAGAATATTGATTTTTCGATGCTTAATTTTTTTGCAATGTATCTTCTTTCCATACCTTTTATTTTTTAATTTTTGACAATTTGACTGAATTTCTACTGCAAACCATAGTTCCACTAAGTATGCTTCGCGGAAATTGGCAGAGGTGGCCGCTGGAGCGGAGTGCCAGAGTTGACTCCGGCAGGATTCTGCGTTTTTTTGGACTCTGAACCGGATTTGGATCAAAATTAGTAAAAAAACAGCCCCGGATCGGAGTCATTTTAATTTTTTCAATAGCAGGAGTCTCCATGAATAACATTGCTGAATTTCGTTTGCATCGATGGTTGCTGGAGTTTGAACAGGAGTTGCATTCTCAAATTTGAAAAAATTTTTGTTCCAGAATGAAGAACCGGGTTCAAAAATTTTGGAATAGGAGCGAAGTTGAAATGTGAGTTCAGCCACCTCTGGAAATTGCATTTTTAGTAGAGGTGGCATAGACAGAAAATTTGTGTCCTTTGTCCGCACGGTGACCCCATTTGTTGTACTTTTCCTGTCCGGTTCCGCACTGCATGGCACCTCTTAACACTTGTTGAGTTTTACCCCCAACAGCAATTAGGCCTACCATTTGTGCTCTCTCACCTTAACCACTGTACTGCTTCTAACATCTTTGCCTGGGCACGAGTTGCAAATAGATTTGGTAGTGTCTACAGTATTCTGCCTAATGAGGCAAAAGCACTCTGGAGCTACATTGCCTTTAGGCAAACTTGATTGGTTGAAGTTGTCACACGCATAGGCGTAGCCAGGGCAGGCCAAAGGAGTCATGGCCCCCCCAAAATTTTATAATATATAGTCATTTTGTGCTTTGAGAGGCGTTTTTCCAAACAAAATAGTGTTATTCGCCTAAAATCACCCATTTTGGCCCCCTCTAATTTTTTGCACCCCCAAAAAAATTTTGGTATGGCTACGCCACTGGTTAGTGGTTACACGACAAGTTCGAAATGGATGACATGCTTAGTTGACTGTGACATCTATAAAGGCTAAGTCCAATGGTCCAGTTTTGTCATGGTTTCAATGCTGGTATAGTGGATGGATGTACTTTCAAGCATTACGATCTACCTTTTCGCATTACGAACAGTGGCACAGCAATCCACTGGCTACTCTGGCGAGGCACGTTCCAGGGGGCGGCATAATCTAGTCGCCTATTGTAAGCAGAGATAATTGAAAAGAGGTGAGAAAAATATTCAGACTGATTAAAATTTCAGCTTTGCTTCATCAGCTAAGTTACATCAGCACAGCCGATATTACTAACGCAATGGGTGCAGTTGCAGCCATCTTATGTTCATCATCACTTTGTCGCTATCTATCTGTCAATATTATTCCATAAAAATGGCTGCTATTTCGGGAATCCAATTTACTCGAAACGCGTCTACTCTGATCAACTCCACCGTCGTTCGTTGGTCAAGATCCAGCCACTATAGTTGCAGCTGGGCTTTCAAAGCAGTAAAGCAACTAGTTGCTGCAGTTAATCAAAAAGCTCTACAGTAGTAGCTACTGTCCTGTGTTTTTTTGATAGGAAAGGGAAGTTGCTTACCTGCTTAAGACTTTCGCTCATCTGGTGGAGTCACCTTGTAGGTAACTGAAAGGCTGTTTATTTTAGGGCGAACCCATTGCCGCCCAATTGTTTTTCGTTTGTTTTTGCATAATTCTATAGTAAATGTTGTTTAATGAAAGGTTATGACAAAAAAATTTTCAGGAATAAATTAGGAGTGAAAAAACGGGGTCACAAGTTTGGTCCATTCTTTAGGACCACCAGCACTTGAAACATTTTTTAGGTTTTTTCTGCAAATTTCCTTCCACCGTTCGTGCTACAGATCTGCATCAAAATTGCATGTGCATTGTAAAATTGTTCAATGAGAAGTGTAATTCAATCAGCACTTTCGAAATAGGATAAAACAACAATGAACTAGCAAACATCAAACAAGTAAAGCGAATTCCTCAAGCATTTACAGTATTGACTATCCAATTATCATTAACATTTGCCCATGTGCAGACCAATGTCACACTTTCTGCACTGTTTGCTCACTTTCTTCTTGTAAGCTGCGCACTTCCTTTGCTTGCCACCCTCAGTTCTTTCTAGAACATTGCCGGTTGGAGAGTCTTGTTGCCATCATTACGTTGGAAGACAAAATGTTTGGACAACCAGCAGATTTTGGGTCAGAAGCTGACTGAAGGTTCAGGTAACTTTTGGTAACATAGCTCCTAAAACCTAAAGCTCAACAGTGTCATTGTTTTTTCTGCGACCATTGAATGAAAGATCCAAGCATTTACCAACGCAACATCCAGGCAATTGGTGCAAAGATCGAAGTAGGCCTAACATTTTTTAGATCTCATATCAATGCAGCGGTGCCACTTTCGAACGCAGTGCTACTACGATTGACGTTTTACAATTGTTAACAAAATGTCGTCTACTTGATTCGATTCCGTGTTTATGTTTGTGTCTTAAACTTTATCTTACCATTGGTGTTTCAATTGCCAGTTGCGAGAGCTTTGATAAAATCCTATTCGTGCTCTACTATGGGCGAAAGTCGGTTATCGGCTTTGGCAATTCTTTCCATCGAAAGTAAATTTCGTTAGCGTCAGGTCTGAGGCGGCGGTTATGCGTTTCTCTGATAAAATGCAGCATTGGCTGGTTGAAACTTTGGGCGGCATAACGGAGTGTGTTTCTAATGCGATATTTTTCACATTCTCACAGAATGCGTGCTGATGTGACTGTCCGGCCTTTGCCGGGCAGAATGCGTTTCTGGTAAGGTGTTTGTTGAATATGCGAGCTGTCTTTATGCTGCAGAATTTGTTTGGCTTAGGACCACTGGCGTAACTCACGGGGGACAGGGCTGCGCGCCGACCCCCTGGCGGGCTAAATGTAAAAAATGGGCCCCTGTTAGCTTGTATTTCGATATTTAGTATTATTTTGATTTTTACTAGGTTTTTGTTTTTAGCGTATTTCAAAAATTTCTCGGAGTTTTTCCGGTGTTAGTACACGAAGAATCCCGTTAATTGCATAATCAATTTGACAAGATTTTTGCATGTGTTTTAACCGGAATATGCAATTATCCGCATCAAACAAATACCCGGAAGTTAACTGCCTAGCGACACAGGCGGCCCAAAATTCAGTCTCGTAGCCACAGGGGCACTTTTGTGGGCTTAGCCCCCTAAACGAAGTTTCAACCCCAAAATTGAAATGTGAGACACTAGAAATCAGTGTAGCTTTTATCAATCCGTATTCCGTTTTGTCCTGTAATTTATAGACAGAGGATAACCTGCCGCTGCTACCTACAATAATATCGTCTGATCATTTTTGGTACGTTTGTGAGATAATAAACGTATTCGAGGCTTGAGCGTAAAGTGTCACCATTCCTTGCTTGGAGTGTTGCACGTGAAGTTAGCCTACATGCCTAGTTGTATACACACCGAAGTCAGACTTACACCAGATCAACGTATTTTGTGAAGTGATTGTTGTGGAAAAATGTATTATGACTAGCTCAAACTGTCTTCTCGTATTTTGTACTGCATAGAAGCAAGATACCTTTGATGGTTACGACCAAACTTACACATTGCGCAGCCTGTTGTTCAGACAGCAAGATGGAATTAATAGTGCAGTTAGAAGAGTTTCTTTAGCAATCACTGCTAAGCTTGTCCCAACCGAGTAGTGCAGTTAGTGGATTACGGATGTTAAGCATGTTGCGTCCATGTAGCTCCCCTTGGTCTATATTTGTCAACATTCATAGCCATTTCAGATACAAAATGTTATTAATCTAAACATGTGCCATGCACCAGGAGATTAACAAATCTAGACATCAGGAAGGTTTATGCATGCGTATTTTGGCCATTTAATAAGCACGATGTGCATGCTTTTCAGGCAAAATACACTTATGCCAATGAAAGAAAACGTTCATCGGGACGCATTGGTTTGATCGGTCTCAGGTTTGTTCCTACGGTAACAGTGTTTTCATAACTGAACTACATTCTTGATTCTGATTTCCTGCAGATTTTTGTTAAAATTTGCATTTCATTACAACATCTCTAAATAATCGTCATTTATTTAAATGGCGATGATGAAGACTTACAATTCCTTTTGTTAAGCTCTATTCTCAAGACACGTCTTGATGAAATTTATCCAAACGCAGTGGTTTTCAACCTAGGGGTCGTTTGCCATTTTTCTAGGGCTCGCGAGAGCTTCTGATAAAAATATTCATAATTACTGTTTGTCTTATCTAAAATAATAGGATCACCTGGCAAAAACGATAGCCTACTTTTTCACTCAAAATTTTTTTAAGCATGATTATGACCATTACAAGGTTTTTAGTGTGATTATGGCCAATACAGTAGTACTGTTGCGTTTGGGAACGCACGAATAAGTTTGTGACGTAAGAATGAGCTGTGTTTGAAAACCGCACAACTTGGGAGTTATTCTAGTTTTCAATGAGTTGTGCTGTGGAATGATTTGTATACGGCAAGGGTCTCTCTCACTGATATTGCCATATGCATGAATTTAATGAGTCCTTGTTCAATATAGTGATATCTTACGTTATTTCTTAGTCGTTGTGATTTCCTGTTGTGCAAACACATCTGCATTTCATATGCCCGCTTGGAAATTTTTGGAAGGGGAGCGTTAGATGAAATTGGGTTGCAAAATGGGTCGCTGTATAAAAAAAGGTTGAAAACCACTGTCCTAACGTATTTATTGCACTTCGGATTATGCCAAACTGCCCAGATATTGTTGCTAGCGCTGAAACGAGTTTCACCAAATCGAAGCTGATCTAAATCATCAACAGGTCTCATATGACAGGTAGTAGACTATCCTCATTAGCCATGTTGTCTATCGAAGCTTCATGCTTGCGCTCTCTATGTAGATTTGGATGATGTCATGAAGGTTTTTGCATGCGAAAAGGCTCGCTCAAACCCGTTTTGCTACTAGTATAATGTGACATTGTTCATGATATTTTCATGGTTATTGTTACGTAAGATTTTTGATGTGTGCTACTGACTGTGCCACTATACAGTGATTTCTTTTGTTTTGGTTTATAACTACGGTCCGCCAGTTGAATAGCCCTGCACATTTAGGGGGGAGCAGAGTTTGTCTGCTACGGCACTGTTCATACTTATTTGTAATTGTTTGGTGTGCAGCTCCATATTTAGACAAAATTGTTTGGCATTATTTACTTAGTAGTTGCCATATGAATGTGGTTTTACCACAGATGCGGAGAGATCAATGAACTCCTCAAAAAATTTCATTTTGAACTTACTACAGTTGATTTGTTGTTTACTCAGGCAGTGCCCAGAATCTACCCCCATGCCCCATCATTAAGTCAAGCAGTTGGTACTTAGAAGAAAAATGGAATTCACACAAAAATTCAGGTCTGTGGTGGGCCTTACAAATCATAAGCCTACCTAACCCGGTCACAAGTCATTGATGATTATAAATTTTTGATAGGATATGTTTGATGAGAACGTGAAATCCTACTGTAAAGTCATTTACTCAATTGAAGGTCATTACATTACCCGACAAATATTGTATGTTTTTGTGGAACAACATATATGAGTTTTTGGTTATTAATTACATACCCAAACGGTGGTCAATGGGCCCACTTCAGCTAAGTTTACCCCCCTGGCTCAAACCTCTAGTTACGCCACTGCTTAGGACTGGCGTCAGTGGCTTAACTGAAGGGGGATAAGGGACGAGCCGCCCCCCTGGCAAGCTAAATGTAAAAACAGGGGCCCATTTAGTTGACATTTTGATATTTTAATTTGTTCCCTACGGTGACCAGTGGGCCCCCTTCAGCTAAGCTTTGCCCCCTCTCCCTGGCTCAAACCTCTAGTTACGCCACTGACTGGCGTAGCCCACTGCGTTTCTTCGTATTGACATAAGCACGAAAATAATTTCTTTTTCGCGAAACGATTAGGACTACAGTTGTTCTGGTCAAGTATACCAGTCAATTGTTTCAATGTAAATTAATTATTGTCGGTGATTTTCTTGCTAGTTGCATTTCCCTTTCGTTAATTTCTTCTTTTTTTGTTTGCGTTGCAGTTTCCTGTCATTAATTGTTTTAAATTTGTATTTGACTGTCTTGGGAGTCGAGTGATGGTGACTTCAGTTATACCAACTCCCGCCCACTACATATCTTGTGTTTGTTCGAAAAATACTGATTGTTGAGTAAATGCGAAAAAATCTTTGTCTTTCACGTACATGTTTCTCAATTTGTTGTTATCCTCATAATCTTATTTTTTAGTTTGGAAACAGTCCAACTTAAGGAGTTTTTTCTGTTCATAATAGTTAGTGGTATAGTTGTTCGAATACTCTGCTGATATGGTGATATCATCTTACAGCTATTACCAGCTGCAGCTGTGCATTGGGGCCTGCGGCATGATGTTCGGGGATGTCAAGCAGTCGACAGTTTACGTTAATATTCCAAAGTTCTTGCAAAAAGGTCTTCAAAAAACAAAAAAATCATACCATGGTTGACTGAGCACGATGACGTCATAAATATCACACCCACCAGGGGGCGGCAATTTCTGCTAGGGCCAGGGGCGGCAGACTGTGCTCCTACGCCGCTGATTGCGAATGGGCGTTTCTCGCAATTGTTTTCTCTACGTCTGGCCTCGTTTGACTCAACTTGTTGCGGCATCAAGGAAATTCACGTGTTCACGCTCCACTGCTTGCACACAGATCATGCTGACCTCATTTTGTGTCATTCCAAGTTTTGTCTTGCAGGCGTGGGCACTACGTTTTAGTGAGTCGAGTTTCTAGTATTGCTAGTGCACGGACCACGTTAGCTGTTTCTGCTGTCGCGCCATTGTCAAAGCATTTTCTGCTGCTGCTAATCAGAAGCTTTTGTAAATAAAGATTTCTGAACCAGGAAATCTGCGAAAACATACGGTAAAGAGCAGGGTTGCTGAGTCGGAGCCGCAGTCGTAAGAAGTCAAAGTTTTTTGAGTGGAGTCGGAGTCGGATTCTTAACAACACTAAGAGTCGGAGTCGGATTTTTTTGTCCGACTCCGGATGTCCAATTCGGAGTCGAAGTGGGACAAAAAGTCGAAGTGGGACATTTTTTACATCACACTCCAAAATAAATTCCTGTTGAAATGGTACAATTTCTTTTGAAACGTTTGTTGAAACAGAGATTTATTGCTGTGTACCACGATTTCCATTGATTTTAACAGCCAAATTTCATTCCCTTTATGCTAAGGAGTCGGAGTCAGGAGTTGGAGTCGGAAATTTTGGGAAGGTCGTGAAATTTTAGAAACTCGGAGTCGGAAATTTTCCTCCGACTCCACAACCCTGGTAAAGAGGTAAGAGCCAAACGCCTTGCTTCGACTTGGCAACTTAAGATATCAGGCAGTTTAACTCGGAAGTTAGAACAGTACTCACAACTAGGCTGCCTTGCTGTTAGTAGCTTTTGGGTAAACCAGCAATTCTACATGCAACGACAGCATTCCTCGCAAGCAATCTCTACAGTGGTTCCTACACCGAAAACCCTACACTGGCAAGTTGTTAGCGCTTCTTGTCTGTGTTGCATAAACTGTAGGCTAGACCTTAAGACGTTGTATGTGGTACGGCAGCATTCCATGTTCTGATACGTGTGTCGCAGCATGCGTCAAGCAGAGGTGGCCAGAGTCAGTTTTTCAGACTCCGACTCCGCTGCTGTTCAGAATTTTTTAATCCGGGTCCAGCAATTTTTTTAATTTGAGAATCCGACTCCTGTTCAGACTCCGACTACAATCATCGATCCAACCACAATTTACCCATGTTTTTATTTAAGAAATGACCACACAGACTCCTGCTACTGCCGAAATTCAAAAGTGACTCCGGTTCCGGGTCCGGTTTTTCACTAATTTTTTACTCCGACTCCGGGTCCGGGTCCTAAAGAAAAACGCAGAATCCTTCCAGAGTCGACTCCGGATCCGGAACCACATCTGGCGTCAAGCCTTGATCCCACGTTAGAAAATGCGAGTGTTTCCAACCAGGGTTTTCCCGAACCCAGATTTTTTGGCAATTTTCTACTACTCGAAACCCGGGTTTTTTCAACCACCAAACCCGGATATATGTCAAAAACCTGGAATTGCTATTAATAAGCTATGCCAATGTGCGGCCCTGGTTAAGATAGTGACATGATTTTTGGCCCAGTAAGCAATTTCGGTTGGACATAGCTGATCTAAGGCGATTGTAGAATCAAAGTCGGCACAACAAAAGATAGATTTTTGAGGGGGCACTACACATTAGAGGAGCATACTTTCACACTTTTCAGAAAAACGTCCAAATGGGTCACACCTGCGTGGGGCCCCAAAAACTAAGATAGCCTAGGGCCCCGCGCTCCCTAAATCCGTCTCTGGTCACCGGTAGATGGTGCCCATAAGTAGCAAGTCACTGTGATATTCACCACAAGCAAAGTAGCGTAACTCACTCATCCCTAGTGCAACCTAGTAATTGTAGAGTGAACTCACTGGGTGGTCTACTGATATGGTTGCGATTGAAAGCTGAATGTAGTGACCAGTGGACGAAAAGAGTGAACGCAGTGAGGTACCTCTATTGTTGTTTTTTTAATTTTTGGTGACGACAATTGGAGGCAGACGGAAGCCTGAATTGTGCTTCTTGCCAGGGCGGTTGAGGTGAATGCTCTTGCCCAAGAGCACTATGGCAAGTCACTCAGTGGCTGTGGATCGAACATCCAACCTTCCAATTGGGAGGCGGACACTTAACCACTGAACTATTGCCGCCCCATCTCTACAGTTGCTGGTTGGTTCAAAGCCCCGAATTGCCATTTTTCTCTTGTACTTGCCTCAGCAGTTCAAGGCGATGCAGTTAACTGTCACAAATGAAGAAGTTTGAGAGCACAGTGAATTTTGTTGGACAATAGAATTTCAACGTATCCCTATGAACAAGAAAATGTCCAAATCTTTACACACATGAAACTCACAAACCTAACCTTATTCACATCCCAGTTGCATTAAATTTTTTGGACTTCCTGTGAAGCAGTTTTTCACATTTGAATTTTACATCATAACATACTTTGTAAAAAAAACAACCTGCAATGCTAATAATAAAAAATAAGCCAACTTACCTCATATTGAAAAAATGACTCCGGCTCCACTCGGGTGTCAAGCGAAATTTCTGACTTGCGAAATTTCTGACTTCACACCATGTACGCATGCACAGAGTAATATTCTACACGCCAAATACGCTGATAAAACTGATTATTAGGGCTTAGGAATTCGTGTTAGGGTCAGTGTGTCGGGTTACGATTTGGGTTAGGGTGAGAAAAAGAAAAATAATTGAGGTCAACGACTAAGTCCGAAAATTTTCAATGGTGAAAGTTTTTCCCGTGCTATAGCTTACTGTGGGTACCTGGCATCTCACCAAAATGTTTTAATTGACACAACACACACCTAAAAAGCAATTGCCAGGCTTTATTTCTTTGTTCTGAGTAGCAAAACAACTGAAAAACAACAACAGGTCAGAAATTTCTGATCTCTGCGAAATCTCTGACCTGTTATCGTTTTTCAGTTATTTTGCTTCTCATAATAAAGAAATAAAGTCTGACAATTACCTTTTTGATGTGTGTTGTGTCAATGAAAACATTTTGATTAGATGTCAGGGGCCCGCAAAAACCTATAGCAAGGGAATAACTTTAACCATTGAATATTTTCGGACTTAATTGTTGTCCTCAATTCTTTTTCTTTTTCTGACCCTAACCTAACCCGACACACTTACCGAAACACGAATTCCTAAGCCCTAATAATCAGTTTTATCAACGTATTTGGTATGCAAAATATTACCCTTTTCGTGCATACAAGGTGTGAAGTCAGAAATTTCGCTTGACACCGGCCTTTCCTTGAAAAAATCAACTCCGGCTCTACTCCTATTTTCGAATATCGTTAAAACTCCGACCGGAGTCCACCCAGACACTCCGGTTCCTGTACACCTGTGCTAGACAGTCAAAACAGAAAATTTGCAACAATCTTGATAATCACTGAAGCAAAATGCTCATTTCTTTGTGTGCAAACGAATTGGATTTGTCCATCAGGAACTAAGAGATTTTGTAAAAATGACTCTGACTCGAGTCTCGAGTCATTGATTGTGACTCGAGTCGAGTCATTCTGTGAAAAATGTAACTCTAGTCGAGACGAGTCAGCCTTTTTCTCAGCGTTACTCGAGTCTCGAGTCGAGTCCGAGTCAGCAAAAATCGTGACTCGAGTCATTGGCTCCAGTCATGCTATCACTGCTTCGAGATCAGAACGGACAGACAGATACAAGGTCGCAGACAAGATTTAGTAGTAACAGAACAGACAAGCAGACTAAAGAAGGACTCATAATAAATGTAGCAATACCAAATAACTAACATAGTATGTAAGGTAAAGGAAAAGATAGAAAAGTACCAGGACCTGAGGTTAGAAATATAGGGAATGTGGAACATCAAAGCTATAGGAGCTCTAGGAGCAATCAGCAACAATCTGGAGAAACAGCTCCAGGAGATCCCTGGTAAAAACAAGGTCCCCATCTGGCAAGGACAGCAATACTTGGCAGTGCACACATCTTTCGAAGGGTGCTCGATCTGCCAGAGTCCGGGTAAAACTCCGAGGTTAGAGAAAAACACCTACCTCAACACAAGAGTTGAGTGAAGAACAAGAGATAATATTTTTATGGACAATTCTACGATAATCTGATCGTAGTATAAGCGATATCGTGATTCGAGTCAATGACTCGACTCGAGTCACGACTTTTGGTGAATTGACTCGACTCGAGTCACGTTGAGAAAAGATGGTGATTCGACTCGAGTCACGTTTTTACCAAATGACTCGACTCGAGTCACGTTGAGAAAAGATGGTGACTCGACTCGAGTCACGTTTTTACCAAATGACTCGACTCCAGTCACAATCAGTGAACTGTGATAAAGATTATGAGGTATAGGTATTACTGTATGATAACAATGATTACTGTATCATAACAATGATGAGTCAAGAAAGGGGACTGGATCAACGAGAATCAGACTAATTGTAGAACTTTCATGATCTAATATGGGGATTTTATTGGATATTAAGCTCTCAGATGACAAAGACAATCAGAGACAACTACGATATCAATATTGTGCAGCAAACAAACTGCGAGCCTCTTTTTCCCGTTGTTCAAATGCAGTTAAAAACGTACTTTTTCGTTCCTTTTGTACGCCCA
>JGI24159J19872_10011413_pt1 | contig 11635 bp, 6 predicted proteins | sample Ectturendosymbi4_FD_19872 | JGI IMG/M metagenome (IMG submission 19872) | reverse complement strand
CAAGCTGTGTTGAGAGAAAAAAAACTATCGCACAAAGCGGAAGACAACATCGGATTGAGTCAAACAACACAAAGCATCGTAATAATTATTTCACATGCGGTTGCAGTGTTCAAAGAATAAGGACGAATATAAACAATCTGACTGCATCAAAGCGTGTAACCATACGTTGTTAGACTTTCTGCATTGTTCAAGAAAGAAGTAGATCTTTTTTAACTATAAGGCCTTAAAGGTATAGGGATGTTGGATGGAACCTGATGACTACTGACACTCGCTCGCCACGGCTTGTTTTTTTAAAGCCCTGGTACCCAAAGTTATAGGCCTTTGGATTACTTGACAATTTTTGGCCAATATTTGGTGCAACATTGATTTGCAACATTAAATGGAAAACGCTTTCTTTTAAGCGACATTGCGCAAAATTTACCTACTCACAGATATCCGAGTTCCCACTATAGCCCCCATGCTTAATGTGCTGCAGTTGCTTGTTTTAGACTTGTGCGAACTTTAGTAAATTCTTTGTTTGTTTTATTCACTTTGCATAGCTTTGCAACTGCGCACTACTTTGCAGAGTGAAGGCAGATTACTCCTACTAATTGTATATCGGTTAAAAGCTACAGCCGCGTTTTCGCTTAACATTACAGGATCTCAAACCATTCATACCTGAAAAACATAGTACGGTTAATCGCATAAACCGAATATTCCAATACAAATGTTATCTTTATTTGTAGAATTAAACACTTACTCTTCGCCGCTTAGTGTGAATGAAAAACACGGTTCCGAGATTAAGCAGCTGAGTGTCGCCATTGGCACGGGCAGAAAGCAACGTTACTATCTATTTTTGGCCGATAATTCGACATCGCATGGTAGCCTGTAGCTGCCAAGCCACATTTAAAAACTTAGTCTCACATTCTACAAGAGTGTGACTCAAGTGCAGTTGAATCGTCATGAACATAACGTATGTCGTCGCATCACAGAACACGGCGGGAGCACTATAGAAAGTTAGTATCATGCAGGTGTACGGTAACGTTGCAGAAAGCCATGTTTGGAAGGGACACATTCCCGTTCAAAAACTTTCCATGTTATAGAGCATGTAAGGGCTCACGACCCCCTGGAAATTGCTTGACGCCCCCGCGGGGGCCGCGACCCGCGTTTACGAACCACTGGTTTAGAATGACTTAAAAAATTTACATTGGCTGCAATTTATGATTCAGTAAATTTACCCCTTTGGAAGATGAAATTTACCCCAGGTTAAGAACCACTGAATTATTCGAACAGTTTGAGTAAATTCTACTGATTATCTTGCTCTGCACAATCAGTATATTTTAACCAATTTTTCTGCCTTCTCTGCATCCAAACTCTTTCTGATGTTGGACTATACCAAATCATATGTTGAAAAAATTCACTATATAGATGCTGAACTAGCAGTGGCTTTTCTCTGTCTGCTGTGTGCATGCTTGCCAAACCTTACACTTTGGAGTGAATTGACCAACAACACTTCACGAAAACAAAAATGGAGTACATTTCTTTCCCCTCAAATTTGAATGCCATAATAGATATAAAAAGTTATTATTGTGTAATTCTGAAAATGGTGATATTGCACGATGCGATAAAAATAATTCAGAATAGGGTTTTTGTGTTTTTTTTTCTAAAAAAAGAACAAAAACCTGTTTCTTTTTAAAAAACGGATTTAAAAAAACAAAAAAACAACATGTGAATCATTTTGCTTTAAACCCAGGTTTTTTCAACACTGACCATCTTGTTTTGTGACTTTCTTTGAAACAAGTCACCTCGCTATAACTTTGATTGGGTGTGCGCCGCACTCCTAAAGTATAGGTCCCTGGTACTGAAGAAGCGGAGAATTACTGGGATTTGAATACGTAAAAATTAGTATTGACAACGAAACAAGATCCCTGAAATTAAATCCATACAGCATGTATTAGTAGACTTACAATAGGAAAAATCAGTCCCGTCGCCACGGGGGACTTTGGTGAGCTTAGCCCCACCAAGCAAAGCTCCAAGCCCCCCAAATTGAAACATGAAACACTATAAATCAGTGGAGTTTCGTCAATTTTTTAAATGTCAAGCGCCCCCGCACAAACGCAAAGACCCCTTATTGAAAAGCTTCTGGCAACAGTTCTGGGGAAAATCATCCAGTTACTGCATTTCAATTTGTGTAATTTCACTCTTTGGATGCCCCCCTGGCCTTGGATACCCGGGGCCGGCGCCCCGTTCGCCCCCCTCTCCTCTGCACGCCACTGATTACAGTTGCTGTTGAGCCTATTTGAAAGCAAGGTACTTTACACATTACAGTTGCTATTAGCGCCCCCTTTGAAAGCGTAGTGAGTCTTTGTAAAGTAGAATACCTGCACATTACACTTGTTGTTGGGGGCCCATTTAAAAGCAGAGTAGCCTATTTACACATTGCAGTTGCTCTTAGGGGCCCTTTGAAGGCCGCGTACTTAATTATGATGTGGTTCGGAAAATATTATATGAGGGTATAATAAATTTTTCACCAAAAATGAAAAATGTTTACGCGAGAAATACCTTGACGGGGGGCCCTGAAAAGGGGGAGCCCGAGACAAGTACTTCGCTTGCCTTCCCTTAAACACACCACTGTATATAACCCTGACAATGATCTTATTACGAGAATATGAAACCGATTGAACACGTTTTGCTTCTGATATGCGTAGCCTACTTTCTCACTTGATGCGCGCATGTAAACACTGTAATATAAAGTTGTCTTTATATTATTGAACACATTGAAGTTGCTGATGAAATTATCACTTCAGAAAACAGATTTAACGCGATTTTTCATAATTGAACCCACGCACCCAGGTCGACTAAAAAAACAGATCTGGGTGAAAAAAAAATTCAGTGGGAGCCCTGGTCACATGCGGCAAAACGCCTACTACCGTAACTTGAAGTAAACATTTGAAGATTTATTACTATGCCATTGTTACGCAATAAAGACCAAGAGTACAACAATCCGCTGGTGTAACGGTTATATCTTAAATCCTGTACGCCAGTGGTTTTTCGGTTCGAATCTCACTTTGGTGACTTTCGTTTTGGTAGTTGCAAGTTTCAAATCATTACACCAGTTCTTCTTTTTCTTTTTTCAAAACTTTTTTAACTTTAGATGTACAGGTTAGGTTTAGGGTTTGGTGTAGGGGTTAGGTTTAGTGGTTAGGTTTAGGGGTTACGTTTAGGGGTTAGGTTTAGGGGTTAGGTGTAGGGATTAGGTTTAGGGGTTAGGTTTTGGGGTTAGGTTTAGGGGTTACGTTAGCGTTAGATCAGCATTGGGGTTAGGGCAGCGGTTAGGGTTACGGTTAGGTATTAGGTTTAGGGTTTACGTTTTACATTTAGTATCTTTCTACCAAGCCTACTGCATTCTCGTCATGCGTTACTATCATGTTACAGGAGATGGTCAAATAAAGTTTCAAATTTAAGGATCCGTCGATGGTTTTGTAGCCACTGCCAAAAAATTAGTCTAGCCAAGGTAGCAGTGCCGGATTTACCTGTAGGCTATATATGCTTAAGCCTAGGGCCTCAAGATCCAAGGGGGCCTCCAACAAACTGTGGTACGCATAGAGTCAATGGCCGGTATATCATTATTTAGATTAAACTTTGTCAAAAATTTATGTCTTAATTATTATTCACGAAATTTAGTTTTATTCAACTTTGGTGGTGATAGCGCCAGAGTCTTCCAACGAGTTTCCATGAATCTCAGTATGACCGTTGGTCAACCCGCATACCATCTATTGTGTCGATATACTCAAAGCACACTGGCTGCGCCCTGCGTTTGCTGAATCGTACCGATTGTCTAGGGCGTACGCAAGTGGGATTGGAGTTGAACCCCCCCCCTTGAGCTTGATATTTTACAAAGAGTTTGTTACCTGCGCAAAGAAGTTTAATTGTTTTCGTGTACTTTTTGCTTGTTAATTTGTAGACTTAATGCAAATACCACGGAATAAATTTGAATGCACATTTCAAGGAATATTGTGCATGGGCCAAAATGTAATAATTAGGTTTTGGTGGGAATCTGGGTTATCGCCTGCGACCAGAAACCATCTCAACACTTTTTGCAGACCTTTCATCCACTACGCATGTTAAGATTGTGTTCTAACGATTGTCTTCATTTTGTCTGTTAAGGCTGACCAGCGCAAGCGCTGACCGCATTGGCTACATAACCAATTTCAGTACCAGGATAGAAATGTTGCACGAGCTCAAAAACAGCAGTTTTTAACATAGAAGGATTCATGCATTTGATAATGTCTCAGTAGGGAAAAAAGAACAAAGTTTGCTGGACTTCTACACATAACAAAAAATTGATAGTTTTCTTGCGTAGCGTACTTTATGCGCATTCTCAATTCTTGTGTAGTTTAGCAAGATTCGATCTTGCAAACCGGGGTGTGCGCCAGCCAATCCAGCCGCACACTTTCTATGCTCGACTGCTCGTATTCGACAAGACATCAGCGCAACCTCATTTCGCACTTGTAAATTTCTCAGACGCAGTGATGGGTGTGTTTTACTCCCCTGTTTTAACGCGAAGCCTGATATGTTTGCAGTTATGAACTGCTGTGTCATAGCGTTGAGTGTATTTTCCTCCGGTATCCCAACTTGGAGCGCTGACAGTTTATAAAATAAGGGGAGTGCGTGTAGAAGAAAATGCATATTATTGTCAACAAACTTCGCCAAAACGTTGGTTTGGAAACATGACTATGACGTCAAATTGTGACGTCACAAACAGTACACACTAAATACAAATGACCACCATATGCCACTGAATGAAACCCCCCCATGAAAATTTTCTGCGTACGCCACTGCCGATTGTTACGTTTGACTCTATCAAAATAACTTGTGGATGTTTATGTTTGAAATGCACCTGATCAGCGGCATCACTGACGAGTGGCAGGGGTGCGAACCGCACCGCTCCCCTGCCAAACGAAATGTAAAAACTGGGCCCCTACCTAGCTTGTATTTTGGTATTTGCTATTCTTTTGATTTCAGAAGATTGTTGTTTTTCGGATTGTTTTCCAGTAATTTCGGGTTTTTGTATGGCCGTTCAATACCGAATTTGCTATTGTTTCTTCACTATTTTCTGAGTGTTGGACAGTGGGCTCCCTTCAGCCAAGTTTCTCCCTGGCTCAAACCTTACTGCATCTGATCAAAGCTTAAGGTTGCACTGCAGATAAGAGCTATGTGTAGAGCTACCAGCAGTATCCTACAACAAAGGCATTGTTTCTTATATGACTGAGCGATACAGTAATTTTTACAGCGTTTGTATCGCGTAAAGTATCGATTGGTATTTTTACATGCGATTTTTTTCCGTTTGAATTTTCTTCAGTAAAGTCATTCAGAAATCAGATTGCTATTAAGTACTTGCGCAAGCCTGTACTTCTCCCTGTTTACTGTGTTATGTTCAGCCTTACTTGGATCGATTATTATCGCTTTTAATTTCTTTAAACTTATTTCAATAATAACAGCATAAGCGAAATATCAGCCAGTCCAGTCGCCGTTAAACCACTCGTCCAGTCGTGGTGGGCATTGGTGAGCTCAGCCCTTACAAACTTAAATATGAAAAACTATAAATCAGTAAAGATTTTATCCAATTTTCAGAATGTCCATTCCCCTTGCACCAATTAAAATCCCCCATTCAAGACTTTCTGGCGATGGTTTTAGTTTTTAAACTTCACATCTATTCACGCGACAGTTTACTGTAGCCGCCACACATACTACATAAGTGCGGTGCAGTGCGTTTGTTTTTTTTTTGAACACAGATAAGAAAGAACAGATGTGATTCTTCAAAAAACGTAGGCCATGTGTTTTGTCAAATATTTCAATTGTGGCGATTTCGGTTGGTTTGCCTGTAGCAGTTAAAATCCTGTTCTCACCGTCGCCAGCTATGTAAGATATCAACAAATCCTTGCAACTGAAAGCTTTTGCGTCAAAGACACCAACAAGCGCAGTGATCGTGGGCACTCCAGTTATGATTTAGAATTTTTTACTGACAGTACTTTCAGAGCGTCATTTTCAGATTTTCGCAAATTGATTGACGCTTTCCACTTTTTTCTCGCAACAATGGGAGAGGGGGCCTCACAAGTGGATTAGCCTAGGGCCTCAGATCTGTTAAATCCGGCCCTGCCAGGTAGTCTTCTCTTATTTTGTACGGCACAGCAGCAAGATCTTTGGCGCTTACGACCAAGCAAAGTTACACACTTGCGCAGCCTGCTGTTCAGACAGCCAGATGGAGTTAATTGTGCAGTTAGAAGAGCCTAGCAATCGTTTCTAAGTTGTCCTAAAAGAGAGTAATGTAGTTAGTGGATTATGGATGTTAACTCTAGCGTCCACGTAGGCTTTGGTCTATATTTGTTAACATTTATAGATGATTTGAGATACATGTGCCATGCACCAGGAGATTAACAAGTCCATACATCAGCAAGGTTTATGCATGCGTATTTCGGCCAGTAAAAAGCCTAATGTGAACGCTTTATAAGCATATTTCACTTAAGCTCAATGCAAAGTTTATCAACTTGCGCTAATGAAAGAAAACGTTCATCGCGGCGCACATGCTTTGACGGGATTCATGTTTGCTGCTTTGGTAATGTTTTCACAACTGAACGATAGGCTTGATTCTGATTTCCTACAATTTTTTTTACATTTGCATTTCATTACGACATCTCTAAATAATCGCCGTCAATTAAATAACAATGATTTACGGCCCAATTCCTTTTGTTAAGCTCGTCCAAAAAATTCAGTTGGAAACTACGAGCCTATTATGGGTATTTGCGAGAAATTATTTTTAATTAATTTGTACAATCTGCAAATGCTGTTCATGTTGTGAATTAAATATCAGTTTTCAGAATGTCTGGCCCTCCTGCACAAACATGAAGGCCCCCAATGGAAGACTTTCTGGCGACGGTTCGGCTTAGGCCCGCAGACACGGGGGCAGTTACTCCCAAATCTTTTTCATGCCCCCAAAATTTTGTTGTGCTAAAAAAATGTATTTTAAATATATGATAAAAACAAAAATCTTTCCCCCATAAAAATGTATCTTGCCCCACACACCTTAAAACCTGGCTACGGGCCTGGTTCTGCCAAAATTGTGTCTGCAAATAGGATATTTTGTTTTGAAGGCCATTTGGCCTGGAGATGTCGCATAACGTCAAAAACGTTTTTCACAAATCACCACTAGGGGGGCCCCAGTAAGCATGTTGGGGGGGAAGAGTTGGGCTGCTACGGCACTGAACTGCCCTTCGCATTGCGTTCAGCCTGTCACTGCGACTTTGTTACTCGTAGCCATGCTTCAACCGATGAATTGCACTAAAGCTCTTTTCGTTGAACCTGAAAAATGTCCATCAATGATACAATGATCCTATCGTCCAAGCGGGCTAGTTTTGGCAATGTTTTCTCAGATTTTTACTAAAAACTGTGCATCGACAACACGTCACCAAAGCACTCGATCACCTACGCATCATAGGTTGCACGTATGGTTGCCAGATCACTACAAATTTTTTCAATGACATTTTGTCGTTTTGTGAGTATTGAAATTTTACTTCATGCCTACTTTGAAAACTTTTTACAGTGTATATAGTGGTATAGCACATTTTTTCAGACAAACATACCTGAATAACAATGGCTTATCAACCATATTTATCAAGAAGGCGAGGTAATTATTGCATGTACACTGTGTAAGCACATAGTGTATGCAGAACAGGTGTAATACAATATGCGCTGAGCAGGCCTATGCTGTGTTTTGCTGAAATATTATAGCTATATGGTGGCAAACGGACTATCTTGTTCACTGGTGGTACTTCTCACAGCTTCGCACCTTTTTAAAAAGGTCGCTGTGCTTTTTGGCATATTTGTAGAAATCGCCACAGGACATCTCATAATTCATGATAACCTTAAAATCGAAAACCAAATGATACTTATTAAGACGACACAACTGTTCTTGAACAGTTTGCTTTTTACCACATGGAGCTATGGAAGAAATTTACACGTTTTTCTGTTCAATTACATTGTTTAATCTTGATTCTAAACGTTCAATTTAATAAACAGTTCAATATTTAACAGTTTCACAACTATTCAAGAACTTTCAAGGACGCCGGAAAATACTCAAGGACAACAAAAATGTTCCTAAAAAATCAAGGACATAACCAGTTTCGATAACAAATTCAAGGAAAGTCCTTAGCCCTTAGGACGTCTGGAAACCATAGAGTACAGTAAAAAAGCAAGTTACAACCAATCACAGATTTTCGTACCTCCCAGACTTCGAAATACGTATGCAAAACTGCGGGTGCAATTCATCATCCAACAAATGGAAATATTGTGTCTCAGGAAAGAGGACTTGACGCATTGTTTTCTCTTTAGATTATGTCAGCATCTGAACTGTGAATTATTTGAAGTTTTGCCATTTTACAAGCACTTGATGGTTTAACTTGAAAACAACTTTGTATCCTGCATGAAAAACTTCGCGCGGGGCAATAGTCTGGTGTGGTGAAATGCGTAACTGAAAACAGTATATAAAGCAATCTGATTTGGAGTGTTGTAGTGCTTCGCATTGGTTAAAAGGAATTTTCAGATATACAAACATAAATGGCATTCAAGAATTGCAACAGAAAACATGTCCTTTGAAATAGCATTCATCTGTTGGCGTGCTGTAACTTCCGCATCGACCAGTTCGGTTACCCCATGAGGGTATTCCCCAAATACTCTTATAACTTGCGCAGAACTTCCAAGGATGTTGGTTGTCTCCTATCTCAATCCAGTCCAGCCTTGCGCTAAGCAAAACACAAGAGTTACACTATAAGGTTGATTAAATTTTTTCTTGCGGCCAAACAAAGCCAGAGAATAAGCAACGTAACCATCGCGCTCGCACCAAAGAAGGCTAAAAGATAAACCTTTCGAGTTCAAGATCCTCTCTTTTTGTGGTTGCAATGGAGAAATGAGTCACAGCTCCACCATTCGCTTCCCAGATTCGGAAATTTTCCTTCAACTCAGCAATAAAAATAGGACCAAAGTAACTTTTTAACCTTCTCCCTGTTGTTTACTTTAAATTATGATGAACTTTTCACACTTAAAACAGTAATCTCGTAATCATCCCTATTTTTTATTTTAGACTTTTTAGTAAAGCAACATATTATCTACTTTAGCTTTTACATAGCAATGACCTATTAAGCTAAAATGTTATATTTCAGCAATAAGCTAGAAAACAATTTTATCATTGTTACAAACATGACAATATTTAAAGGATTGAAAGGCTCTCTGCTCTGGCACTTAGAAAATACTTCATGATCTCACGATTTTCCCTTTCATGAAAAGGCGATTCAGAAATTAACGTTCAGATAAAACAAAAATTTCACACTTTCGTCATGAATACCCTAAATTGCAATAGCAGGCATTATTGGCATCTGATTGGTGTGTAATCATCTCCAAAAGTCATTCCAGTGATAAGAACATGCTGTTTCGGTGTTCTGGGGCATATTTCACTCGCATGGCATAAGCGGTAACCTTGACTTTCACAAAAATTTTTGTGGCCTTGCCACGACACTGAGGTTGAGAGATGATGAAAGTAATGTATGTCGTATCCTGGAGGTTGATTGTATTAAGCTGAAATACACACGGAGAAGCATTTTATAAAATTTTGTTTCTATTTCATATTCTATTAAGAAATGATCAAATTAAATCGGCAGTTAATGCCGTCAGAGGAAACGTAAGTTTGTTTTCACTGGAGAGAAGCTGCCAAAGCCTCATACAATTTATCATACTCATACAACGCAACCCACGGAGGTGTGCTGCTTTTCAAAAATTAAAAAAACAAAAAGATTTTTATGCATACAAGTTTTGTAGTATGTTTTCCATTCAATTGTTATTGACATATAGTCCCAGCCGGAGGATTGATCGTGTCGCTCAAGGATAGCAGCAAACCAAAACTTGTTGAGTTTGTAAGGATATATTCTAAAACTTTCGTTTCCTGTTGATGATGTTGGGTGCGCCCTGGCTTCCACAAATGCTGGTGTTTCTTCCAATTTTTTCTCGTAGGCAACAGTTACGTTTGTTTGACTTGTAGTCGATGATGTTTCAACAATGAAAGCTCCAGTAGCGTAACCTGTCGCAACTTAAAACATTTTTCCTTTCAGATGTATCAGATCGTCAGCAATAAAAGCGATTGGATTGAAGTTGTAAAGAAATTCCCGACTCAACCAACTGATTGGCAAACATGGTTTTGGTACATTACGATGAAAACACAAAGTTAGCTTGATTGACCATATAATGTTTCCCGTAACATTAAAGTTAAAACGCTTGCTAAAATTCAACTTGTGGAGCAGTTACAAGCTTACATCCTTTAGCTAGCAGTGGCAAACCACAAGCCATAATAAGCGCTACATACATCTTCATTGCCATGCAGGGACTTTTTCTTGCAATACAAAAACTGTACATAAAGTTATTAAAGCTAAACTTGAGTAATGCTGCAGTTTTAATAGCAGTAGGTTGTGTTTTCATAACAAAAATTTGAATAATGCAAAGTGTGTCGAATGAGCGGAGTTCAGAAAATACAGCTACTCAATACATTGTGACGAAAAATTTCCAGGGTCAAGCTGCACTTTAGGCGAAGGGTTCCCAACCTGGGGTACGGGGTACATTTGCTTGTGTGAAGAGGTACCTTGAAGGTTAGCAATAGAAGGAAAATATATTTATATATTATTTATTTCCAAATATTTATGCATACATCAGTGAATACTATTTTCATAACTCGTTTTATGCTTATTGTTAAGTCAGGGATACAAAAGTTTCAGTGAATACCAGTAGCGCGTAAAAAATTTTTAGTATCGCACACATAGAAATTTTGCCATAATATTGCACTTAAAATTATAAACTAGGCACTGCTACGTCGCTGCAAATCCCGTTCGCTCACTCCAAATTTTTGGTCGCGTGGCGCATTTTTGCATCCCGTGTGTTAAATATGTTAACTCTGATACATAAAAACTCTGATACATGAAAATGTAAAACTTTTATTAAAACTTCAGTGCATTTTTGTTATTTTTCTCAAGGCATAAGAAATTTTAGGGGTGCATGCTCATCTGTCGAAATGCTGAAGATGTACATGGTCAGAGAAAGGTTGGGAACCCTTGCTTTAGAGGCGAAAGCCGTTGTATCACAATGATCCACAATGTGTTTTCCTGCCGTACTTCTCTTTTTTCCATTTGTTAATGCTGGTAATTTTGATGAAATAATAACAAGCGGGGTGTTTCTGTTTATTTTGAAACCGAAATTAAGAGAATGGAAAGAAACCAACAATTCGTAATGACTGAAAGCACGAAAGTAACGAAAAAACGAAAGTGAGAAAGCACGATCATCCATGGGCGTCCGCAGAAATTTTTCCAAGGGAGGCAACGTCGACATTTTGTTCATCATTTTCAAATTGCTGACGATCAGTGTCCATCTAAGATAATTTTGCACTGAGCCAGTATTTGTTTTAGTGAACATGATTATTTTAGGGCTGAGTTACTGGCGTTTTCAATGAATTACAAACTTTTTGAATTATATAATAAATATACAATCTTATCAAAATACAAGCAAAATACACAATTCATTCAAATAGCTTCTTGTTTGCGTGCTTTTACATTGCTTTGGAATG
>JGI24159J19872_10011412_pt1 | contig 11635 bp, 6 predicted proteins | sample Ectturendosymbi4_FD_19872 | JGI IMG/M metagenome (IMG submission 19872) | reverse complement strand
ATCGATCAAGGCATCATTAGACTATTTTTTGTTTAATATATAGAAAGGTTAACTATTTCCCTATGACAATCTGGAAAGAGAAAAATGAATAAGGTCATCGAAAGATTTTAGAAGCTGCCGCTTTGTTTCAACAATTGTGAAACACCCTGTATTTGCATTTAGCTTGATGTGCACAGTTGTTCTGTCCTGGTCATTTTACCACATTTTATTACATAAAAATGAATGTAATAGCATGCAGTGTTAACTACAAAATGTGAAAAATGTGGATGATGACACCATCCACACTTTCATTTTTGTACGTCTGGTCTATACTTTTTGTCAGCTTCAACTGCTTGTAGGAAATTCTGAAAGTGCTTTTGTCTTTCTTACATNTCTGCAATATAACACTTNAAACAACAATAAATAACAAAACTTTTGTCTACTGCACAGCAAACAAAGCTTGCATAAATGATAATGATNTATTATAAAATCAGATGAAAATGTATATGCTGCTTTTGTGTCATGCTTAACAAGTTAACTATNNTATAAGCAGTGCTGGGTCATATAGTAAGATGCCCATTTAGTCTTTATCACTGACAACTTAAGTCAGCAGTGGGGAACCTATGGCCCATGTGTCAAATGTGGCCTGCATGAACATTTGATGTGGCCCGCATCAGAATTTTTGTTACCCAAGTTAGAGTACAGCATTGTGTCAAAACAAAGCTCTATGATAAAAAATGAAGTTTTGTATGTTGCTATTTATGAAAACTGTTAGCTATTTTGATTTTAGGAAGTGTAAGTTCTGTCATACCATCACTTGCTAGGATCCACCAGTACATCCAGGCAGTTTTTATTGTTTGAACAGTGACCTATCCACTCCTTTGATCCAAATCCTTTACATTTGATCCCTTTTTAAAGTACTGATCACGTAATTTGTATTCTTCTGGAACCAGGGTTTGATGATCTCCTCACATGCACTGCTAACAAAGTATGAAACATAAGAAAGCATAATAATCTATGTGCTGAACTACTTCATTCACAACAACTGTTCAAGGTTTTATTGATTGAATTTTAAGTCTCTAACCTTTCACCACTGTAGTGTCTCCAAATTGTAGCCAAACCTACAGTTGCAATGCCTGTCAGCATTTTTACACAACACGTCCTGTTTTCACAATACTTTTAGCAGGCTCTTTTTGTGATCAAGATCAAGATATACTTACAAGCCTTAAATAGATAGGTATGTTTGTGTTTTTGTTATTTTGCAAGTCATCATTTTTTTGGTTATTACTGAGTTAATTCAAACCAGCAATTACTGTATTTGTAGTAAATCCTTTCATATGCCAAATACTTACTGTATTCTGTAACAAATTCTTTTGTATGATATATTTTTTTTTATATAACTGTTCTTTAATTTTCACTGAAGGTTTCCTTATTAACTTTCTGTGAATTAACAGTTTTGTCCAAGCATCAATTGTGATCTGAAATTGTCACTTGTTTTTTTGGGCTTTCTGGTCAAAAGTAGAGTTGTGTTTGACATTATTTTCATGGTATCTAGTGTCTGTCTGAATGTGAATTGTGATCACCTAAAATGTGTTAATGTGTAATTTTTCAGTTGTATTCCAGCTTGTGAATAGCTCCCTTGCAATTTCGTAAGTGCCTTCATAAATATGTGGTGAATGTTAACATTCTGAGCTTTTTTCAAAATTTGTTGTATTATGTTGATTGTCAAATTCCTAAATTCACTACAGGGTGGAATGAGTTTCTATAGTATTGGTTCTTCATTCCCAAAGTTTTTTTTTTATCAGAATGAACTGCACAATTAAAATTACACTGGTCTTCATGCATTTCAAATGAAGTGGCACTGGCAGAGTAAGTTGTACTGACTCATTAATTTTTAAAGTAGTAAGTTACTTCATGTCAGAGAGCATGTGACTTGAGCTTCAATTTAGTCTGTACATTGAATTGTCTGAAAACAATGCGTATTGCTACAATATTAATGTAGCATTAAATTTAAAAAAATGGGTCATTTTGAGCAGTATGGTAAAGTTTTGCTGTGATTTTGCACAGGGTGTGGTGAGTTTATACTATTCTTTTTTGTGAATGTCTTGTTTATTACAAGTAATTACTACACTTGGTTGCTTTTTAGAGTTTGCAGTGGCAGTAAGAGGTTGCTCATGTATTATTTGCTATGACAGTTGTGTGGGTCAGTATACATGTGTGTTACAATTTATTTTTAAAGTAAAATTTTTTTCCATTGATCAAAATTGGTGTGTACACCAATGGTAGGTACACTAAAATGTATGTGTACACACATGCAACAAGATGAAATTTATACCACCAGCACAACATTCTATAATATATACATGTAAATTCAAACAATATGTAATGATGGAGCAAAACTGCAAGTTCACACTTGCATTTCAAGTTAGCAGCCTTGTTTTGCATTTTTGTTTCTGTGTTTATGTTTCAAAAACGTTAGAAACTCAGTAAACAAAGCTACAAACAAAAGGATGACAAACACCACCAATGACTCATTGGACAGCATGTGTAGGTGTTGCTTCCTATTAACTTACTTCCTTGAGCTATGCATGAGCAAATAGATGTCACCCATTGTGTTGCATTTATTGCCAAACCTGTCTGTATGTCGGAAAAGATGCTAAATGTAATATGCCTTGCACTACACTCTTTAACTTACAAAAAACCTAAGAGAAAATGTTGCCTTTTCAGATAGGTAGATTTACTCAAGTGGGCTTTAAGTACATAGCTTGTTTTTCAGATAGCAATTTGTTAAGATAGGTTCATAATCTTGTTTTCTGTTTATCTTTCTGGGAGATTGAATCAGCAGAAACACGAACACCATGCCAAAACCAGTAAGTACATTTGAAACAGTTTTAAAAGTGTGTAAGGTAAAGTTGATCAGGAGATAAATTCATAGTTGTCATGAACTGGCTACAACAGATTACCATCATGTTAAAGAAGTATGTGCAAGATTGATGATGTCATTTGAAATGTTAAACATGTTGGATATGGTCAAACAATGAGAACTTATATGCTTTGCTTTAACATTTCAAATTTGTAGTTTAAGGACAATCTGCATCTTGTATGTAACCAATATGTTTAAGATATGGGTGGCTTTTGCTTTGTTGGAATAGGTCTACTTTTTAAGTCATATATGTTTGATAAATGTCTCAGCAATATTAATTTACATGTGACACTACAGCATTTGCAATTGTTGGAATGTTTGAGTCTGCTGAAGATGTTAAAATATTGTGTAGCTAGTGCTACTTTAATAGTGTTTTGGTATTTAGTGCAGGGCCAAGCATCGGTCATTAAATAGAGTCATCCAAATACCTTTAAAGATATGTGTGAGCTAATATTAAATCCATGGTCTGTTTTATTTTTGTAAATATTTGGTTAGTATTCAGTGATTGCCATTGTAATTTACAGACACTATTGCTTGTAGTGAATAAAATATTAATGATTATTGCATTATAAATTTGATGATCAATGAAGCTTGTACTCATATTTTTTCAAAATGCAAGTGATGTAATAAAATTTCAGAATCCCACTCCCAGTGCTTGCTCTTTTATAAAGTTCATGGAACGTTTTGGTATTTCTGATTTGAGTGAAAGTTCTTGTATTATTTGTGTCATGTTGTTAAGGTTTTTTTTCTGAGCTAATTTTTGTGTTGTTCCATTACTTAATTTCATTTTTCTGCTATTACTGTTGATTTCTGCAAGGTTGTCTTGGTTCAGGTGATGTTTTACAGATTTTGTCGAAAGTTCATTGGTAACAAATTGATTTTATTTAAAGCATGGGCATTGCTGAGAGTACTGTGAGGTGACTGATAAGTTGGTGATGAGTTGATAACTATCCAAGTCTGTTTTTTAAAGTCATTTTCTAGTCACAGACCGAAATGGTTTTGAAATGACCAAAAAAAAAATTCATTTTCTGGTCACAGACCGAAATGTTTTTGATATGACCAAAGTCATTTTGGCCAGAATGTCTGAAATTAAAGGCTAATAAACACTGTTATGGCACGTTTTAATAAAACTGAGACAAATGACCGAAATGTCTCAGTGACCAAAATGTCTCAAAAAAAAATTTGCCGAAATGTCTCAGTGAAAAAACAGATCCAGGTTGTCATCAAGCTGTGCAGTGTGAACCCTTAAGCAGTCAGTTCTTTGCCATAGGCTCATCTTGTATGAACCATCCTTAAAAGTTGACGTGAAGCTTGGGAGTGGTTGCCTGTAGGATGGGTAGAATTTCTGAATCAAGTTTTTTGTTATTGTTTACATGGATACCTGAGCATTATTATCCGTTGTTGGTGTGTAAAACTTAAGGGAATATGTAAATTGTATATTTGTTGGGGAGTTGGTGACAGGCTGGACTATGCTTAAAACGTCCAAGATACTTTTGCAGTCATTCAGGGCATAGATAAAATTATTGATGGTATATGGGAGTCAAAGAAATTTGTGATTATGATTCAGATCACTTACAAAACAAATGGATATAATTTTTGCTTCAGTTGCTACTAAGACAAAATGCTTGCTGCCATCACAGTGTAGAAGATTTTAGTACATTTTTGAAACGTGCTAAATAGTTAGAAATAATGTATGGAAAAATATCCATTGTTTCAAATAGCAGTGCTTACAAACTTTAATTATGATCTCACTATTTTGTACATTTCACTATGTTTATCATTAGTTTGTTGTTTATTCTGATCTATTAGAGGTGCATTATGTCTTGAAGGTGATTGAGAATGTAGTTGTTTTATCGCAATTTTGAAAACATACAAGTATGATAATGCTGGCTGCCTATTATCCATTGTCACCAACATAGCATATGTCAGAATTTTTTTACTGTAACCATTTGACTTTGGCTGTTTTCGATGAACGGGTGTCGATGAAAATGAAGTTGAGATTCTTCACTGCAAATTGTGAAGAATGTTAACAGGTTTTATCAACAATCACAAACCCACTGTGTTTGACAAAAAAGCTGCTCTAATAATACAACTTGTTTTAGACCCACATTGAAACCCATTTGGATGTGCAAGTTTGATTTTCATCACAGTTGGTAAAAAACCCAGCGTGTAAATTTTCAATGCGAGTTTTTGTGAAATCTAATTTAAACAGCAAAGTCCAGAATATCCAGCAAGTATTTCTAGAAGCTTTCACAACTGATTCCGTCATTCGTTTGGCATCATTTCATACGCACCCAACAAACACCTGGTCATTCGGTCGCGTTTGCATTTTTCGAGCTACTTTTCTTGCAACCAGATGTAATGTCCCTGTCAGCAATCATCTTTGCGATCCCCGCGCACCTTTCATTGCGGCGTGTTGCATAGATCGCGGAATTATGCGTAAAAGTTGGTTTGTGTTCGGCTTTTGATTGTGACAATGGAAAGAAGCTAGAATCCACACCAGCGTACCATTAGGCTTGGTTCACACAGCACAACGGTTGGCCTGGATGCATGGGAAGGAGGAAGTGCACTGCGCGGTGCCTTGTGGCCTTATGCAGCGGAGTGATGAAGTATTTTTGAGGAGGCTGTACTCTGCATTGTTTCCGGTCTGCCGGCAGAGTTTGCCTGGTTTTGCGCTCCGTGTCCTGTCTGTCACGTCCAAATACCGTCTGTTACGTCCATAAACCGATCATTGTTGCGTCGTGCGGACACTTGTCAGTCAAGCAGTAAGCCAATCAAGCATCAGAACAGTGTCGCGCGAAGTGGATCAGTTAGCAACTTATCGTGATCTTCTTCGCTCTGTTACGCATGAGCGGCCACGCCCATCCAGCACATCGAGTTGCGTTCCTTGAAATCCGTTCCGGTCGTTTCAGCGGTTGACGGCTCACCTCGCATGCTTTGTTTTGCCGAAATGCGACGACGGTCGCCCTTTTCACATGTTAATTCTCCAAGTATTGCTTGAGGCTTTTATGACTGAGGATACGTAGTATTACGTGATCGCGATTCCCTATTAAAAACATTGCTGATTGATTCCTTGCTTATCCCCTTGTGGAGAGTAGTTACTTGAATATGAGCACTCATAATTTCATAAGAAACAAACCCATAGCTTTTCAGGACGAAAGTACGGGGGGGCTGGTTCACTGATACATACGGTTGCTTTCCATGTTTCCTGTTCGTGTATGGGCTGAACAATGTTTATTTCGGCAGGTCGAAACGGGCAAATATCAGACAATATCTGGGGACTATAGACATGTTTCAACCTACTTTCCCATTTCAAAGTTACTAGACGGTAGGCTGCTTGGGGCGTTGTGAAAATTTCGCGTGGCGGACGCGCGAAGGATATCGCTTTTGCGATGGGGCCTTTCGTTCCTTTTCGTCTGGAGGTGTCCGATAAGGATTTTCCCAGGTCATGCAAACGCGGCACGATTGTTTTCCAGACCAGATTTTATTACTTGTCATTTTCCAGGAGCAGTATTGACTTTCTTTCGTTCAGGTCAAAATCACCTGATCATGTGGCGCACATCGCGAGCCAGAAGAAGAGTAAATGAATCCAGTAGCGCGTTTCTTCGTTTCACCAAAAGCGATTTGATATTTTCGTTGTGTTGACAGATCCTGCCGCGGAAGGCATTGGTTTCTATTGCCTTTCGTAGTCTTGAAAGAATATTTTTTGAACGGTTGTTTTGTTAGGTCAAAAGCGTAAATTGCCCGCAAAAAAACTGTCAAGACTGCATTGTGCGTTGCCTCCAGACAAGGAAAAAGATCTCTGGCATGTCTGGTTGTTGGCATCCTGTTATTATTTATAACTTCTCTCTGTCACTCGTCGAAGCTAATTGGCGGTCGGCGCTCTGGTGCAGTTTTGAGTTCACAGCTTCGTTTCCAACGTCAGCTGTGATGCAGTAGCGGTTTTCCGGAAAACCACACGGGCCGCGGCAGACCAAGGCCTCCTAGAAAACAGGAGGCCTTGGGCAGACTCAGCAGTTGGCAACCCAATTTTCTTCACGCGGCACGCCAGAGCTATTGACTGAAGCGCGACTAATGGAAACTTAGTCGCATGCAATAAGGCAACTTAGTAGAAAAGTAGCCGTACACCAGTGTGCAATAGTTTCAACAAAGTGGTTCTCAGTTCATAAAATTTTGGGATACTTGGAGGTGCTCAGCGGCACATCGGTTGGGAAGCGCTTCTCTTACATTACATTACCCTGTTTCTACCCCAGCATACCCCTCTACGTCCCCCAGAACACCCGAGAAGAATCTTGACCGAGACCTGCCTTTAGTTGTCACATGATACCGATATGAAGAAAAGTAATCACCTGATGTTTCACCTGGTTTCGTTTTTGGCTCGGTTGTGATGAACAGTAGCGAATACAAAATTGTAATTTTTTGCTTGAAAAAAGAAGTGTTTATTTATTTTTAAGCAGAATTCAGCGATTTCCAACAATTTTTTTTTGTTCAAAAATTCCGCTTGATTCGCTTCAAGCTTTTAATTTCGAGGTCGCGTGTTATCACACCGCCTGCCTCGTATATACAGTTGTGTCGTTGCAACATTAACGGATAACCGGGAATGTTCACTGCGGACCGTTCAACTGAAGCATGAATGTGCGCAGTACATGAGTACACCGTACAATTGCTACATCAGCGCTTACTTAGGTGATGCATCCAGTTTTTGTGTCACTTACGTTGTGCACTGGTCTGTTGTGGGGTGTCATAATCACACTTGTTTCGTCAAAAGCGTGTTTATACTTTGAAAAAAGATCACTAAAAAAAATCATATGCACTTCCGTCAACTGTGCCAACATCTTCGTGTCGTATGTGGGCCATGCGAGTTCACGAAGGCAACAAACTCGTGCAGCCTCTGAAATTTCGACAGGGTCATGCTAAAGTAAGATCGTGTCAGACGCAAAGCGAACGTGCCCCAGCCCAGGATTGTACTTTGCTTGCTCAGATGAGCAACCAGCTGTGTTCGGTCGCCCGAGACGTAGCTTGGGCGCCCGTCAACAATAAGTGGGTGCGACACTTTCAGTGGACACGAGGGCGCAAGTGGGTGTGGTAGGCTATCGCAGGTCTGTTTGATAGCTGTAGCAACTTATTGTCACGCTGTTTTCGCGCTGGATTTCCCTTGTGAACACAAAAACCGACATAATGCTGCCAGTGGTTTGCTGAATTCAGAAAATATTTTATCGGTTTGCGAACACGTTGCCAAGAAACGAGGTCAGGTCCGGCNTGCAGNCACTCCGGAAAATTTAGCACACTAACCTGTAGTCAGTCTGGAGTCGGTCGAAAGCATTTGACGAGAANAGGTCAATGCAGCGTCCGTCGCTGTTTTCACTTCGACCTTGGTCAGTAACGCTTTACCAGATAAGCTCATCGCACTTAGCATTAAGTCACCGGTGATCTTATATGTGACGGGAATCTGTGGAAATCGTTGCGGTGAAAATAAGGATTTAGAATTTGTTTGTCTCGTTTTTTGGAACATCATTTTCCAAGTGCTTTGTGGTTAGGCCACATGTAATCTCCTTTGCTCTGAATTCACTTTCTGCTTAAGTTTTGCGGAGGGACCCTCCGTCGCCATTTTCAACTATTTTCCATAGCTTTTTTATAACGCTGCCTAGATCGTGTTGATGCTGGAATGTACTTGAAATAGCTCAGTCCCTCGGGAAACGCTTTTACTGAGCAGTAAAAGCGATTACCAGCAGCGCTGGAGGTGTTAAGCGATTTGCGATGTTATTCATAAATAATTAATAGCTACAAAACCGGCGCTTGATCACGTGGGTAAGAACCTTCGACGTGCATCGCGCCCCCCAGCGATAATTGTCCCTTGACCCCTTAACATCGACCCTATCGATCGCCGCTCGCCGGCGGGCGTTTCTTGTGGAATGCGCTCCTGTTGAGGAGTGAAGGAGTGGATTGCGCGGCTATGCGGCTGTGAATAGATAAGCGAAGTTCCGTATAAGCAAAGTTGCGAAGGTAAAAGGNCGACTGTGAACCGTCAACAGTAGTGTGTGACGGNCCCCAGAGATACGTGCCGAAGAAGACATNGTTGACACGACGGTCAGTTAAGACCTTGAAGCAGCCTTCGACAGTTTGTCCCCCGTAGATGCTGTAGAACTTGGCTCTTATCTCGATCGAGAAGTATGCATGTCTTCAAGACGCGTGGTGAACAGGTAAAGAACACTGAAAGCTGTTGTTATTGGAAAACGATTGAGGCTGCCTTTTTACCGTTGTCGTGTTCATCAAGTTTGGATGATTATATAATTCGTAACACCTGTGATTGTAGAATTCCTAACAGTTGTGTCAGGTTAATGGTAACAATGAGATTTCCCTGACACTGGTGTTGAACTCGTGATCACTAAAATTAGCTTATACGTATAATCAGTTTCTGAAAACAGCTGGTACAGGGCTGCGGCAATTCTGTTGTCACTGCTTCTTAGCACTTGCGTGCAAACCAAGAGGCCGGTGTATGTGTGCTTCCTTCTATCTGTATCTTGCAGCAAACTTTAGTAAAATATCTGGCCTCGGATGACTCGTTGCCCACATTACGTGCAAAAAACGCAGTGCCGTTTACATTCTTTGTGCCAGTGCGCAAATCCGCTTTCGTCCACAGGCGTGCTTTGCAGTGCATTGTTAGTTGCTGGAACGCAACACTGTTGCAGCAATCTGGCTGGCGAACGCCAATCGATCCCAGCACCGAGTTCTTTTTGCTCGCGACGCTTGCCGTCCATTAGGAATTTAATTATCCCGTGGCTCTTGCTCAACTCTCAACGGTCGGTCGTCGCCGACCGCCCGTTCCCAGGTGCAGTGGCCTGCGTCAAGGGAGCTTGTGGTAGCAGCAGCAGCAGCAGACGGGCTTTTCTCAAGCTGGGTGGAGCAGGAGGATAGTTTGTTGCGTTCTAAACTTCAGATATTGCATTGCTATTTCGCTGAGCGTTGCACCATGTTTTGGTTGAGCTGTTAAACGTATTTTCAGGTGCAGCAGGCAAGTTAAGCCTTTCGTCAACAAAACTGGTTGTGGTAACTAGATCTTTAATTGCGTCTTATCATCTCTTTCGCATCTTGATTTGTTTGCTCCAGCGAGCACTTTGGATGCCTTCGTATGTTAATAACGTCTAGCCTTATGCTGAACATGAAAGTACATGCGTTTGAACGATCTTTACTGATTGGCGCCTTGTATAGGTTAGAAGAAAATCATTCGCCACAGTCGTAGGTATGTTAACAGCCCTACCGATGCTCGGCAAGGAAGGCAGGAGTGTGTCATCACGTACATTCATGTTTGAACTGTTGCAGAAAAGCGTACACGTAGGGCTATGCAGGCAACGCTGCATATTTTTTATTGTCAGTGCCTCGATGCTGTTGCAATTGACAGCGAACAACAATTACTAGTTCTAATGACGAATTCTTGCTTGCCAGAGAAAGAAGTTGGTGACGAACGCTAGGCTTGTGTTGAGTTCATTGCAGTGTTTCAACGTGCAGTGTTCCACCAACCAAGGTCGTTTGGAAAACAGGCGAGGCACCTGCTGCTTGGCTGTTTGTAGCTATTGGAACCTCTTCGATCTGGCACTGTTGTTCCAGTTAGCGACTCTCGTACTGCCGGAAAGATTGTGTCGGTCAGAAACAACTCTCGCTAGCCATGTTCAGTACGTCCAAATACAGCGTGGATTCGAAATGCTACCATCAGAAAATAATGCAGAAATTTCACAANCAGGTGATGTGTTTCGCATTGCAGTTGTTTCGGTCGATCACTAGCTTCGTTGGTGTGAAACCCGCACTCAGCTTNGCACTTACGGCACTTGGGCAACAAATTGCATTGCATGCGATCAATTGCGACCAAAAATACAGGGAAGAAGGATGCTGCGTTTCTGTTGCTTGCAACATTTTGGCACTGGGAATGCTATCTGCCGCTTCGTGCACGTTTGTTTGCATATTGTATCTGGACACCTCTCTGTCCGAAATGATTTTGTCAAGATCTTTCTGTTAGTTGCTGCGAACGAAGAAAGAGCCTGTGCGTACGAGCAGCAAATATTTACCTTACAGTTTTGTTTATCAGTTAACATTGGCAACTGTGTTATATTTGAAACAAGGCTGTTCAGGCTTCTCAGAGTTCCAAGTCAATCTTACGCAAGGCCAGATCATCGTGTTAAAAAACAGATTTGTATGGAACGGAGATTTTGCAGGTCGAGAGCGAGAATATCAGGCTGCTTCTATTTCCGTTCAGCGTTTTAAAGCACACCCGAAACGTCGATTTGCTTGATGTGGCCGTGAAAACGCGAAACCGATAAAAAGTCTGACGCGCATGTTTAGAAATCAACCCTTTTCTTTTGAAAATCCACGCGTTCGCACTATCGGTTAGCAGAGCAGACCCAAACATTCGACGAGTTTGAATTTCTACGACTGGGTCTTCGCCGTAGCGAAAAACCGCTTGCGTCAATCCCTGTAACGCCCTTCTCGTCGTTACGATGTCGATTGGCGGAATATGAACCCCCCCGTGTTTCTTTGTTTTACTTAGTGCTTTAGCGGTCAAACGCGTGTTGCTAAAAACGGTCGAATCGCACGAAAATTGGCGGCTTAGCAGTGCCTATGTTCAGTATAGAACTGGGTTGTAATACAGGGTGACACAAAAAGATGTGTACCCATGAAAATTTCAATTGTGACTTTGATTAAAAAGCTATTTATTTCAAATTACAACCACACATTATTCAG
>JGI24159J19872_10011411_pt1 | contig 11635 bp, 7 predicted proteins | sample Ectturendosymbi4_FD_19872 | JGI IMG/M metagenome (IMG submission 19872) | reverse complement strand
TACGTGTTAGCTAACAATAGTGTTAAGAATGTGTCTGTAACCCTATGGTTCTGTCTTCAATTCAGTTGCAAAAAGTGTCTGTAACCCTGTGATTTCGTCGGCTTCAATGCCTTGTACTACGTTCTGTTTTGTCTGTTTTTATCAACCTGCNTTCTGCAGAGTGTGTGTTCATACTATGGACTTCGTGTCTGCTCACAAACAAGTAAATAAATAAAAAATGATAANAACAGCTGTATTTTATTNTATTATGAAAAACTTATTCACAAAAGTTTCAATTTTCATAATTTTATCTGGTGATGCCTTTGCGAATTCGACTTCATTATATAGAAATTTACGAAAGAAACTGAATAATAAACAAATGCGTTCTACGTTATGTTTCACAAAAGTTTGTCTCTGAAGGTAACGTTACTGCTGTAGCNATACTTTATCTGTGAGAATTTTGGCATTGAAAATCCTAACAGATTATATGATTTGTTATTCAGTGTTTGCCCTTCTTTCGCTTGGAGGNGTGTAAATCATTTGTGATGTTNNAGTAAATAACCAAATGACTAATTGTCATCATATTTCTGGTCAAAAATATTTACNTTTTTTCACCTCCAATTTTTTTATTTAGTTCATCCCTTTTCTTAATATTGACATTATGAAATGGTAAAGACTATGCAGAAAAATGAATGTAAAATGTCGCTTAATTATTGCTATATTGCAGTCAAGTTTTTAATTCTCCGTGTAAAATAAAATGCATTTTATTGCAACGAGGTGTTCTCTAAATATAACCAATTAATGCAGTGTTGGATAAAAAGTGGCCCACAAAATCGGAAGAGACGTGATATCTCAACGTCATTCACTCCTCCCTGTGTATTAGATAAACAAGATCCAATCTATGTAAAATAAGGATCTTTTTTAATATTGCTATACTTTTTACATTTCCAAACAGTATTCGGTCACACCATCTAAAGCAGCAGCTCCGAATCTTGGAAATAACCAGAACTGAATTAAGTGAAGGGAAATCAGCCATAGGCGTAGTCAGGGGGGCCAAAGGGGCCATGTCCCCATCCCAAATTTTTAGAAAATATAGTCATTTTGTGCTTTGAGAGGCGTTTTTCTAAGCAAAATAATGTCATTCGTCTAAAATCAAACATTTTGGCCCCCCAAATATTTTGCCCCCCCAAAATTTTTGGGCTGGCTACGCCACTGAAATCAACCCTTGTGTGTTTGACTCTCCCTACTTTATATTGTAGTTCAGGTGACAACACCGGCGATAACTGACTTTTGCAGTTCTTTTAGAGTTTTATTGAGAGTAGTAACGTGGCAATTTCTATAGCTTTCACTTCAGTTGTCAGACAAAGACTTTTTGCCAAAAAAATATGTGTTCTGTTCATTATTCACAAGACTTATTATTGTAGTTTGACGCAAAATAAATGCCTGGCATTGAATGATTGTTTCAATTAATCTATTTTTCTCACTTGTTGATGGGCTACGGACGAACAAGCCGATGGTAGATCAAGACAATTGTTCACAAGCGCAATTCGTTGCATTTCATTAAGATGGTTTAAATCAGATTCTATTTCAAAAAGATTGTAGGACTGAAGATGCGTAGTGTTACGTGAAATCGATGTCCTATTAAAAAAAATTTGCTGACGGATTCAAACCCTTCATCTTTATGGAGACTAGTTACTTCAACATAGATTTGTGCACGTTTGAATCATTGCAAAATGATGAAAGCAGAGCTCGGTCTGCTGGTACCTCGAAAACCTACAGCAAACCTAGAGCTTTTAAGGTTTAAATCAGGTTCAAAAGCCGTTTGCGCCGTACCAAATTGATGTTGCATACGGAAAGGATGTGAACGAAATAAAAAAATATCAGCTCTTGATGAAATGATGAATGTTTTCTNAAATTTTAAACAGCTCAAATTGTCTTACCTTGGCGGGGCGCTCAGGTAGAGGACTTCTGTTATAAATACATTGCGATGGACAGGCGCATGAAGCGTCCGAACAACACACAAAATCATACGAACACAACAAAACGTCTAAAAGCGCAGCTGCTTAAAACCATGTATGTGCAGAAGGTTTTGTATCCATGTAAGAGACGATGCAATTTTGTCAATGTGGCTTGATGGTAGTTCATTAATTTGTGTAGGCAACGACCCTGAAAACCACAACTCTATATATTCTACAGACCACGACTTCGTTTGACTTTAACTTTACACTTGTGTTCCCTTGCACGTAGCAGAAGTTCTAGGAAACACCCTCGGCTCCATTAAAGGCACAGGTTAAACAGACAATAAAAACAACTTTCAACACTTAAGTTTGAGACTATATTTTGGCATTTTGATCAGCTTACCTTGTGTCAAAATAGCTGTTACAAGTTTCCACGTAATCAAGTTGCCTACTGGCATTCACATAAAGTGTAAACACCAGTTCCTCATCACGTGCAACACCTGCTGATTTGGTAGCCCGTTGTTTCTCATCATGGTTCTTTGCTTGATGAGCTACAGTACATTACATGGTAAAATAGTCTGTAAACTAAACAATTTCCACTGCATTTTTGAAAATTGCAAGATATAAATTCGCATCGTCGGATGGGGTTGTCACGCGAGTTGTTTCTTTTAGATCAGCTGGATGANTTCACCCTATATTTGCCTGAATTTCCGACTTTAACATGCACTTGATTAATAAGCTGCGAAGTGAATGGAAAAGGACAGAGAAAGTAACAACTTTNGACATAAGAAACTGCCACACGACGATTTACTGTTGCATACGAGGAGCTGCAAACTGTTTATGACGGTTATCATAGCATGCGGTTTTATCATAACCTTCTTTTTGTGGGATTATTTGAATTCAAGATTAATACGCTTAAACATGTTGTCTGCCAAGATATCTTCCTGACGTAAGCCAACACCTCTTCTTTCCGCGACATGAACTACTACAGTACATAGGCCAGATTGTGGAATGTTTACACCCGAAGTTTGTTGTGTTACCAAAAATAAAGAGTGCATTTTTGACTCATTTCTTTCTGACTCTAAACGTGCATTGTCCTGTTTGTTAGCTTTGAATAAAATAAACGACTTCATTACACGGAACTTAATTTGTCTTGATCTAAAACAAGGATCGGCAACCTGCGGCACGCATGCCACACCTGGTACGCCGAGCAATTTCCAGTAGCACGCAGGAGCTCCAAATTTTCCATATTACTTTTGTTACGATTTACACAGAAGGTATATTGACCTTGACTTGTATAAAAAACGTATGTTGTTGGCACACTGAATGATCTGAAATCTTGATTCGGCACACAGTTAGAAAAAGGTTGCCGACCCTGATCTAAAATATTAACGATAGATAATAGTCAAGTGTTTGATGTTGAAGCGCCTTCACCTTGCTGGGCGAACTCGCACATCCGGTTCACAGTTGCACAATACGCATTGGCAAGATAGCAGCAGCGTACGTGGTTATAACCTCGATTCAACTACAAAAAAATGAAATCGAGGTCTTTTCGTGAATGATTTTCAAACAATAATAAATGATGTTTCGTTTTAAACGATAACACAGTAACAAGTTATTTCGACTTACGTTCTGCTTCATTGTTGAGAAAGTGTTGTTCTCGCTTTATTTTTTACAAAAGACAATTCAGGCTTTATTCAGCATTTTATTAAGCTAGGAAACAGATTGGGTTCGTTTCTTTAGATTTCTGAGAACGAGAGATGTGTAATTTTATCAACTTCCAGCAAACTAACAGAATCATAGACCTCAATTTTTTAGCGAGTGGGGTGTTTGTCGATTGTGTTTCGGGGAATTTACTGTTTTCAAAAACGTTAAACTTTTAAAAACCCGGTGAAGGATAATTTTGAGGGAGTGAATTAGTATTCACTAATCACAACGTTCACTATTCAGACAATTAATTTTTCTAGAGAAACAAATTTCTGGTCACCATATTTTTGTGAATCGTGGACTTAGACGATTTTTGTTTAACTCTTTCAGTGTAATATAACGAACCAGTTTTTGTTTCTAAAAATGCACACCTGTAACTGTTGATTTGAACGCCTTGTCTCATCGTTTCGACAAAATCCACTGCTTGGGGTGATTAAAGTCGCTAGTTGGCGCCCTTGAACGTTTAATTAAAATAGATTGCGCTCAGGTTTGCACAGGATCAGGATTTATCCGAATCCTGCAGGATCCGGTAAATCTATTCGGATCAGAATCAGGAATGGATCTCAAATTTCTGTGAAAAAGGCAAATTTTTGGGGGTGCGAAAGATTTTTGCCCGAATTTCCCCAAACTTGCCCGAAAAGTTTTCGGGCAACTCTTCGTGTGAGTATTTCCTCCCACACTGGTTATTTTTGGGATGACCTCCAAAAAGAAAGGTCTCCACATGATTCTCCCCAAGTTCGGCGCCAATTTTTTAAAATCAGATAACGTTGGTAGCCATTTTTATCCGTATTTTCAGGTAGATTGCTCAGAATTTCAGGTATTTTGCTAACATTTTCATAGATTTTGCCCATATGTTTATGGATTTTGCCCGGATTGAGGATGCGCTTCCACCCCCTGCATCCCAGCCTCATACTCCACTGCTATAGGCTATTCTAGGTCAGTATGGGTCATCTAATTTTGATCTACGGCTACAAAATCTACGGCTACAAAATCTACGGCTCTACGGCTACAAAAACATTTTACAAAAACATGACAACTTGCGAGCCAAATCTAACAAATTGATGCATGCAACAACAGATTCAAAAGATTTAAACTAAGAAGGGACGGCGAGTGAGTGCATCATTGAAAGTATTACACAACAGCAAATAGCTATTTATTACAAATCTCCATCAGTGGGATGCATGTGGTCGAGGCTTCTGTGACACTATCGTTCCTTTATCAATAACAGTGTTAGTGGTAGCAAGTCGGAGACTATCATCCAGTGTTTCGCCTGCCATTAGATTTCCGTTTCAAATTGAATTTGCTTCATCGTAGAAAATGTATACTCTCACACACGTACGCGTTTCCAAACGTCGAACGCATTTTTAGTGCGAAATCTTTCAGATAGGGGAATCTCTCTTTGCTGACTAATTTCTAGAAGCTCTCTAGAGGCTCTAAGACCGTTAGTACTGTACATTTTTATTAAAAGATGTTGTGCTTGTTCTAATTAAAATTACCTATTGCAGGATGGGCAATTAATTCGGTTCGGGAGCCACTTGGAGAAGGCCGCGTTTAGCGGATAAATAGATAGAAACAGATTTATTTGGCAGTACAGAGTTCAATGCGCCGGATTTACTCTTCAAGGCAACGAACGCCGGGCCATTGAAAAAACACAGAGTTTATCCAAATAAGCGTCCCAGCGGATGGATAGCGGAGGGCCGTACCTTCTAATTTGATCGCAAAATAAATAATTGAAACAAAAACAATAGTGGTACACAGAAAAGGCATTATTGGTTGTTCTTGTGCAAATGCACTTTATCCAGTGTGAGCAATTCAGTGGGACAAATGTAACCTCACACACTATTCACCAAATTTCAGATTTAAAGATTGTTCCTGAATACTTCCGCGGGCCAATGAAAACGCTCTAGCGGGAGATATGCGGCCCGTGGGCCTGTAGTTGGTCCACACTGTTCCAGGTGATGCGGATCAAATTTGGAAAATGCCAATTACTTATTGTCTCTTGTGATTGCTTGTAATATTGCAGTAAGTCATTCTGACTAGTAGGGCTTGTGTTGTGAGTGACTACTGAAGAGGAACGACTAGACACAGACAGTAGCCTAGTGAATGCAAAAAGCGTGCTCTGCATAAGTGTAGACTGTAGAATGCAGATCTGCGCGTTGTAACACATAAAGTTTCCTTATGAAGGGTAGTCTATTTGACGCGGGATCAGAATTACCGTTGAATAGATTTGAAATCATTTGCATAATGAATTTTGCCTGAGATAGGCTAGCAGAGAAATTGTGATAATTCCTAGTGGCGATGGTTTTGGAAATCGAGGAGATAAAGTCTGCTTTAAATGATGGCAAATGCACAGAGAAGTTTGCACAGGAAATCGTGATATTAGAAAGTATTTAGTGACAATTTATCAGTAACGTAGTCAGCCCAAAATTTCGGGAGGTGCCAAATATTTTTGTCTTTTACGAGCAACACTATTTGGTTTGGGCCACCGCCTCTCGAAACACAAAACGACAAGATATGGCCCTGCTCAGGTAACCTTGAAAATACTTAACAAGTCAGGTAACGGAGGGTGTAATGCGACCCCATTTTCTTAAATGTGGTCCCGGGACACGTGACATCCGGTATTTCCATACCAAACTATATTTTTACTTTCATATGTCCATTGTTAATCACTTTCGCAACCAAATTTTATCTGCGCAGCGAAACATACATGTCATACAAATTTTATGCAGGGTACCACCAAAAAAGGGTCTTTTTAGAGGGGATTTCTGTTTGTGCGTAAAAAACGTTATGCAGGTGTCATATCGTTTTTTTTTTCATATAAAGTCATGGTGTCGGAAGATTCTTTGCATATAAGGTATCGGTGGTCGTACCTGGCCAAATAGGTTTTGCACTTAAAATTGCATTGAAATGTTGACTTAGTAAGTTGTCCGAAATTTGATACATATCAGGTAACCATGTGTGGTATGGTACCCCTCTACCCCTATATAGGCTTTCACGGACATTTTTGCAAAATACCTCTGGCACCATTCCATTAATCTCTGAAAATCAGGAAAAGTCATGGAAGCACAGGTTTCTAACATTTAAGTATAAAATAAAATAAATAAAAACAAAAAGGGGGGGTCAGCCGCAACTCTGGTTACCTGAGCAGAGCTAGAATTTTATGGGGTGGGCATGGCCCCTTTGGCTCCCCGGCTACGCTCATGCAGTTTATGTAATGCAATTTGTCTGGATCAAAATTGAATCGGATCCTGAAAATCATAAAACATTTCGGATCAGTATTTCAAACAATGCAGATGCCCACATCTCTGCTGCGCTCTTGTTGCGAAACAGCTGGTGCGTAACGTGGGCCAGTCAAAATAAGCAGCTGTATGTGAAAAGAGGTCTTACCCTCGGCGTTCCATTTGTGATGTCAGATCCATATTGCCCAAAAGCAACATTTACTGTTGTTTTTCCCTAGCAAATCATCAGCTGCACTTCCGCAGCAAGCGCATCTAAGCAGTAGTTTCTGTTCCTTTGTTGCTCTGCATTTTATTTCAGGCTTCGACGGATGATAAATAGTGGAAAAGTAAGTAAGACATAGGCTTAGCTTGCTAGGATTGAAGCTGAAGTTATTGCCTCTTTTTAGTACTGTATATGGAAAGGAGAAAAAATGTTAAGAAACTAATCTCGCAATTGCTGCAACTGCGTTTTTGTAGGAAAAGCGGTTTGTGAAAAAGCTGGGAATACTGATTTCATTAAAATTAATTGGTGTATAAACGTAATAACGAAAGAAGTTTGCAAAACTTCTTTGCTTCACAGCTAAGTCATGAAGCAACCAGCGATCTAGACTTACAGATGATTAGTCTAAATACGTCAGACATGCATGCATATTAGCAAACCACTGGCTTTTGTTTCGCAAGTACGTTGTATGACCTGATACTAACTCACAACGTTTTTTGTGTAAAGATTGTTTTTAATCAAAGCGCAGCGAAAGGTTGAAAAAGCAACTGTTCGTGGTTTTTCCTAAAAGTTTCAACTCTTATGAAAACCGAAAAAAAAACTTCCAATGATTTGCAAGTTTGAACAACAGCGCCGGCAGAGTAGAGGAGTATGTCGCTGCAGTGCAGACATATTTGTCAATAAGCTTTTTTAAACCTTCCTCTTTGATCTTTTCGGCAACTTTGATCTTGTAGAACACGGTTAAGCAAACATCAGATAAAAACAAATTTCTGTAAAAACGAAAGTGTTTGCGTTAAAGAAATTCCATTCTCGCGAAACAGCGTTCAAGAGCGTTTTGGGGAAATCTTGCTCTCACAATCATACTCCCTTTTATGATTTAAAAATACGCCACTGTCAGCACGAGAAAAGGTTCTCACTTGAGATACAGCATTTCAGCAAACAGAAAGGACATGCATTCTTCACGGCAAGGCTCAGCGGTCGAGGGCAAGTCTTCACGAAACGCTGATCGCTTTTGTTTGCGCTTTCGGCGAAAATAGACGGATGTCAGCTGGAGGGCAATCGCATAGATCGAGCGTGTCGCAGAGGCTTAGCGGCTTCGAAGTAGGTATTCAGGCAGACGATCGAGGTCATTGAAAAAGTTGGGGAAATTAAACATAGAGCGGCGTTCTGATGAACAGCGCGACACGCTGCGTTCGTAGTAAGGCGCGTCGCACGCCATAAGGTCGGGAGGTCGTCGGCTCGCTGCGCGCATACCGGGCAAGGCGAGATTTGGCTCTGCCTTTTTCGAGGCACACGGCGCTGCCGCTTTCCCAGAAACCAGAAGGAAGGTGCTCGAAAAGTACAGGTCGAAGTTGCTCCTCGCATTCAAATATAAATTGGAAGGCAGTAGTCGGGCACACCGCAGACAAGCACTCAAGGCACACAAGACAAAACTTAACTGTGTGAGGTTGCAAATTTGGCAAAGTATGAAAGTGATCTGCGCTGGAGCAGCCAAGACCGGCACCAAGTCAATGGCCAGAGCATTGCGAATACTCGGTTACGAAACAGGTGAGCGTTGGAAATTCTGTGCGTCGTGTGTTGCGTGGGAGCATTGAGCTCGCTCGTTTAAATTCCGAAAAGGCGCTTGACTCATCGTCTTGAAATTGAATTGAGCTTCCTAGGGCGCAAAAATGTTTTTTAGAATCTTCTGATTTGTTGTCAGCAAGTTATGAATATTCGCACGCACGCGCAACTAATTAATGAAACCTGCGCGAAAACTTTGGCGTGCATCCTTCCTTTTAAGATCTTTCAGCATGTTGCCCGACACGATAAGCATGCAGATTTACATGCTGACGAGCTTGCCGTGCGTTCGTCTCTCTCCTTCCTGAAAATGCCGTTCGTCTCACAAAACATCCATGTGACCCACGCGCGGCTGCGTGTGGAAGTTGCTCATGCCTGAACGGTCCTTGATCAAGAGCGTTTCATGCGCTGGTCTATTTTGGTTCGGTTCGAACGAAGCAAATAATGCTGCCAACCTGCCTGCATAACCGTGACGATCGGAATGTACGCTATTCTTTACCTGTTGCAGGAAAATGTTGAGCGTAGAAGAACGAATTGGAAAAAATAGCATCGAAACCTTGTTTTCCTGGAAAAGTAGACTTGTTTTCCGCCAAAGTTGTTAGCAGAACCTTTGCCGTTATTTTGTGCCGTGTTCCTGAGGTTATATTTCTATTTTAACTCAGTCAAACCAGGTGCGCAGTTGCTCACGCCGTATGTCAAGGCGCCCGTGTTAAATCAGTGGCGTTGCCACTAAAAAATTTTGGGAGAGGCTAAATTTTTTGACTTTTAAGCGAGCAACAGTATTTGGTTTGGTACACCGCCTCTCGAAGCACAAAACGACAAGATATGCTAGAAATTCGGGGGTGGCATGCATGGAACGGTTGGCCCACCCCTCTGGCTTCGCCTATGTGTTGAATGTTAGTAAAAGTCAATGTAGCAGTGTTGCCCACTGTTCAAATGAAAGAGGTAGTGGCAAACTTTCTTACTGTCACTGTCAAAGAGGGTTGATGTGAAATTGACCAAAACTTGCTTAGAGTTGAGTTAACTAAAACTTTCGTCTCAAACAAGAGAACTCCAAGAGCTTGACAAGGTATTACCCTCAGGCTGTTGTCTAACTAATCGGAAGCAGTAGGCTAACGCTTTTACGGTTTCCCTGTAAAAATCCTATGGCTTCCCTGCCATGAAAAGGATACATAAAACTCTGCAAAGTCTGTCATAAGCAGCGGATCTGTCAACAAGTAAAGTTTACTTCTAGATGGTATGCAGTTTTCAGAACCAGGGAAGCTTAATAGTTTCCTATTTTTGACCGTGAGTGACTTTTCTGTTTGGCAAACGCATCAGGCACTGTCGATTCGTAGTTGGGTAAGCGAAGATAAATGGCGGAATGACTTATTGCGAAAGCATGTCATTTCGTTCAGATGAAGCTGCTCGAAATCGTCTAGACCCTATCGCGCTAAGCAGGAGAAACTTAAACTTGTAATGTCTTATTTAGCAAACAACGATCCGTGGTGCAGAGGTGCTTATTACTCGGACCTATAGGTGTAAAACGCTATCACTGGTACGACACTGATAAACGTCTGATATCTTTCAGAAATTCCGGAGTTGATTAAAGAGCTTTATCTGAACTTGGCTATTACTTGTTATTTTCTTCATCTCACGATTGAGACCGGGAACTATTCAAAGTTCATTCCTTGCTTTTTGAGAAACTGATTTTCAAAGCTCATCACATCCAGCACAGTTTTTGGGCAGAGGTTTGTGGATTTTTGAGCACTGCTGGCCAGCTCATCTACTTGCATCTAAAACAGGTTGCAAGCATCTAAAATATTTTATCATCAATTTACTGCCACGATTTTGGTATAGGTGTTTTTCAAGATTAGCATGAAGTATGAATATAAATGGCAGTGTTAGCGTTCTGGCGTGAGACCAGCCTTCCAACTTTAATAGGATTCATAGTGAAGCTTGCAGTTCATGCCACAATCAAACCAAAATTCAGAAGAAGAATCTAACCAATCGTAAGCTTTGCTTAAGACGAAGCTGCTGGTGCAAAAACGCATTATGATTATTTGGAAAAGAAAAAATGGTATCCGTCCAGTCTAGTTTTCATTTCGTTACGCAACGCCTGAAATTAAAGATAATGTTTATCATTTGCACTTTGTTTTTTAGGTCCAAGGTAGTATTGTATATACTTTGCACTTTTGGCAACATGTCTGTTGATATATTTTGAGAGAACGTTGTTGCTTTTGGCGAATGTGGTCTGTAAGCTAAGGCTGAACGTGTAAGTTTTGCACCGGGCGCGGTAATGGTTTATTCATGCATTCTTGTGACTCAAATCACGAAATAACACAAATGCAACAAGAGTATCAAAGAGCAGAAATTAATTGCATGCTGACGAAAATGCAAAACATCAAAATGAAGCTCAGGTTTTTAATTAACTGCTGCCGTGCTAAATTCTGCCTGGAATGTCGAATGAGTTCGTTCCACCATCAAACGGCCAGTCACACCGAGAGTTCATAGCGGTTTGAAAAAACAGAAGCCGTGATTAACAGTGTGTACTTCATATTTCCGAGAGCCTTTTCGTCCTATTGCAGTTAACTTTAATTTAAGTTAACAATTTTGTTTTGAAATGCAAGCAAAGAAAATACACATGCACATGCAATCCAATCAAAAGCAATGTTTTCTACTGTACCACCCATGTACAGGAACTGGAGTTGCATTAAGGCGTTGGATCGATTCCTTTGGGAATATCTGGCTGTTAATGCCTTTTACCTTGTATATACATATATTAAAACGCTTAACGCGAGCAGTGTATGAAGAGGCATGCTCATTAAATATTTAGCTTGACATTTGTCCCTTTAGCACCAGCAGTATTTAGGTTGCTAATGGTGCGTCAGGCAGGTTGTTGTTAAATATCTTTTTTTTTGTTTCTGGTTGCGCTTAGGCATTAAAATAACACCTTGTGCAGTGCAGCCGTGTCTCAAGAGAGATTGTGTATTACGCGTAGCGATCTTCTGCAG
>JGI24159J19872_10011410_pt1 | contig 11635 bp, 7 predicted proteins | sample Ectturendosymbi4_FD_19872 | JGI IMG/M metagenome (IMG submission 19872) | reverse complement strand
GAGATATGTGCAAGTTTGAATCATCGCAAAAAGACGAAAGCAGATGGCAGTCGACTGATTCCTCGAAAGCATACAGAAACACTACTGCTTTTAAGTGCCATGAAAACATAATGTCACTTTGTGCTTTATTATCTTCTTTACACGTAAGCGGACATGCGATCAAGCAATACAAAAATATCCTAACAGAAACGTTTTAGCAAGGGTTCTTCTTGTCAATTGTATGAGTCATTTCCCACAGACGTTTGGCAACACCTCCGTTTCATTCGGTGCTGAAGAGAAGACTCTTTCTCTCATAATAAAAACAGGATAATGGCGAGGAACGATTTTTAATGAGGAATGTGGCTGGCCATAAGGACAGATCAAAGTGAAATGCGTATTATCTCCCTACGGTGTTTTTCACTAAGATCACTTAGCTCTTAATGTTAACGCAGCACTTTCCCGAATGATGACCTTCCATGCAATGATTGCATTGATCTTTCGAAATTGACGCAAAATTATTCTAAGCACATTGCAAATAGTGGTTGACAACTCTAACAATTAAAAATTAGGAAAAGAAATTTCATGATTCACACGTAACGAAAAGAAAATTTAACGCCAAGGAAGTGCATCAAAGTCATCTGAAAGCTCCCTAAACAAAATTTACACATTGATATGCTACTATTTTTCAGCAACAGTGAAATGCATGGAAGCAAGGCTCTTATTGACAGTCTCTGATGGCTGATGTTCTCCACTTATCTTTCAATTGTCTTTCCATCGCGCCACACCAAAACATTATTTAGATGTTCAACTGTTGAGTCCGAAAATGATCATAGCTTGCAAGTGAGCTGGTCCCAGATGAAGTCCTGACACGCAACTGAAGCTCCGCAGGACGTGGGGTCGCTTAAAATTCGCCGACCTGGCGGAGCTTGCACGCAGTTTTCGTAGTCGGCATTTTTACAAAATTCTCGATCACGCGCCCGAAAAAAAGCTTTCGTTTTGCCTCAGGGCGAGATTAAATTGAAAAGAACGTCGCCCACTTACACCAAACGACCGAAAAGGTCAGAATCGCCAGATATCTGGAACTATGCACCACAATGTCGGTGATTACAATATTGAGAAAAATGCTTCTAAATCTAATGATCAAACATTTGGCGTTCCCTGAAAACTTTTTGGTGAAAACTGATGTTATCTATGAATGTTGATACTTGATAGGCTGAACACGGTTGATGGTTGCTGGTCAGACGAATGGAGATTGACCACATTTTTTTCTAATCAGCCTATGACATATTTATTTGTTTGCTTGATTTCAATGAAATTTACTTTGACAGAATTCTTTGTAACAAAACAAATCCACTCGTACAGGACTGTACAATAAATGGTAAAGCTTGTCGCCAATATGATATAAAAAAGTGTCGTTCAAAATTTATTGCGTCGTTCCTATGAAATTTGCAGGTCTTATCAAGTGATCCACAAAGAATTCCAAAATAATAAGTCCTGTTTTCTTTGCAGTGGATACCTCGACTGGTTTATACTCAAGCAAATCAAAATACGTCTCAACAAACGTTACAAAACACTCCTAAAAACAAGCAAGAAAAAACGACTGATATTCGAAGAATTCTTCTTTACAAGTCCTACTTTGGTGAAACGTCACTGCAACTACAAAAAGAATTGCGAAACGTTCTTCAAAAGTATTTGAAATAACTTGTTTATCTGTCTCTCATTCATAAAACACATACTATCGGAGACAATTTTAATACAATAACAAGCAAGCACATCTGGAATGATGCAATGTGTTATACAGTATAAACTTATATGTTTGTGTGGTCATTCCCAGTTTTTTAAGGCGTCTTATGGGTCCAAAACGGTCCGATAAATTCCCTGTGTGGACCCATATAATTGGTACTTTCACATTAAATCTGAACAACCACGAAAAGTTTTAGTTGAATTATTGCTTCAGTTAAACGTTCCAAACCGATTCGCCTCACACCAAATAAGTGTAGTACAGGCAGTAGTCTCGCCTATTCATCATAATCATCTCTGAAATTCCATGTAACGCAACAATTAATAATTTGAGAGCATTTATGAGACAAACCATTGCGTTATGTAATAATTAACGCTTTGAATGCCACTGAGTCTGGCGTTTATAGCAAGCCAAGTCTTTTCCACGGTGTCAAACGTTTTTAGCAAGCCAGGCTTTTTCCAGATTGTGTACAGTTACTTTGTTGTGTCGGTATTTTCAGAAGATATTGTCGCAGCAAAAACGTAAAGCTAGCCATCCAAGCATAAAACAGTGCTTTTGTAGTAATCCTCAACAAAAATTTCTTGCTGCTAGCCATCCAGAAAGCGCAAACGCCAGCAGCAGTGACTGCAAAGGTTCTTTCGATTAGAAAGAATAGCATTCAACTGTTAGAATATCAAAAACATCGTCAGTTTCAGCTTACAGTCAGTCAGCAGCATCTAACAATACTTTTCAATCATGGATTAAACTGAAATGTTTTGATGAATCCCTACTAATGAATGTGTTCACTCTGCATGCTGACGGAGACAAAACATGTTTGCTATGCTCTATGCATCCAGCAATTACCACCGGCCGAGGAAACAATAGTAATATTTACACCACCGAGCCTGCCAGGCCTCCACGCCCAAACCGCCTNGATAATCATCTCAGCTCTGATCAACACCAAAAAGCCAATAGCCTGGAAAAACTCAATGCANTTCACCATAGTATTTCATGCTATTCACCAGGATCGCATTTCAAATAAAGTTAACACGGTAACTGAGCGCGTACATCTGATATACTGGTTTTGAAAGAAGAAATAGCGAATCGAAAAATAGCTTCTTTGCAAACCTTGGTAGACTGCATTGGCCGTAATGATCGGCTTCGCGACCTTCGCCATACCAGTTCTATGGAAGCAACCGAGTTTATTTTGCTCATCTTGGAACATTAGAGTGATACATTGTTTCTTATGTCAAGCAGAGCCTATGCTAGACTAGTATGGTTGACGAGACAACCAATATTGCTGCATTGCGCTGTCCATTCCATGTGCCACAGCCTGACCAGAGCGAGAATTTTCGACTCTGTGTCGTATTAAAACCAAGCAACGAAATCGGCTGCTTGATGTACAGTAACTCTGAATGCTCTGATAAATGTTTGAATGAACGGCCCAGACCAGTGATTCTCAAAGTTTTTTTCACATTCCTCCCTTACAAACACAAACTCTGTCAATTCCTCCCCAACAAAGATCACAAATGATAATTGCAAAAATTTCACCTTACGTACAGTGGGAAAACAATACACCATTATGAACCAAACAGACTCTTTTATATATCAGTCGCCACAGCAGCTTGTACTTGCACAGCAGCTCGTACCTGCAAGTTACTGCGATTGCTACCTCACAGGCGCATGGTCCCCCTGACCATGGAGTTGATTGGTAACCGCAGCTTCACCCTTACAACTGGCAACGACAAACGGAGCAGGTTACGACGCCTGAAGAACGGTATCCCACAGGGATCCGTCGTGACTCCCCTTCTCCTCAACATCACCTAGCAACAATGCATATGATGGAGACTGACAAACAGTGGAAGGGGTGAAGCAAAGACATGGAAGTCATAGGTGAATACCTCCAGACATGGAAGTCAAAGTTCAGTACTAGAAAAGAAACGTTAACAGTTTTCCACCTCAGCAACAAGGAAGCTAAACGTGAGCTAAAAGTAACGAAAACAACGAAACACTGCCCTTCGCCTCCGATCCCAAATACCTCGGAGTAACGTTGGACAGGTCGCTCACATATCGCCGACACCTCGATTCACTTTGCAAAATGCTGACATCACGCATCGCACTCGTGAGACGGTTTGCTGGTTCTGGCTAATGTGCTGGAGCAACAACGTTGCGAACAGCCACCCTAGCCCTGGTGCACTCAACCGCAGAGTACTGCGCTCCTGTCTGGTTCCGCAGTGATCACACCCGCTTCACTGACCACGCCATCAACGACGCCTTGCAAATTGCGACTGGATGCCCGCGTCCCACACTAGCGAACAACCTTCCCATCCTCACAGGCATCCAACCTGCTGAGCTTCGTCGCAAAGAAGCCACGCTGTCTCTAGCACGCCGTCCCATGGTGCCCGGACACCTGCTTCACTCAGCGCTCTCCTGTCCATCAAAAGGGAATGCACGGCATCTCAAATCTGACACCCTTTTGTACCCGCTGCTCAACAACTTATCAGTTCATCTGACGACAATAACAGAAGTGAGGTGGAATGCGGAAAGGTTAGAGAGAACTACGAGACTCCGTACTTTCGTACCCGACCCAACCTCCTGGAAAGGCTCTGCCAAGAACATCGTGGGTCCGGCTCAACTGCCTCTGCACTGATGTCGGACGTTTCTGTTCCTGCTTGCACAAATGGGGTATGGGCTCTCTCTGAGGCTTGTGAGTGTGGGGCAGAAAAACAAACCGTCGCGCATGTTGTCCTCCAATGTCCAATGCATCGACCTTCCCATGGAATGCACAATTGATTGTCTGCTCAACGCCTGCCCCGAGATCTAGTGCGGCCTAGCAGTGGACTGAAAAAACTGCCTCAAACGATGATGATGTTTGCGTTATATTGCTATTTATATGTCGGTATCTCTTGAGCTTGCATACTGTAGAGTGTAGACATTCCCATGTAAACCAACCTCGCTGTGCAGTTTTTTTATGTGTTAACAAACTAATAATAAAAGCTTGTGTTTTTCATCCACAGCTTTTCCTCCCCAATTCCTCTCTGGAACAAATTCCCTCCCAGGGATTAAAATTCCTTCCTTTGTGAACCAAGTGGCTCTCCTTTGAGAACCACTGGCCCAGACAGAACCATCGCCAGAAAGACTTTAATAGAGGGGCTTTACGTTTGGGCACGGGGGTTTACATTCTGAAAATTAACAAAACCTCCACTAATTTATAGTGTTCATATTGCAATTTGGGGTGATTGGATCTTTGTTTAGGGGGCTAAGCCCACCATGGCCCCCATGACGCCGAGACTGGGTTCAGAGCAGCTTAATGTTGAGGGTGCGCTCGAGGTTGCCCATGAAATTTGTGATTGAAATGGATAAAAGCAAAGAATAGACGGAGTGACAGAGCAAGCATTAAAGACCGTAGAATGTGCAGATGACAAGTAAGAAACCGATGCTTTCACAGATGAACAAAAGCTGTATTAAGAAGTTGAAATTGAAAAATTTTTGTTGTAATTTTTGCAAATACAGTAGTACTACTTTGCACTGTAACTGCCAACACTGTAGTAAACAATACGTATAGGAATTATTTTAAACATTTTCCCAAAAATTGCGGCCTCATAAAATTTCTTGGTGTTCCCTTAAACTAAACCTAAAATCTGATATTTCAGTATTACAAAACAACATATTACAGATAATGAATTTTAGCAAATATAGATGTCACATAACTCCTTTGTGCTAGAACTTAAAAAATTGAAACTCAGTGATATTTATCAATTTGAATCAGCAAAATGTATGCACACATTTCACCACGGAAAATTACCAGGAACATACAATGCATTTTTTCAAGAAACTTCTGTTTTTTTTATCAAACCATATTTGCTAATATGGAAATTTACTTTGATCATTGAGTTTCAAGCAATGCCGGCAAAAATCAATTTCGTATAATGGAGCTTCCCTCTGGAATAAGATGGAACAAAATTTACTGCAAAGGCTGTACCCAGTACTTTTTGCAATCAAACAAGAGTTCGTATTCTCACAATATTAAGTAATCAAAATGAATTTCATTTTTATTGGCCTATTAAATTTCAGGAAGTATTACTTTCATTTTTTGCTGTTTTGTTTCTTGGTGATTTTTTTCTGTTTTGGAACGTGTGAGTTTGTGTTATATTGCTATTTACATATCGGTATCTCTTGACACGTTTAATAGGACATCTTGCCCAGATAACATTTGTCGATGTCCGAGCTTCGGAAAAATTTAAAATACTCACTATACACAGCAAATATTGTATGTTTTATGTTTTGCTGTCAACTGGGGCGCTTGCTAATTATTATGTTATATTTTATTCGTCTTTCTGCGAATATGTATACTTTGCTCACCGTCGCTAGATACATCTCTCTCTCTTTATCACTTTCCTATAATGTGTTGAAAAAAGTCCAGGATACATTGTGTTTAAAAATAAAAGAGTTTGTGATCAGATTTAAAACATATTGTAGTTTAATAAGTTCCATTCTTGAGATGGAATGTGTTGCCGGTAAAGTAAATTGCTTAGTTTTAATTTGTCTCATATCGTAAGAAAATTGATGAGCTCGTTGCAATCGTAAAAAAGCTTGTAGTTGTAATGCAATATATCTATACCTGATAGTAACCACCTAAATGCTCTAAATGTCATTTTACTGCTGTATAATTTTCTGCAGTTTGTAAGTCTTTGCGAATTTTGAAAGCAAAAATTCGGTAGTGTTCCAACATTTCACGGCGCAATTATAAACTGCTGATATCGGCTCTAGAGAATAAGTCTGTAATGCTCTTGCGATTGTATAAGCTATGTAATAGTATGAGAGGCGCTGACGATATAAAAAGAAAATTATGGGATGCCAGAAAGAGTTTAAGCTTTAGATCTTCGATTGTATTTGACAGGAACGACGAGACAAAACAACTTTCTGATTTTGATTTTAGCGTACTTCCAAACGCGCCCCACCTGAATATAAAATTGCACAACACTAAAGTACATGTTTCGGTTTTTGTGGCAAAGGAAAAGAGTTAACATAGTGGCATCACAAACCTATTCAAGGTTTTCAATGACAAAAATAAAACGTCTGCTTTGACTGGAAGTACATTTGAAATTTTATTGCATAAATGTTTGGAGGATTGTAACACACATATGTTAAATTGAATGCGTCAGAAAATGAAGGGAGATCCGTAAACCTGGCATTGGTAATAAAAGGCAATGCACATCGTAACCATGTGCGGCAACATGCCTCCCTGCACTATTCATTTTCCGTGCATCTGCACGATTGCGCATAAATCTTATTTCGGGATGGTATCTCGGTTTGCTGTTTGCATATAAAGCAATCTGCCAATACCAGAACGACCTTTATCAATCTTTCGCTCTGACCTTTTCATCAGCCGAAAGAAAAGGCCATCCTGTTTCAGTCTAGTAGCGACAACATCAAACTCCTGTAAAATCTTTTAGCGTAGATAACAGAATTCGCTAATGCGCTTGCTAATAGCCAAGCTGGCATAAATATTTTGCTTGCGGTTACAACGAACCTCTTTCAGGAAGTTCTTGATGAACAAATACTGACCTTACTTGGTAAAGCAGTCAGTGCATAGCTGTGGAGACACATTTTTTATTTCCTGGTTAGCGTTTACGCCCTGTTCCTGTTCCTTCTGCTCCTTTTCTGATCGTTTTATATACAATATTCTGCAACCTTTGTGTTTGTTTGTTCCCTTTTCTTTTACTTTAATGTAACGACGTGAGCGCAGTTAGGCACAGATGAATCCTTGGATACTCTATAAATTTTAGGGTCAGAACACAATCCTGGCCTCTCAACAAAATCGTGTAAATTCTTTAAGGCTTGACAATTAAATGCGCCAGGTTTACGGGAATTAGTGTCTCTGACTTTGGTACTTGTTCAGCTTTCTGACAGAATAATCAGGAACTGTAGACGTTCAGAAACTCTTTTAATGTCTTCGTCTTCCCAAGTTAAAAAACAACAAATATTTCTCAAAACTGGGTTAGCTGCAAAGAATAAGAAGGTGGTAAGAAGAACCTAGAGTTCTGTTAGTAATGCAATCTTAAGTCAGTTAAACACAATGGTGTGAGTCAATTGCCATCATGAAGCAAAAATTTTCGATACGTCGTTATGCCTAAGCAGAATTTCATAGCTGCCTTCTATAAGTGCGTCGATTGTACAGTTATAAAAATCGTATGCTTACTTGATTCTTCGTGTTGTAGAACAATTAAACAAGTATAGATATGGTATATTTTCAAGTAAATTTGACATTTTACGAGTTCTGCATGGGTTCGTAACTTCGTTGTTAGAATCACATTCCACGAGCGATTCCAGATCAATTCGCTATTTCGACATGTTAATCAGGGAGGTTACATAGCAGTGTCAAGTGTCGAGTATTCATTGCAGAGCTTGAAGATTCTGTGGGACAGCACATACCCATATTGAATTTAAATTTATTGGATTGTTTCTTGATTTTTAGAATACAGTAGAACACGTTAATTTATCAAACTGCTTGAGCAGAAAAGAGGAAGAAAAAGTCTGGTGTGATCAGACATGGACAGTCGTGCACCTATTCTTGACCATAACTTTCGAGACTGAGGCTTGGTTCTGTGCACGAAACCGGGACTGAAATTTGTTGAAAAGTCCCAAATCGATCACAGGAAGTTTTGAAATTAAGTATCGATACAAGATAATTTTTCAGCTTGATTGCAATTTGCAATAAATGTGCCTATTTTTAAACAAGGCTTTCACAATAAGGTAATTCAGCTAAAGGCTCAGAAGAGGTGAACTGCTTCCTCCTTGTACCAAAAATCAAACCCTTTTTAATTTAGAAATGATCGAATCTCTTGCGTCAATTCTCCAAATATTTCGGTGGTTAATCGCCTCATTCATAAACAACTTTGCATGATCGCACTGAGGTCTGTTTGTTTCCATACAAACATCACCATGCACACGACAACTTTCGCGCGCAATGCATTTAACCTTCCACTTTGTCACGCAACTGACATGCCAGAGATAAGTACCGTCCCAACCGGTTCCTACGCGTTCGCGCCGTTAATGCTAATGGCCTTTATCAAATGTCTGAGACGTGTTTTATTTTGATAATTTGAGACACCACACCTTGCATATCTAGTTTGAAGTTGGTTATGTTTGGCACAGTTTTTAAGGGTGTCATTGCACAAAGTCAGTTTCGTTGAACATAGGCCTTTTGTCAATGACCTATTATAAAATCCATCCGTTACAGATCTCAACATTGTCTACAGATCCATTGATAGGGCTGTACCTGCTGGTTAGCAAGGAGTATTGTGATGGAAATCCTTTGTTTCAGCAAAACGTTTCCACAAAAATGACGCAGTCGGGGTCAGTCAGCAAATGTATTTTAATTAGAAACCGATCTCACGTATCTTACACATCCTCAGTCCCGAAAACTGCAAACCGCAGGTTACCCAGTGAAATAGTAAGTAAAGCAAGATTCAGAGAAACCGCAGGTACTGTATTTTCAAACGCACTATATGACCAAATTGCTGGTCTCACCACAGCCAAAATGCAACATTGATGCCAATTACGAAACGGCTATCTACAAACAACGCTGTGATGAGACTGGTCAAGCAAGCATTTTTAGGCGTCTGTGTTCTTTCCAGCTACGATGTGCTTGCCACCGCTAGTGGGCGTTTTATAACACAGCCGCTTTTAATTTTCAAGTGTTTCTTTAATTTTTCTCTGGATGAAACACATTTCAAACATTTCTAGAAAGTTGAGTTCGCAGAGACTTCTTCTTGGTGTCGTCGAAAATCGAAGGCTCTAGGTCTGCTGTGAGCTTGAGAGGAATCTGTCTCCCGTGTTCTGCTTTCATCACTTTGCGGTGATTTGGACTTGCACATATCAACATTCCAGCAATACGTTTCCAAAAAGGCGACGCAGACAAAGCGATTCGCAGATTCTTTGTTTTTTCCTGTGTGAAACCGGTCATTTTTTATGAGTAAAGTTTTTGTAAAGCAAAAAACACCAATATAATTCAGTGGTGGAAGTTTGATATGGATTTGTTTGTATCATAAACTTTCTACAATCCATCACTGATTTTTCCACGCATAGTCCTTAAGCACTGGAACCTTGAAACGGGAGGACTGCAATTTTAATAAGGTGAAATGCAACCTTCAAATTAGGTTGATAACAACAGTCGGTACAACTGCTCTCAGTGTCCTTCAAAAGAAATAATAATTTTTCTCTTATCTATAGCAATAGAGTACAGGCAATGATTTGCACCGTGTCGTTCTGTTTTGTGTCATGAATATGGTTTGCGCCACTTTCCATTGCCTCGCTGCGTCACTTACCAATCCTTCCTTTTATGAATCTCTGCTACGTTCTCCAGAGTAGGCCGATCCGTATGTTTCAGCATGTCTTTCAACTAGCGAACAATTGCTTGAAGACATGAGCANCATATATCAATCAGCAAATCAGCAAACGTATGAACAAACTCATCAGTTGACAAAAGAAGTATCAGTGTTTCTGGCCACGTTATTGTTCTGCATCTGGAAATTCATTTTGTTTTTACGTCCGCGTGTTCTCCGGAAGACATTCGGAAATTCGTGAACGATTTTCATGAATGGAAAATACCACATGTCTTCTCGAGATTCATGAGAAGTCTGTTGTTTACCACAGTGCAGTAATTTCTTTTGTGCAGCGTTCTTCTGCGCAAGAATCACTTCGTAAACATCAACAAATAGGAATAAGCAGCACTATATGCAGAAATTAGATTCTGATGCGTGCTTAAGACGTAGTAATGTAATGCACAAAACGCTTTCGTGCTCTGTGCGGTCACGAAGAGACGTACAACAAATGGACATTTGATGGGACTACTCGAATTCATTGTAAAATATGGTCCATTTTGGCCATGCATGTCGAAATCAGATTAATCCCGGAGTGAACAACAACCATTTTATTTTTGACCTTAACAAAAACAATAATTCTATTTTTGGCCTTAACGCAAGTACACTTGTCAATGCAGACACAGTAAGGCCTGTAGGCGGCGAAAAGACACTCCGGTCATCCCGTCTGCCACCACCCAATCACTTGCTAAACACGCTAAGCCAGCTATGTTCAACCGAAAGTGCTTACTGAGCTAAAAATTACGTCATTATCTTGATCAGGGCCGCACATTGAATAACATAATAAAGAGGGCCGCGCATTGAATGACTTACTTTGATCTTGCATAATAAATTTTGTTTAAATGCTAATGTAGTGAAAACGTTCGAGTCTTAACTGCAATAATGTGATTTTATAGGCAAGTATAGTGACAATGTAGGCTACTTACATGGGTGTCCGCAGGGGGGGGCAAAATGGGCATTTGACCCCCCTGGAAATTGGAAGTAAGAGGCAAAAATTTATAGAAAACGTGAAATCAGGATTTTGATTCTGACCAGTTAGGTTAATTCTTGCAATAACAGTTTGTTTGCCGATATGACACTTCCACTACAAAACAGTCAGGTTCACTGTTCTGGTGTCATGCAGTGATGAGCTTGCAGTTCACTAAATTCGCTTCTTTGCCTGCAGAGGCAGGTTGCGCAATTTGCAAACGAATTGTTCTGCCATTGGCCTTTTATTGCCTAACAATAACATGGCAACAAATATCCGAAGATGCACTTCAGGTTACGGTGGTAGGCGTTTTGCCGCATGTAACTATTGAACGCAGACTTCTTGGTAGGTAATGCTGCGAGACATAGCGTTAAGACAATTCGGTTTGTACCAATGGTGGGCGAACTGCGGCTCGCTGACATATTTTGTGTGGCACTTCTAAATAAATAGCAATATCTCAAATTGACAGAGAGTCGTTACCTCATATTTAACGTTTGTTTCATTTATCAAAGTGTTTACACCAGTTCGTGAAGTTAGTCACCAGGGAGTCTGCGCGATTTGATAACAACGACAGTGAACCTAAAG
>JGI24159J19872_10011409_pt1 | contig 11635 bp, 7 predicted proteins | sample Ectturendosymbi4_FD_19872 | JGI IMG/M metagenome (IMG submission 19872) | reverse complement strand
CAAGTCATTCGTTTTCACACTTTGATACCACCATCATGTTTCGGATCTTCAAATTAAATGACTTCACATCGGATTATTTTATAAGTGCCACGTACTTTAGTTATGCAAGGGTTTTTTTAAGGAAAAGGTTAGGTACCCGGTGTGGACCTGTAGGGACCCGATTTCTCTGATTCTAGGGACCCGATTTTCTCCGATTCTAGGGACACGATGATAATTTTCTCTGATTCTAGGGACCCAATTTGAAATTCTAGGGACCCGAATCGGGTCCCTAAAAGACCTTAAAAAAACCTGGTTATGCTAAGTTAAGATCACTGTGTTGATTTGAAAAGTGAAAAATAATTGGTTCTCAGATAAAAATGTCAAGTCAATGAATTTCCAAACACGAAAATTAAAAATTGATGCCTGTCACATCCAAAAACACACTCACCAGCTTCGTATAGCATAAAGTTTCGAAAACGAATCGCTAGACGTTCTGCTTATTCCAAAACGGGATCAAAACTATAGCTCAATGCTCAACAATAATTGCATCAAAACATCCAAAAACTTCTGTCTTACGGCAGTCTTTTTCGTCAGAGCCATCTCTGCAGTCATCATATCCGTTGCACCTTAGTGACGATGTAATGCAACGATGGTTTGGACATGTGAACTGATCAGGACTGCAAGTCGTTTCAGCACCTACAATTCAACATGAAAACGTTCAAATGAAGCTTGAATTTCACAAAGATTTTTCCCAACTTAAATAAACAGTCATACTAAATCTGCAAAACAGCCACTCATAAACAAAATTATTTCATACATATAATCTTTATTCTTTCTCTATATCTAATCTTTCTTTATTCTTTCTACATATAATCTTTCTCTATATCTTTACGTATAAAACATAATCTATCCATTTTTTCCACATATGGCGAGATATTTGTTTGTTTTTTTTTGTTGTTACAATATCCTTCACTTCCTATAATCTACGCACAGCCTCTCACTGGCGATCTTAGTTTTTTTCAGCACTTTTGTTGGTGGCTGATTCTTACTTTTTCTTTCAGTAATTTCGATATGACTAGCAGTCCTAGGTTACATTAACTTTTCTGCGTCACAAAGTTTTTTGGTTTTGAATTGCTTACATCGCCTTGGCGTTGTTTTATTTCCAAGTGAAAATGAAATAAGAACAATCCAAAACGCTTCGAAATAAACAATGGCAGTTTTTGAAGGATTTTTAATTTCCATGAAGATTATTTTATAAAGAAGGTTTGGTTTGACTCGCTTTCGGCCATGCAAGTTCGTGTTCTATGCGCATAATAGATGTTTGTCGTCCTTAACTCGAAATAACTTTGTGCTCATCTTAAAAACCTTAAGATTCCACTTACAATCTTCTTCGTCGCTTCCGTCCAGACAGTCATTGTCAGAATCGCAAACCCACTGCGGTGAAATGCATCGACCGTTGTCGCAAGTAAATTGAGTTTCGCTGCACGACCTGACACAAGAAATGAAACGTCGTTGAAATTGAAAACGCAATGTAAGGTAATCAAAAATTAGGCTGCATGAAGAGAAACAAGCAATTACCTTATATACGCTAACTTACTGCCACTGTACTCGTCACATATCAAAGAATGCAACTTACGGGAATTGACGAACCATCAAACAATCAGGAATGTACTGACGAGACGAGAAAAGACATAGAAATCTGCCAAGCACTAACCTCAGCGGCGGACATCCAGTTTCGTCGCTGTTGTCCTGACAATCGTTATCGCCATTGCATCTGTAACGGAGGCCGATACAGCGGCCATTGTCGCATTGGAAAGCGTACGGGCTGCAAGTGGCTGAAAAAATTATGCATACTTGTATTTTTTTGCACAGACGTGAGCAGAGAATTGACAACAAGCCGTAAAAAGTCCAAAGATTGCTTTTGTAAAATTCTACGCTGTATTTTGCAAGAAATAACTTCTTTTCATTTGATCCTTGATCAACAGCAACGCAAGGGAATAAATTTTATACTGATAAAAATATTCAGGTATATAGTTGAGTTCCAATTCACTGTCAAAACATGATTAAACGCTTATATAAGGCGTAAAACGCCTGATAAACCAGGCATTCCAACTGTTGTGTCTCGGAACCACAAAATATCTCCGAATTCAGCCAAGCGCACCCTCCAGATCCTAACGAAACTTACAAGATGAACAATCAAAAACCATTTTTATAGTTATTAGCTAACAAAACGCTTCCAACAGTTCTCGCAACAAGTGTTCGTCCAGCGGTCTGCAAGTCACTGATTTATGAAATAAACCCATGTGGATTTTAAAATACTGTAAACACTTTTTAATATTTTCAGTGTTGAAAACACGTTGTTCCGTTTGTTCGTTGCAGTATTTGAACACAGGCCTATAAACAAACAGTGGTTTCATCAATGTAACATGGAGAGCATTGTCTCATGCAAAAGCATCACTATTACGCAGAGCAACTCTGTCTTTCAAGAATAACAAACGTAATCACATTAGTAGCATTTTTACGTAACAAATTATCGCTTCGGTTTCAGCTACCCTCAACGTGATTTCAATCTTCCTATCAGTATCACTATTTGGCTATAATTCCAGACTTTCACGCTATAGAGCAATCTGTCGCTATCAGCGTTGTTTTCTTATTTGAAGACATGCGAACTTAGTCCTGCCTAGGTTGGCAAAATGATAAGTCCACCAATCAAAAATGTTCTACAGTCCATGGGTTTCAAAATAATTGTAGCCCATGGGTTTCAAAGTCAGCTACTTCTATTGTTGTTTTTCGCCATAAACGTCTCTAGTGAATATGCTGTATATTTCAATCCCTATTGCAAAGACATCGATTCTACGAGAGTGTCAATGTGTCGATGTTATAAGTACAGCATATATACTTTCACAGGCGCAATTATAATTAAATAACAAAGCTACAAGTTAAGCTGAGATTGATCACTTGCGACGTGTCGGTGGATGGCATACTGTATTAGAGTTCGGTTGACAGTTTTGCCAATCTTTATCATTTTCATAGAACGCACTTTTTTGTGACCATCAGCAATGTTTTTTTATAAAACGTTCCTCTGTTTTAGTGTTGGATACGTCTTGAAAATCAGATTTGATTTGTGAGTAAAGTCCGTTGCTTTTAATTGCCCGAATTCACAATTATAGAAAAATAAAAAAGTAATTCACACACAACGCCTAATGACTGTGAAAGTTTGATCTGTTACTTATGACATTCTACAACTGTATGCTTCCTTCCAAAAAGTACCGCAATCTTCTTCGTCCGATCCATCATCACAGTTTTCGTCCCCATCGCACACAGCAAGTGACGAGATGCATCTTCCATTGCCACATTGGAACTGTTAAGACAAACGAAATGTTGCAATGGCGCGTAACTTTGCTCATTTCACCTTTTATTTTACTACTCTGTTTGGCATTACCAGCATCCATATAGTAGCAGACAAGTTGTTTGCCCAGGTATACAGCCCGCACGTTGGGTTGCGCCAACCAACAACGCGGCACCAACCACTTGATACATTATATTTGTTGGACAAAACAACCAGAGCTGTTACTACCTGGCATTCCAACGCTGATGCTGCCCAGAAGCACAAAAGCAATTGTAACCTCATGCAAAGCAAGATCGCTATGTATGCCTCGTTATTTTGCGTTGTGAAAAGATTAGCCTCCTTTTGGGTTTAACAACAGAGGAAAGTTCATAAGATCTCTGATCGGTCAAAACAAAGAACAACTAATCGAAAATCCAATAGCATTTTCTGTGTACCATTTTTGATAAGTGCCTATAGCGCGTGTTGGCGAAAAATCAATAAGTTTGTAATCTTTCGATTCGTTGACGAATTTACTGCTCATTATATTGAAACTCTTTTAGTTAAATTAAAATAATTTTTATCATTTTTTTGACAGCACCTGAAACACGCTGCAAGGGGGCTCTGGAGTAGCGTTGGGATCTGGAACGCATGCATCCGTTTCGTCGGTAATGTAGCCGTCAGGACAGCCGCACGTTCGTTGATCTTCGCGAAAACAATCAAGGGTCAGATGAAATAAAGCAAGTTCCAACCCGGTTGCAGATTGAACCTCGGTTGTCATTCGCATATTGCAGAAATGCAACTTCACATTGACCTCTTTTTAAGGAGGGTGAAGCTACGTTTAAACGAAACGTGTGCCGATATATCGATACCGTTTTTGATAAAACCGCTTAAAGATTGATAACTACTTGCTTGATGGTGCAGGAAAGCAAAAGTAGTCGCATCCCCCGTTTGGCAGCGACGCCCTTGTGCACCCGTTGCGTAGGTAACGACTCTGAAAAAAGGTTGGTGCATGATAAAAGACGTGACAAACACTTGTTCCGAAAACGTCTGTAGTGAAAAAAATCGTGAAAACGTTAAAAGACATCTGTTCAAGAATATAAGTGCTCAAATATGGAAGTTCAACCTGTTTTCTAGCAAAGATGACTCATAAAACAAAAACTTCTTTGCGTTTCCAAGTACATAACCCCTTTCCAAATGTATTTGCCTGTGGCAAGGTCTTAAAAGTTTGAATCACTTTATCTCCAGACAGTCACTATTTTGATTTTTAACTTTAAAGAAATTAAAGAACAGAAGAATTTTAGAAACACAAAAAAACGCAACGCGGAAAAAGGTTTCACGAAGAAACTCTTTATCGAACTACGTCAGTCAACTGGCAGTGTGTAATATTCTAGGTTTCCTAATTCGTTGGATCATCTTCGTATGTTTAAGTCTAAATTGATTGAAAAATGTTTCGGCTGATCCACATCATCTTAATCTTCTCACAATTACAATAAAATAAAAACAGGATTTTTGCCGGCAATTCCAAAATTCAAAAATACAGGGCTTGGAGACCTCTCAAAAAAGCAGTTCAAGAAAAGCTGTGATATTCCTGTTTGTCAAACGTTTGCCTTCACTGAATTCTGGAAATTTAGAACAAATACCAACTCCACAAACACGGCAAATGATTGCTTGTCAGCAGGCAACGCCGTTTTACTCGTATACGTTCGTTAAAACTAACAATTGATTTTTTAAACTTGCCATCAAAAATTGCAGTGCCCTACGGTGGTACTTGGCATTACGCCAGGTTTTTTTAAGGTGTATTATGGATCCGATTCGGGTCATTAAAATTGAAAATCGGGTCCCTAGAATCAGCGAAAATTATCATAGGGTCCCTAGAATCAGAGATAATCCGGTCCCTACAGGACCATACCGGACACCTAACATTTTCCTTAAAAAAAACTGGATTAAGCGCAACAGCTTAACACAGATGCTTGCCTGCACTTTTTTGTCGTGGGCATAGAGGGTGTACAAGGGATCCATATCATCTCGGACAACCTGCGCAGTAACTTCATAATAAAACCCGTATCGCGTCGCACGGAAGAGCTTTCTTAGTCTGCTGTCACTCCAGTAACTGCAAAAATAAGATTAAAATTAAACCATCATAAAAGCGAGTTATGCGTAAAACCAATCTAAGAAAATAGCAGTCAATGGCAATCGAATCCTTTTTCTGTCATCAGTTTTTGCTGGTGAAATACCGCTTTTTCAATATAATCTATCTTATTTCGTTACGCAACAATTTCGAAAGCTCTTACATGTAAGTGTCCATAAACGCGAGTCCGGATGGATATACCAGGTTTTGGTTTGTTTTCAATGTTCTCCTTGAGCCAGCGAACCCATAGATACTGATGCTTTCTATTTTCTGAAAACCAGTGTCCAACCAGTAGACGTAACCGTACCTAAAAAAGTTAATTAAAATGCATTACCAGAACCACTTGCCAGGCAGTTACCGAAAAAATTGCCTAAAATGATTTTGTTGTTTAAAACACGCTTTGAGTGCCGTTCTGCAAGCAAATTCTGACCAGCGCTTCGCGCAACTCGCTTGAGCGGCTGTCAAGACGTTCATAAGCACAACAATAAGTTGTGAACAATTGTTTGCACGGCCAGTAGCCTAGCGATGGTTGGTTGTTGGTAAAAGCAGTTGTTTTTGTTATAAGCACGTTTATGCAGAATGTCACACCAAAGTAGTTGCCCAGCCCCGACTAACACTTCTAGCGTATCCGAAATTTATTTTTACGGCAGAAATGTTTGCATTGCAGAAATCTAAGCCTGGATCTGGATGCGCAGATTCAGAAAATACGTTTCAGCAATAGAGACAAATTTCTCGAAGACGTTCTTACGAGTGATCAACCGTCAAAGCTTGTGGAGTGTACATGGTGGTGTTGACCAAAACTTCGGCATGCGTTCCATCCATGTAAGCCTTCATGATTCTCGCAGGCCTCGAAACGTCCGACCAAAACAAATACCTGCATTAAATGTATTAAAGAAACATTCTTGAAATGTTGAAAGCCAAACCATATGATGGCAGGTGTACTGCACTTGACAAATTTCCCGCTGTCAACTCAGGCCAGGCGACACGCGGCTGCACACACAAAAACACGGTTTACACGTCGAATCTCGAAGTTCTGTAGAAATATTATGTGGCCCCGAATGTCAGTTGATGATGTGCAATGAAAATGATCACAAGAAATCATCGCAAGGAGAGTGTAACCACCAAGTGTACAAAATGTCTACCTTTGAGAAGCGTTAAAAAAGACACAAAGCAACAAACTGGCTATCAAAGCAAAGCGAGCGTCTATTTCGAAGTGTCATTTAAATAAGATTTAAGAATTGAGAATGCGCAGCGTTATGTGAAATAGATTTCCTATTTCAAAAAATTTTGCTGATTGATTCAACTTCACCACCTTTGAGGAACCTAATTACTTAGTTTATTTTAAAACAGCCACAAACGCAGTTATATAAATTAAACCACGATGAAGTCAGCGCCAAGTTTCAGTCTCTATCTTTGCCTTGTTAGAAAGAAAAGAAACTTTACCTTGTTAGGAATACAAAAAATAAAGCAATTTAAAATAAGTGATGGCGGCTAGAAAATAACAAATTGATGTTTCGTTTTTTGCATCTCTATAATTAGACTGATCCCAGTATGTGAATAACATAGCGTTGAGTTTGGAAATACGCAGATGCACATCCAACCAAGTTTTGCCACTGTATTGACCACCACAATGCTCTAACCTTGTGCTTAACGATTAAAAGCAATCTGCCTCTTCACTAGAACTGTGGCGATGATAATCAATAAAAAATGTTTGATTCATTTTGCACATTGGCACTAAAGTCAACTTCAAAATCGATTCACTGACAAATTTTAAGCATATTTGCAAATTGCTTTTGTTGCACGATCGCAATTACAAGAAGGCTGCCAGTTATAACTTGTCGGAAAACTCTGAAACTCACCCCCTGGAAGGGCTGACAGCAACGCTGCTTGGAGACACCAAGCCTTCTGTTACAATGGTTTTCCTGTCCATTTCAGGCCTTTTAGCGTTCACTACAAATATCGACCGCCTCGCAGTGTCGAGAACATACAGGTTATCAGTGGTCCAGTCAATAGATATTCCTCGTACAACTCGTAATCTATTGTTAACGACATCTTCTTCTTCACCTGTTATAGAAAAATTCAGAAAACAAGATGTCAGATTTTCTCCGAACCAGCAATGAGATACTGCGGGTTTTTACTTCTGTCACACTTTCAACAGTTGTACGGCTATTTCTCATAGAAAAGGAAACGTTTTTCAAAACTCAGCTATTGCACTAAGCTCCTCCTAAATATAAAGGCATGCATACTGCCATTTGCTCAAAAGCTTCCACAGAACAATTATTAAAATGTTGAAAAACTCTTACAAGTCGACGACTGCGCTGAACAAGACATTATCCTAAAACATACCTGAAGCATTAGCGAATCGCCGGTGGATGACATTGTCAGCGGCGTTGACGTAGTAAATGTATCCTTTGACAGCGTCGGCTGTTGCGCCTAGAAAGGCGCTGCTTCCCGAGAGGACCGGTAGTATAGCATCATCTCTGTCACGAGGATTGCCAGTGATGCCCCTAACCGCGTGGTAAGAGGAGGCCAACAGGAATTGCGTGATCGCTGAAGAAATGAGCACGCAATAAAGTTATCAAAACTCTCGTTGAATGCTCGCAGGTATGCAATACCTAGTTTGGGTCGCGTCAGCGAATGGAGAAGCACGAGAGTGTATGAACAAATACGTACTGCATACGCTAGTATGAGGTAAAATAATATCGGGTGGTTATAGAAAAAACGTTTAGTTGGTCAACGCTCTTGAAGATGTCACTTACGGTTGCACTTCTTTGTTGCAAAACTGAGCGAGAAACCAGGATCACATTTACACGTGTATCCCACTCCACTGTTGTCGGAAACATGACTCAACACGCACAAGTGATCACAGCCTCCGTTCTGCGTTCCGCACGGGTTGTCAACTGCAGTAAGCAACAAAATCTCTTTTAAGGCAACATCCATCTGTTTTTGCACAAGATCTTTTTTTTTTAAATGAAAGCACAAGAATACAAACAGTTTTAAACTTTGCATAATCCTAAAAGTTAATAGCGGTCCAGTGGCTCCAATTACAAATAATTTTCAGTTTCACAAGACATTTTGTGAAGTATAGTAGCTTGCTATAGAATACAGGGACACCTTTTAAAACGAATAAAATTGTTCCTACGAAAAATGCAAAATATAAAATGCAATGTCAAGTTAAAACACAGAAGCTCTAAGAACAATGACAAGCTTTTGGCTGACGTTGAAAAGCGTCAAAAATTTCAACATAAAACAGGAAAAGAGTTTTGCATAACGCAACACTTGCTGTAAGTTTGAAAAGAACTGAACCGCTGAATGAATGTTTCGACGAAAGACTCATGTTAACAGCGATCAATTCTCACATTGCTCAAGGAACAACTGGTATTTATGTTGCAAACTTATCAAAAGCTATTCCGCAGCATTACGAGTCAGCAAGCATTTACAACAGAGTGAAGCGTACCTTGTGGTTGGCGCAGAGAGTGATAAGCCGTTACGCCATTTGGGGGAGAAGGTAGTTTCGCTGTAAGAGCCTCCATGTCCGAACCGCCGAACTTCTCTGTTGCAAGAAGGGCCAGTTTTGTTCTGTCAGTTACGAACACGTCATGTCCGAACAAGGTGATGTCATATGGATGAGGTAAAACGTGGCTCCCGGACACGACAATTCGTCTGTGAACAGATATTTAAAATATGAGCTAATTCGCTACAGTATTATTGAAAAGTAAGAGCGACTGTTCTTAAACCGGTGGTTTACGCAAATATACGAGGCCTTAGTTTACACAAGGTCGTTGTTTAATTGTAAAAACTGCATGAGACTCTGTGCCTTGTAGTTACTCGATGTACCGACTTCGCAGAAACTAGATATTTTTGAAAGAACACCAATAAATTCTCTCCGAAGTCCCGTAAATCTACTTATTGATGGTCAAGGGAAATGTTCAACTGAGACAGATATTAGTTTGGCATTGGCTTACTTGTGAATACGTTGATAGGGTTATTCTCGTAGGATCTAATGTAACCATTAAATGTATTTGAAGGTGCATGGCAACAAAATTAGGTAAGTAAAGCTTATTCCTCCACCTTTTGTCGTTCTTTTAAATGTCCACACTAACAGATCTAACCAACATCCAAGATGAAAAAAAGCAGAAAAGTAGCCGAATGCCATAGACGCGGCTGTTTTCAATCACAAAGTCACAAACCAATTTTTTCTTAATTCATGGTTCCCACACATTTTTATAAACCATTTTCCATACTTTGTCAATACCTTTTCAATTCTAAATTAAAAGACTTTAACACTGTCACTAATCCTCCGTTTTCCAAAATTATTCATAGAACACAATCCCAAAACACATCTGCAAAACTGTCATTAGTGGTAAAGAATAAAATTTGAACAAACAAATGGCTCAATTTAGAATTTCCATTCAATACTTTATGCACATTTTGGCCAAATTCAATACTTTTTCAAGGCGTTCAAAACCGATTTCACAATTCAATACTTTCGATTCCGCGTGGGAACCCCGTTATTTCGAAGAAAAAGAGGATGAGTTTCACAACAACGATTTATCACCATTCCGCAAAAGGTCACTGCTCAAAAATGAACTTTCGTTGAAACTTCATATCGACCAAACACTCGATACCTGTTTTTGCCGTGGTAGTCAACTGTTTCGATGTAGTCGAACTTTGCATCCACCCAATATACCCGGTTTTGAATAAAATCTAAAGTAACTCCGCTTGGCAAACCCATGCTGGTATCAACTATTGTGTAGATTTCTGTTCCATCCATGTACGCGCGTGCGAGCCTTGGGTTGTCTGTTCGCCAGTCAGTGAAGAACATGTAGCTGCAATTGATTAAAACAAAAATCTGTCAAATAAGAAGTCAACAAGTTCTTATTTTCTATGCTTGAACTTTTCTTAAATCTAATTCCCACTGGCAAGTCAAAGGTCTTCGACTTTTACAAACTGACTAATTACACAAACTCAAACCACTATTGACAGGAAACTATGGCAAAGCGCTTACGCCAACTTAAAACTTAAACACTAAAGTAAATTTGTTTAAAATACCTTTAGTCTGTGATTGGAGATCACAGACTACGCAAGTGATTGGAGATTAAGATTATTGCAACATATACCTTACGACTACTTGACTTAGTAAAGACTTAGTAAAATAATTCATAAAGCCTACCCTTGCGTTGGATCTAACGCAATTCCTCGAGGTTTTTCCAGGCCGTCAGAAATTATCGAAGCTCGGTGAGTACTTTGCAGGCCATAAACATCAATCCGAGCCACCAAAGTTTCAACAATGTACAAATTGTTACCTGCAACACACAAGTGACGTAGTGCATCCGAAAAAGAAGCACAGAATTGCAACTAATAGCATGAAGCAATCGAACCACCAGTTTTCAGCATTTACAGCAAAACCCTTGCATTCACACAAACGGGCCGGATTTTTGGCAGTGTGGTTATTCCATAGTTTGAATTTTCGCGAAACATGTTTCTACTAGATCATCTTGCAAAACAAAACGACAGGTAAACCAAATTAGCAAAAACAATTTATGAAAGGGTCGTCTTTTCATCTATTAATACCCGTTTCTCTTTGCTACGAAAACAAAATGTTTATAAAATAGTCTTAAAGTAATGTCATCAAAACAAAAAATACTAAATGTGTTAATACGCCTTTAACGCAGCGGTGGGCAATTAGCGGCCCGCGACAGCGTTTTCAGTGGCCCGCGGAAGCAATTAGGGAAAAACCTTTTAATCAGAAAAAGGAAAATACCTCCCACTTAAAGAAATATCAGTGCTGAGGCTAACTTAAACTGAGACCTGCTTCTATTTCCATTAGAAGGTATGGCCCTCCGCTGAACGCGGCCTTCTCAAAGTGGCCCCCGAGTTAAAGTAATTGCCCACCCCTGCTTTAAAGCATGGTTCTTTCGAGGTATAGTTTAAGTTTGAGAAAGGAAGTTCCTACCTATCCAGTCCACAGCCAGGCTTTCGGGATCATCGATTGCGTAATCTAGCACCACCTTCTTATCACTTCCATCGAGTTTTGAAGACATGACCTAGAGAAAAACAAGGCACAATTGAAAAAGTTGAAAGTTTACTAATTTTTTAAAATTTATTCGTTTTCTACAATGATACTAACTACCTATTCGAACAACCAGAACCTCTGCAAAAAGAAGATCCAATTTTTTCCGAGCAGTCACTACACGAGC
>JGI24159J19872_10011406_pt1 | contig 11640 bp, 7 predicted proteins | sample Ectturendosymbi4_FD_19872 | JGI IMG/M metagenome (IMG submission 19872) | reverse complement strand
TCGTCAAGTATAGTATGCCAGCGAAGTAAGCTGCATGCTGGTGGTAGCATTCATGGTGCTCATTGACTTGGAGCAAATAACCGTAAATGCTGTTCAGTGTTCAGTATTGTTTACAGCGCTTGTGACTTTGTTAGCAATCTCACAACGATTAATGTAAATCATGCCTTTTGCAGTATGCAAATGAAACGGACCTGCAAACAATCGACAGTCGGCCAGGAAGTGAGAACTTGAAAAACATAATGCATTTTCGCACAAATCATCTGCAGTTTAATACTACTAGGGCGCCTGAAGACCTACACCTGCCGTTTTTTTGTCAAATGCAAATTGATGAAGCAAATTGTTGAGAGTATTGACGGACGAGCGGCGTTTGATTGCAACGCAGAAAATAAATGACGCAATGATCGCGAACATTCTCAAACGTTGCAGCTTGTACTTAAACCATCATCCCTGAGAAACACAGATGATGGCTTTTGCAAAGTTGAAACCTTTCAAAAAATATCAGATACCGAGGCATTAATTTTCTACGTCAAACTATAGAACTGATCTCTAGGTAGAAGTTTGCATTTTAAGAATTTTATTCATTTAAGTAATATTGCATAACAACTTAAATAAAGTGTACTTCAACAACATCAAACGTGTTTGCTTAAAAAGCAATCAATACAAAACTGTCACTATTTTCTGCAGTAAAACAGTAACTGGTACTACTTGTGTGCAATAGCAATGATCATGAAGATATGTACTTCCCCAAAAAGCTCAAAAAGCTCACCACTTCGCAGATTTAGCTGTTTCTCCAAGAACGATCCACATCATATGCGTAGCCAGGGGATGTAAGACGGTAATGCCCCCAAAATGTCTAGCATATCTTGTCGTTTTGTGCTTTGAGAGACGGTGTCCCAAACAAAATACTGTTGCTCGCTTAAAGTCAAAATATTTGCCCCTCAAAAAAATTTGGGGTAGCCACGCTATTAATTCACATTCATTCGCTGGGTGGAGGTAACTTGATATAAAACACAATATTTTGATTAACTGTCCCTGGCGTGTAGAGTTTCCGCGATGATCAACTTCCATGGGTCGGAACATTTGTGTTTGANCCTGAGGTTTACTTATTTTTTAAATGAAATTTTAGTAACACGATTTGGAAAAAAATTAAGGATAACTGCCTGTTCCCATTCTTGTGATAAGATACAAATTAACTTTGTGAGGCAAAGTTTTGGAAAAATAGCACTCTTTGCCACACCTAAAATGTCAAGTTTCTCAAAGATCACGTTCCAACAACATACAGTAAAGCAAGCTTATCGAGGATTATCGAGGTTGCAACGATACACGTTCCTGTAAGGAAGAATCTTTGGCAGAACATGATAAGCCGCATAAACAAACCGCTTTGACGCTGATCAAGTAGGAATCTGCACCAGCAACCAGGGGAAATTGCACTTTCACATAATCTTTTTCGATCTGTGCAGAAAAAGGGCGTTAAAGGTCAAAGCTCTGAGTCATAGCATTTGCAAAACAAACATAATGTCATGCAATAATCGCAACATTGAACGGTATCTATCATTAATCACCGATGTGGATACGTTCTGTGCTTATTCACATCTAAACGTGGGTTTTAGTTTGGTTGTTTTGTCTTGGATTTTACTTCAAATACCCGTTTTCCTGATTATGCGATGCATTTAGAGCCGTAAAATCGACCCCACTTTTCAATGCGAGAATGTGACTGGGGTAGTAAGCCTGGCTCAAGCTTGCGACGTTTACAACAACTGCGCTAAGCACCAAAGACAGTTTTCAAAGATGGAAAACGTTTGTTTTGGTCTGTATAGCGTCTAACCAGTGTGTTTGTTATGTGAAAGGCGAAATTAAAAGCCTTTTCCAACACTTTCAGGGTCTCAAAGGTTGCAGCGGTTATGAAATAAATATTTTCATCATATCTCTAAAAAATTTGGAGCCTAGAAACATATAAACGGATAACTACAAAACCGTATGTTTGGTCTTCAGAAACATTTTTGCTAAAAAATGCAGAAAATAAACCTGGGATCTGAGCGAAACCAGGGTTTTCAAATCCAAATGCTGGCTTATTAACAACTGTGGGCTTTTGGACAACTACGACTAAGCAAGATGTCAAAACTGGAAAAAGAAGCGGACACGAAATATTAAGACGAGTGTCGATCATTGAGCAGGTTATTAAAGGGCCACGTACANAGACANTCCAGGCCAACACTTGATTCAAAGCGCTAGATATTACGTCAGCCCTATCTGCGCAAGTGACGNTCATGCTGAAAGCCCACGTTGTTGTTGCTGCTGCGGAGAAAGTGCTTTATTCAGCAAGTATTTTTCAGATGCCTCGTTTGCTTGTTCTGCTTTTTCAGCACACATTTTGACTTGATTGTATATCTGCTGGTAAAAAAAGTCGGCTTGCTCTGTGCCTTGGTAGAGACGTCCAAAAAATTTCATTTTACCTTCACAATGTTGATCTCCAATTCGCTGATGCTTGTCACAGATGAAGATAAAGCTATAGCGGTCAGCAGACACAGATTCAACGAAACTCTATTCATTTTCCTCAGTTTATATTAAAAATTTGTTTCAATATCTTCAAACATGTCATAAACTCAGAGTTGTCCCAAGTACAGTAAAAAACTCGAAGTGATACAAAGCTAGTTGGATGTGACTTGCAGAAAAATGTTAGCTCAGAAACCACAGACAAACGCTTTCAATTCTTTGAGTTGCTTCAAATGTCTTGTTGAAAACGCTCTTCATTTTACAGAATAATGTGGTAAAATTACACCTTGTCGAAACGGATTTAGTGGATAAGTGCGAGCCTGGTGATAAGGCTCTGCACCATAATAATAGTCTCATATAATCGATAGTCTGCTTATAACTAAGAACTTAAAACCTAAGAGACGTTGGTTTTAGTTCCGATTAAATAGCAGAAAAAAAGAAGTGACCCTATTAGTTGATTTCGTGATGAAAATTTGTTCATCTTTTTCAAACGCAAAATCCTTCGCATTCCACCCCGCAGTTGGACAACGCTCTTCTGACTAGGAGTGACTTTTCGTTATATTTTATTCAACCTGTCTGCTGTTTTGTGTTGTCCGTAGTCATTTGAAATATATCATGAATTGTACTGTATTATGTAACGTCTTCACTCCCGCACATATCAACCAATATCCTTGTGCAGGTCATTTTCTCGTGCTATTATTTTGCACTGGTATGTGTTGCAATAGCCAACTGCATATTATAGGTATTGAAGCAAAAAGCTTCCGTGAGACTAAAAAAAACAAAACGTTTTCCAAGAGGTTGTGCCCAACCCATCCAAAATTAAGTGTGTATGAAAAATAACTTGTTTTTGTCTGATGCTCATGTACATTTGCTTGCATTGTGACTCCTACATTTTGAGAGCTTTTTCTACAACTTCACATACTCGTTTTTGTAAAACATATTAATGTACTTTGGAGTCGGAATGACTTTTGCGAACCTGTTATAGTCATTTCTTCAGATCAAAAGTGATGATTTCTCGTATTCAACACCGTTTGCAAGAACATCTTTAAAATTTTTATTTTGGTTAAGTGGCCCTAACCCGTCACTAAATGTGGCAGACTTATTCGTTTCCTTGCCTAACTAAATATGTTAAGCCTGGTAGAAAGTCAGTCAAGAAAGCAGAGTAGGCTACTACTTTCCATGTTCCATTGCAACAGCTGAATCACAAAAAATGTTTGCTTGGAAGGCATTGAACCTGATGAATGAAATGGAACTTTCTACCTTGATGTAACTTGTTGACCTAATCCGAGCTGCAAAGATAAAATCAGCACTACTTATTTCGAGGGCGTCAGATTTATGATTCGTATACATGCCAAGATTTCATTGTTAAGGAGAGGAAAAAGATCAGTTTAACTCTACAGGGTCAACTTCAACATGTTGCCATTAAGACTTGCAAAACAAATGAGTGACATTTTCTTCATCTCCGAAGGAAATGTAGAAAATGTACCACATCAAGCTTTCAAAGTGCGTGAACCACAACAGGCCAGCACTACCTGGCATAGAAATGTACCCATGTGATGACACTTTATTACCGTAATGACTGAATCGATTTTACAGTGCAGCAAGCTTGCATCAAATCTGTTTACATGTCAGAAGCCTAAACAGATATCCACACACTGCCCTGATCTGTGACGGTACGCTTTATCGGCGACCTCACAACAGCTGTCTCTCCCGAAAGATCTCTGCAATATCGCCTTGATAAATGGTAGCCTATTTAATCTTCTAAGCTCACACACACCTGAGAGCTGAATGATGGCGAAATATATTTTGAGATGACTTTTCACTTACGAGCAGTCAAAGTGCTACAGCCACGTTCACATTAACCGGAATCACGTTCGACTTTTTTGATGGCCTACAACACTTTATTTGGAGAAATTAATCACAGCCAGCAGTAAAAATCTCACGCATGTGGCTTTTTCACCAGACACAGTTTATGATACGTTTTCTGACAGCTTTCAACAGTGGAGGTTCTCACTATAATCCAAAGATTCTTTCTTCATAAATGACCAAAATAACAACTCGTAAGCTTAACGACAAGGATTTCCAGCTCAAAGGTTATCAATTTTATAAATGAAACCTTTATCTTTAGATAGTATCCTATCTATTGTGAAATATTGACAATATGACCTTGATTAAGGTATTGCAGTAAATTTAGTCATACGCTGCGAACTTAAGTTGTATAAAGCATACTGCTTGTGGATTGTTAATCTAGTGTCGAAGACACAATATTTAAACCTTGGTATCTGAAACTTGTTTGTGATATAATCGACAGTAAGAAAAGCCGAAATCTGTTTAGTGTAAGGTACTCTTCGAAAGAAATTTTTTGATCTTCAACATTTTCTAAAATCAGATATTAAAAATGTCTTTGGTGCAGGTTTCCTAGGTACGAGGATACATACTAAATTTTGAAAATCCTTTCTGATTATTTTCACTCGTGTCCCCACATTGACACATTGACAAAAAGGCGCTCACGCTGTCACTCATGGAGATTAATTATAATCGCTTTTTGTTTTTGGTGCCAAAGTAGGGAAAAATAAGCCTTGAATCTGGTCCTGAAATTCGTAAGATTTGACAATCAGTGATCCAGGCAGAACGCACCAAACCTTCTAATTAATGGCAAGCATCTCTATTGCATGCACACGGCGACAACGAAACTGAACTCTCTTGCAATTCTAATTTATCAACAACAGCAAGAATCTTGGTGTTTGGAGGTCTGCTGCCGCAAGCTATATACGCTGTACGAACGTCTTAGCTGAAGTAGTCTGTTCCCAAAATTCATTCTCAACAATTGCAGTTTTCACCTGCAAACTAACAGTTAAACATGCAAGTTAAAAAATAATGCTTATGCTCAGCAAAATGAGACTGAACGTATAAATAGCCATGTCAGATTAATCTTTTTAGTCTAAGTTTCAGGTAGAATCTTTCGCGCCATTCTTTTGGTTAAGTTCTGCATAGTACGTTGTTTTTTTAAACAATTTCTTTGCTATAGAGGTCATCCAAACCCTGACAAGACACTCCTCGCAACAACGCAAAGTATTCAAGTATTTCTAGTCTTGTCAGCTGTAATTATGAACAAACCTGACACTTTACATTTCTGATTCTCGCATTTTTTGAACAAAACGACGTTCGCGTCAAGGTGCTTTTCCGAACGCTTATTTGTGCAGGTGTTAGTGGCAGGCATTGCCTCAAGATTGCAAACCAGGCCTGCACNACATACGGCCCGCGAAAGATATTCTTGGGCCCGCGANAACTTTCTCACTTGTAGAAAGTGTTGCAAAAGCTCGACTTCGAGTAAGNAATTGTCATTATAGAGTTTCTTCAATGGTACAACAAAATCTCTACATTGAAATTAAATAGACTTCTGTGGCCCGCGGCAATTTATGTTGATATTTTGGCCCTTCGAGCTTTCTGAGTTGTACAGGCCTGTTGTAGACATATTGAGATGCCGTTACGCTTGCCAGATTCCTAAAGCAAACTGGGTAGAAGTAAAGTGATTATCCCAGCGGTTCCCGATCTTTTTCTATCGCGTACCAGTTGTTGGCCCTGCATTTTCACCGCGCACCCCCTTACAAACACTTTGTTCCAGGAGAACTCATTCTTCCCAATATCATTCGATCAAATGTTTGGCAAACCAGACTTGACACAAATGCGGCATGAACAAAATGGCTGTGAAAAATTATAATGGCCATTTTTAGAAACTAATAAGGGAAGTACACAAAATTGCAGGAATTTATTAACAGAAGCTGATAAGCAAAAACAAAATGTTTTATTTTTGTGTAGAAGAACAGAAGGGTCTAACGTACCACTAGTGGTACGCGTACCACAGCTTGGGATCCACTGGCATCCCATTTTGGTTGTGCACGTGTTTTTCAGAAAAAAATTCTTATTGACAAAGTATTTTTTTACAAAAATGATTTTATGCATCATTTTGTGAATGATAATTCCATAACATTCAATTCCAAATTTCTTAAGGATTTCAAATGCCTGGCTACATACTGCAAAATTATGAAGCCTCAGTGGATGCTGTTGTCATGTGAACAAGACAAGTGCTAAATTTTGTCAAACTGGTTTTACTTTATGGAATACTTTGCGAGAAAGAACTCCAAAGATTTGTTGCGTGATCAACTATTTCTTAATGAAAGAAAACAACGCAGAAGTATTTTACTGTGAAGGTATTTGCATTTGCACTTTTGAAAAGGTATCCCATTTTTAAAGGCTTTTCTATTTTAAGCCTTGGCGAAAATACCGTGTTTATTGTTAGAATTGTCAAATACTTCAGCAATGCATAATAGCAAGATACTCCTTGAACTATTTCGGGATATAAAATTTTGATTAGCATTGTTCATGTTTGATGTGATAATTTTATTTCAAGATTTGATACATTCAGATGTATAAGCTTGAAAACCTTTCGTTAACATGAAGCGCTACAAGTCTTAGGGCTTAAAATTAATTTGTCAACTATTTTTGCCACAAATAAGTAACAGAGTTGAGCCGTATTTGTTGCAAGCATATTGGTTTTAATCAACTATGAAAACACTTGCCAGCATTTGACACAGTATTTCAAGACGCGAAATGAGGGATCATCACTCTAACTTTTAACGTTACTTTTAANTGCGTAATTTAGATTTATCGCCAATGGACATTATTGAATCAGTTTGAAACACATTTNGTGTTAGATGTTTAACAGCGCTTATACAACGGCTGAGGTGGGCTCTAAAGCGTCCAGAAAGAGTTTGCGTGAAAAGTTTTATTTCCCTGTAAAGCGACATGGTACGCACACTGAACTGGCGTAATTTTGACGCCTATGCTCTAAACATTATTGCACACTATGATCTTAAACATGAATATCGTAATTAAGTGTTTACAACAGTGAAATTTTGCGTTAAGCGAAAAAACTGTTCTCAGAAGAACAAACACATCTCTGTTCCGTAGAAGCACATTGATAATGTTCAAAATCAACAATAAAATTTTAGGGAAGTCTAAATGACGTTCTGGGCTAACTGGGTTACTTGGTATTTGATAACCATCAGCCTTTTGCTATTTCGGAACGCTCTTCGCTGCTTCAAGCAAAGCATGGAATATAACATAACCATAGGCCATGTTTATTTAACTTTGGTCCGCGCATATAATGCTTCAGACCAGCACCCTTTATACACCCTAGACGGAAAAACTCTCGTTTCTGATGGAGGTCTAGAAACAATGTATGTTTGTTTCAACAATGCAGTTTATTGGGGCAAAATAAACTTTGCCTGGGGCGAAACCAACGCTGTTTAAAAAGCTATGTAAAGCTTTACCAAGGTTTTCGAAAATAATAACAGCCGAGAGCCACTCCTGGATTACAGAAAGTTGCAAACAAAATAAACAATCATATGTGTGCTTTACAGTGTACGCTGCATAAGATTTTCTAAACGCCACATTAATCAAACCGTAAATGTTATATACATACTTCTATGTCGAGTTTCAGAATCGGTTTAAACATCGTTCAAAACTTGAAGGAACAATGCACCTAGCCTTAGGAGTTGGCAAACTCAGAAGTTTGCAAACTCAGAAGTTTTCAGCATACAGCACGCCTCCTGACCTTCTTGCAGTCTCACCTGGTTTTCTGAAATGAAGTAAAAAAAACAGATTAAACTTAACCTCATATTCGGTAGTTGTTGTTGCTTTTGGCCAAAGCATGAATCATCTTTGTTTCCACGAACAGACCCCTGAGGCAATTATATTTTCCAGTAGTGGGCGTGTAGCGTAAGGTGAGGCTGCACAGCTTACGAATAACTGATCTATTGCATCATGAGTACTTGTACAACATATTACAAACCGGCATTTTCATCCATGACATAACGTTGCGTACATGCCACAGCTTGGCGATTTTACAGATGCACCGTTATACTGTATTTACAAAATATTTTAGCTTTACACGAACGTTTTTTTTTCAACAAGCATGCAAGTCCTCATACACGCGGAAACATTTACTTTTTGCTTGATCTTTTGCTCCCGAGTAGTGAAAATATTGCTTTAAAATCGTGCAACATTTTACATTTGTACATATGGGCTAAGCCAATACTGTTTCTGATACATCGTGCATCATTGATTGAGTTATTTGAAGATTTTTTCAATCTAAAGTAGGTGCAAACATCTATCTCCTATTTGCATTTTAGACAAATCGATTACTATGAAAACTTGTTTAAGACTGCGCGTTCGTCAGATTTGTCTTATTAAAACACAATCAAAACTTCACGATTTTGAGAGGTCACACCAGACAACCCACCGTCTGAAACACCTTCAAAGTCGCTTGTTTGTGCAGAACAACAAAAACTTCACCGCGACAACCGCAAATTTCCTTGAAAATCAAGCTCGTCATGAAACCTCCACCTTGGTGCAAGAAAAACAAGTTTCCTCCGACAAACCTTTTTTAAAACACAAAATCACGGAAATTGGTGAAACACGATGGAAAGCCTACAGCAACCTATGTGGCAGTGGTCGGGAACCATTTTGGCTAAGGGAGCCATGAAACCTACATATTATTAATTGTATTCCCGTGAGAGCCATATAATATATTTTTCAACACTTAATGCAACTAACTTGCTTAACTAACGTGTGCATTTTTAAGCAATATCAACAATTTTAAACAATGAAAAATGTCTAAATTTTCACTTTATTGACATGCTTCTTACTGTCAATGCGACTTCTGGTGCTCCATGGTGTTGCTGATGGCTTTGTAGGAAAATAGCAGAAAAATTTTCATCCGCAACAATCGTGTAAGCGAGCCAGATGCAGTCATCAAAAGAGCCGCATTTGGCTCAAGAGCCATAGGTTCCCGACTCCTGCTATGTGGGATAATGCCCACTCATCTCGTAGAAACAATGTTGATACTGTTGGTCCAGAATCATGTTGGGGACCACGATGCTTGTAAGGTAAGCAAAATTTCTTACCAGATCTTTGAAACAAACTAAAACTCATAGAGTCAAAAGCAACTAAAATTGCAGAAGTGTATTACAATTTGAAACACAGAAGTGTGTTACTTCAGCTTCGGGCTTAGCTCAAAGATCAAAAGTTCTAAAAATCGTTTATTTAGGTTATAAAATTAGCTTTGGGTTCAAAACATTCGTCAAGATATAATGCATGGTCTTTACGACATATTTTCACAAAAAGCAGCAATGTGCGGTCTAAACACTGGAAGAAAAGCTCAAGGGAGCAAAAAACACGTGAGTTACCCAAGTTTCGTCGAAGTAAAAAGAAATGTGTGGCTTCAATGGCTGTCGAACCAAATATGTGATTATGAATACTGTTTGACGTTGATGCTAAAGAGGAGGGACTGTTGTGTCCAGTGATGTAATCGAGACCCTAATTTCCGAAACTGAGGCTTGGTTAAAGCTCGGAGACTGAGGCTTATTCTAACAAGGCCAGACCGAGAGTTGAATTTTCGAGACCCGATACCGGAAAATTTGTCGGCTTGCAGATTTTATCAAATTTACCAAGAAAAAACATCAACAACTCTTCTCAGCTATGATTTTGTCAAATTTTAGACATTTTTTCATAGATGATAGAAAATCACAGCAGTAAAATTAGGTTACCCCAATGCAAGCCCAGGATTCAATGCACCACTGAGCGACGGCCAAGCGAGCATGTGTTCCTTTTGTTGTAAACCATTTTTCGTCTGGGTTATGATGCAATACGTTTACCGGCAATTAATAGTTCAGTTTATTTCGCATCTCGGAGACAGCATTTGCGATCAGGATGCAGGGATAGAAGGTCACACTGCCGTAACTGTCATTGGGTCACTGCCACTACAAAGCACTTATAGGATTTACTGATGGACAAACAAACAGACGTAGAAAACACAACAAATACAATAGAAACACGGCTGTGGAAGCAAAAGAGAATTTCAAATAAAGAGAAAAGACGTTTGAAGAAAGCAACGATAACTTAAAAGGATTTGCTGTTATACAATTAAGCAGCTAAAGTATTTACTGAGAAACGAAAGTTTTACTGTAGTCCAAATTCGCACAGATTCAAAGAGAATACAACGAGGGAAACTGAAAGACAGCTAAATCTCAAATAAATAAAAGTAAAGCTCACAAATAAAATAATACCACAAATAAGGATAAAGACTTATAAAGAAAGTAACTACACAATGAAACATTTACACTAAGGTTGGATTATCCGGATAACGGTTAACTGATTAAAACAGAGAATTTTGTGCTATCCGATATCTGGATAAAATTCTGTCGGTTAACCAGATAAAAAAGTAACTTTACTATTATGTTGTGGGGTGGCAATAGCTCAGTGGTAAAGTGTCCGCCTCTCAACTGAATGGTTGGGTGTTCGATCCACAGTCACTGAATGAATTGCCGTAGCTCTCCTTGGGCAAGAGCGTTCAATCAACCGCACCGGCAAGAAGTACAGTTCAGGCATCGGCTTGCCGCCACCAAAGTTGATAAAAAAAAGAAAAATGCGTTGTAGGCTTTTTCAGTAAGTTTGGATATTCTTTGTTTCGAGATTGTGCCACCTAAGTTCTACTAAAACCCCGTAATTATTATTTTTTACAGAAGAGTGTTTTCGCGTTGTAAGGTGACGTCTGCGTTGTGCTTCATACGAAATGCGTTGCAGAAGCGGTAAATGTTAAAAATGCATGCTTTTTTTCATATACGCTCGTACAATGCATATGTGTATATATAAAATAAAACTGTGTCATGATTTTACAATTAATTCATCACGCAAATCTCATGAAATCAATTGTCTAACAATTAGCGGTTATTAACCGGTTAGCTAAATGCAAATACACGGATATATCCGTTGTCCAGATAATATTGATATCCGAACTAACCCTAATTTACACACAACGATTTTCTTCCACCCAAGTGGCTTAAACGGGTGAAAAGTATATCCCCGTTTTTTTCGGGAAAGTTCATCGGGTAGCAAGGTGAAGTGCTTCTCACTATGATTAAACGCTTATTTTGCTTTTCGCAAAATTCAATAAATATGAAAGCCGATATTTTTCAAACAAGAATGAAATAGATGTGAAGACTTAAAGTTTCGTCATCATTTACTTGTGTAGACTCAACTCAACCAGCCGGTTTGATGAAAACAATGTCTAAGAAGAACGCGTAT
>JGI24159J19872_10011405_pt1 | contig 11640 bp, 6 predicted proteins | sample Ectturendosymbi4_FD_19872 | JGI IMG/M metagenome (IMG submission 19872) | reverse complement strand
TAATAATCATGATGGCGTCTTTCATGCGTGTGCTTTAAAAAGTGTCTGAAAAAGCTTGTATTTCATCAAAGTACAGTAACTGCATTAGCGCCATCAAGCGTTTACTCTATACTACCGCCATGTATACATCCTGGTCTTCTTTCGTGTATTGCGTTTTCTTTTCTCTTTACTGCGATGCATGTTAAAAACCTAGCGCTTTGCGTGTGGGAGTGAAGACGTTACACAATACAATACATCAATAAAGTAAAATTCTAAAATTTGAACACCAAGAAACAGTGAGACAGCAAAACCAACCTGCAGCGCCGTGACACCAATGAACCAAGTATTTGCCCCTTCCTGACCCTGTGAGGGCTTCTTCCAAGTCCGTAGCCATGTTACCTTCGCGCAAGCAGTTGGTCAGTAGAAAGTCGACAGAACGTTGGACAGCTTCGGCCGACGACGGGTCACTTTGCAGAAACTGTGGAAAGCTCATAAGAACTTGCAAGATTCCAGCAAGGCCGTGGCCAGAACCTGAAAAAATACAAGTGAAAAGATCAGTTGTACAAATCTTCACTAAAATTTTCAACGTATTGAAAAAAAATTGTTTCTTCAGCTGGAGTAAGTTGTAAGATGAATTAAAAAAAAAACAAGAACCCCCACACAGCTCATTACTACTTTTTGAAAATTAGCGAAACGGAAAAAAATGCTAGAAAATTTAAAAACAGCCTTGGCAGAAAAATTTTATTGGAAACAAGCAAAATCTAACCGATTTCTTTACTACTTTTTGAAAGCTCATTACTACTTTTTGAAATTTAGCGAAACGGAAAAAAATGTTGGAAAATTTCAAAACAGCTTTGCCAGAAAAATTTTAATTGTAAACAAGTAAAAACTAACCGATTTTTCTGATGCGATGTCAACGCATCGATTCACTGTTTATCTGCAACTGAAGAAATTAAAATTGTCCCCAGTGATACACAGCATTACTTCGGCCCGTTGTTTCGAAATAAGTACAGCATTAAATTTAACGGACACAGGCAAGCCTAGATACGATGACACCCTGACAATCGCTTTTGCATCCCACACGGTTGATGGGCCCATGGGTGAAAATATGTTATCAGTGTGTCGTTCTCCCTGTGGTAAAATAACGATTGGTAAAATGATTCTTTTTGCTATTCACACATTTTTAGAGGAACTCAGCACAATTTCACGATCACAAGCAAAACGTTTCAGAGAAACATGTCTAAATTTTCTTTGATTTTGGGGCTGAAAACGTTGCGTTTATCTCCGCAGCAAAAATTTAATGGCTCGAAAGTACAAGTCAAAGATTCAATACGACTCCACTTGGACTTGAGAACGCCATTCAATCGACTGACACTTAACTGCAAGTGACCTGGACACGGTTTCCAGGTTGATGACTAGCGCCTATCTACGATCTAAGAAATCCACCTCGAGGGTGGAAAAAAACGATGTACTTGCGTTAGGGGTCATTCTTGCATTTGACAGAAAGCAAATAATAATAACTGAAAAGAATTCTGGATGCAGGGTGTCTGCTTAAATTTGGGGACAGCTTCAGGGCTTCATTGTCCCTGACAGAAACGAAAATGGTAATAAAAATAAAATTTTCTTCCACGAAAACGGCAATGGGAGTAAATTTTAAAGATCAGGGAGGAAAATATGCAGCATACCCAGGTACAGTGTTCCGTAATAGGCGTACATCAAAGGCAAATTTCCGTCAAAGTGCAGTTGGGATCGAAACTTTCTTCCAGACTCTACAATTCTTTGACACAATAAGTTGACTTGCGATTGAGGAAGGATTTCCTGCTGAAGGTCTCTTTGCAGAAGCAACACCCCTAGCAAATACCCAGCTCTGAAAAGCAGTTTATGATTTATTTATATTAAGCACAACGTGTAGGTGCTGTAAAGTTACATAAGGCCTTATTACATTTTCTAAACGCAGGAAGCATTTTGAGTGCAGCAGCAACTAACTGTATTTTTCTTTATCTCAGAAATATGAAGCGTTTGAAGTTTGCTGCATGATAATTATGTTAAACGCACAGCAGTTTGTCCGGCTGTCATTCATAAAATACTGTACCAGAATCGCTAGCAATGCAGTATAACTCGTAAGTAGAAAACTTTTTTCAAGTCTGGTCACCTCAGGTTTTGTCTTAAGCAACAGGACAATAAACAATCATTTTACAACTGCATAATTTCAAATGTGACTTTCTCTCAGAATTAACTGTCTGCAACAGCATTTTTCAAGCATGCAAAATACGAGATGTGACTCAGTCATTTAGACTTAAAATTGTATGCTTTACACTGCAGTGGTTCTCAACCTTTTTTGGCCTGTGGACCATCTTTTTCAAAAAAATCTTCGATGGACTATTTTGCTATGCTGACATCTCATGAACAACTAGTCAAAACTTTATTACACATAGGTCAGTGAACGTTTTATGAAGGATTTATGGAACTATGTACAGCACCAGTGGTCCATCTGGAACATCTCAAGAATCACTTATTTTACGAGGCAGCAGTTAAACAAATGGATAATACATCGTTTGTTATTAGTATTTATTTATTGTACATTGCAAGAACATGTTTGTGTCAGTTTTAACAGCTGTAACGTTTGTCTTTATCATCATACAAGGAAACGGAACCAGCCAGCTGTGATTATAAAATCCTGATGAGATCTCATACCCGAGTTAGTTTGCAACATGATTTTGAATTTGAAACGAACTAGAAAAACATGCAACACAAAGCAAGTTGACTTTAACCCTATGGAAAATCACCAAAATGTGCTCTGCTCAGCAACAATTATATGGCAATAGAAAAAAGTTTACTTTTGAATGATTGCAACTTTTCATGGCTTGGTAAGCCAGAAAAAACACCACTCACCTTCCCACAAATAGTTCATCTGATCCATTGTCAAGAAAATTAACTGGCTCACAATGTTTTGCAAGATCCCTGAATGCTTGCAGGTAAGTTTGGCATTTCTGATGAAGAGAAGGGTTTGTAGTAGTTTTGAAAGAACCTTTCACACTTTGCACAACACCAAATTTTCTAAACGTTTCACAAATTTTTAAGACCTAACTGTGGAATACAACACAACGAATCAAACTATTGCTTAGCCACAATACTGCCTTCAGTAATTTAATAAATATCGTGAGTTTTGAGGTTTGCGTGACCCAAAAATTTCACAAGTAAATTTCAGTTTGTCAAGTTAAAACTTGCACTAAAAAGCTACACAGCAATAAAACACATCAATTTTTACTCGGGCATACAAAATCAATTCCAACTGCCAAACATTAGCAAATCCATTTGTCATGTGGTACAATTTTTAAAACAATTTAATCCCAACAAGAAAATACTTAAAAATGCTTCATACACCAATCAAACAGCATGCCAAGGCCCATGAAGTATTTAAAAACCTTGAATTATTTGATATTACTTAGAAATCTAATGCCTAATACATTACAACAGTTGGTCAGAATGTCAATAATGTTAATACTTTTGCAAATTTCAATGCATTGGTGGCAGTGCATTACACAATAAACTAGGTTTCTGACATTTTTCACAGCAGTTACTTGGTGAAGATTGCAGCAGAAACTTTTAGACAATCAGAAAGACTGATCTCAAATTTTTGTATAATAGTGTTTGGAATACTGCATGGACCAAGTTCAAATTTTCTTGGGAACTTTCATATATTTCAGCTAAGAAAAAAGTTTTATAAAAAAGCATTCCCTGAAGCTTGTTCTTCATTTGTTACTTGGTAAAATGAAGTACATTTCCTTGGAGGATTAAACAACATGTACCAATTAATAACATGTTCTGTAAAGTACAGGTAAACCATACAGCTCCCCGCCCAACTTGGTTTGATTATGATATAGAATTTGAAACTGAATACCACAAAAACTACACTTAAGTGAATGGCCATGGTATTACAGAGGACTGTCATAGTAAGCATACACACACAAGAGATTGAAAGTTGTAAATAGTTTAAGTCATTTTTACAACAAAAACGCAAATTATGTTTTTGTACATATAAAAACTTTTGCACACACACTGCATAGAACAGTGCTTTCAATACCTGTTATACAGCCCAAAAATGGGTCGCTGTTTTATTTTAGTGGGTCAGCTCAGCATAAATCATTCATGAAGTCCTAATAATACTGAGCAATCTATGCCCTGTTTCTGATGAAGAAGTCTTGTAACAACCAGTAGCTATTGTCATTGTGACATCACAATACTTGTACATGTTTTGTCTTGAGTAGCAACATGGTAATTGGTTAGCAGTTGTGATCCTTAATTTGAAATCTTTTTTAATTAAGACCTTTTTATTAATAGCTTTGGTGGATTTTGTCATTTTTTACATGAAACCTTGACTGTGATTATGGAATGCAGTTGTGTGAACATTGGTCTGGTATGATGGGTCGTCAATGCTGTTTAATATTTGGGGCATCGCAAAACAAGATTGAGAAGCACTGGCATAGAACATATGCCAAATATCATTTACTTTTGTATATTATTCAGCTTTGTACTTGCAGTCATCATGTTAAAAATATGCAGAATTTTCAAAGACATTGTATAAATTAGAAAGAAATTATGCTCTGAGCATACAAATACATTCTTTGACCAGCAAAACAAGATATATGAATTACTTGTTTTTCACCAATGTAGTTATAGGTGAGAGCAGCAACAGCATATACTCCACCAGCTTCTAACAAAAATGACACTTCCTTTCTTGGTCTGCAAAGCAAGAAGTGTACACAAGTAAGTCCTCCCACATAAATTTTATTTTAAGTCAGGAAACAGCAGACAAGCAATAAATCATAATGCTATGCATTTACGTGGCCCTTTACATTATTTTATGTACTAGCTAGCCTTCAGCATTGAGCTGGAAAGCAATGGGCAGCATGTAGCAATCGTTATCACTCACCTTGAATTTCGTTTTGAGCAATGCTGCAATGACACTGATATATAAGAGCTCGCAGCTTTCATAAACCTGTCTGAATCTTCTGGAAAGCATCCACATTTCACAAGATAGTATAATGCATAGGCAGCTCCAGCAACACCAACATAAAGTCCTTGAAAGACATACAAGAGTGCATTATTTGAAGAACTGTTGTAGGTAGGTGCTTATCATGTAAAGCGGGACAGTCATTCCAGCTAAAAACTCATGATTTTTAATTATGGCATGTCTTGAAAGCTTTTGTCTTCCACAGGATTTTTGCAGTAAATAGACAATGCTTTCCAATTACCAAGCTTATTTTACTATTACTTTATTTCACTTAACATGAAGTTAAACTTGTTCTTTTTTTAACAGAGGAGAGCTACCAAGACGTGTACCAAAAAGCAAATGGCTAATTACCAATTAATTATACTTTTAATCAGCTTACGCAATTTACGTATCTACAGCTACACACTGATTTTATAACATATTGGTAAAGCAATATATTTTAATTGTATGAATCACATGACTGTTGAAAATGCTTAACATAAACTAAACAACAAGATAGACCATGTGTAGAGACTTGTACTTTTAAAAATTCTTTGGATGAAATATCTTTTGGTAGATAAATTAGTTCTTCTGGCAATTTTTATTATTAGCCGACGTTTCGCCCACCTATTCAAGTGGGCTTCCTCAGGGCAATTTGCCCATTTGCCCTGAGGAAGCCCACTTGAATAAATGGGTGAAACATCGACTTATAATAAAAATTGCCAGAAGAACTAATTTATCTGCTTGATTTGAAACCTGGTGGCAAACGCTACAAAATAACAACATTGAGTAGCAAAAATAACAGCATTTATCTTTTGGTAGATGGGACAAAGACAATGTGCAGGCACCTCTTGGTAAGATACAGAAAAAAAGGTAAACAAGCAAAGAAATACATTGCAGTGAAGAAATAGCATATTATTTAACTTTCCACTGCTCTGAAGGCATGATGATCCATTTTTGTAGTGGAGAACTTCAAAAACCATCAAACAATCAAAGTTCCACAGTTGTTGCAGTAGCTTACATTTTAGCCCATGCAACTGGCGCATGGCTGTAGCTCTTACATACCATGCGACCCATAACAGAAGCATTGCTTGGCTCAATAAAAAAGGTTAAATAACCCACAATTGGGCTGTGGCCCACAGTTTGCTGACCACTAACTGCAAAACATAGAGAACATGTCAAATATTTAAACAAAAGACTAGAATGTTGGCAAACATGGTAATTTAGGCAAATTACAAGAAACAATTTCAGAATGTCAAGCCATCCCATCAAGACTGAACAAATCAGTCGAAAAAAAAGCACACACCAGAAAGCTTTTTGCAGACTGATGCTCAGAAGACAAATAAAAGAGGCCCTTAAATTTGTGGACACTGCCAATGACATTGACGGCAGTGTTCATAATTTTAACACCTTGAGAGCAGGGGTACGATATATTCATTCCTGGAAATCGGCCTAAAACCAGCAGTTGTCAGTTGCCTTACCAATGCCATAGCTCCTCCGCTGATTGCACTAGAGAGCTGTTCAAACCCTCAAAAGATTTGGCAAGTCTTCTAGTGTGCACTCAAAAAGAAAATTTTTTGGTTGGGGGTTGCGGATTTTTTGTGAGTGACGTCATAAGTGAAGTGGTTTTTGTGCCATTTTGGCTCATGTTACCTGGCCTAGGGCCCAACCGCTTTGCCCAAGTATTTCACTGAAGTTTTCATTGGAAACCAGGCTCGAGTCCAAGTCTTTTGTGCCTTTGATCAACTTTCTACCGTTTCTGGTTCAAATGTTATGATCTAAAATAAAGGAACTAATTAATTATCTAATCAATCAAATATTTTATTACTTTAGATCATAACTTTTGAACCAGAAACCCTAGCAGGTCATCCAAAGTATCAAAAGACTCGGATTGTAGCTTAGTTTCCAATAAAAACTTCAGCAAAATACTATCATCTAGCAGTTTGGGCCCAGGTCCAGGTGAAGTGGGCCAAGGTGTTCTAAAAGCCCTCCACTTATGACGACACTCACAAAAAATCCACAACCCCAATTTAAAAATTTTTTTCGAGTGCAGACTAGAAGACTTGGCAAGTCTTTTGAGCCTTTGAACAGCTCTCTACCGCTTTCAGCACTGCAGTTACACTCGTGCAAAGCCACATGCGATCCGGCTGTTTTGGCACGAACCACTTGATTTAAACCGGGCGCGAAGGTGTTAACTGTTAACACCTTCAGGCAAGGCTGACTAATTCTGCCAAGTCCTCAGAAACTGTGAAATTGAGAACTTGCAAAACAGACCAAACCAACAATCAAAAACATGGCTGCAACACAACGAATCATCAACATACCAAAAACATCAAAAGCAAAATAAGACAACTCACGGAAACAACATTTTGTAAATGCTGAGACAATTATTTAAGGACCTGTTCCCACAGGCACAAAACAGAAAAGGAGCCATGGAGAAAAGAACGCCCTCCTGCCTCTAAGGAGTGCCAATTAAAGCAATCAGGGATGGCCTTTAATAAGGATGCCACCTGAATGAAATACAGTATGGCTGGAAGATAGATGGCACACGTGCTTATTATGCTTGTGGAAAAAACATCTATGGACCACAGATTTTTACTCTAAGCCAGGGGTCTCCAAACAATGACCCACGGGCCAAATGCGGCCTGCAAAGCCATTTCATCCGGCCCGCGATAGCATTCTGTCAAATTTAAAAATAATATATTTACAAAATATTTCTTTCTTCATTTGGTACAATGTAACATATCCCGAAACAAACACATTGCCCAAGATGTCTGGCCCTCAAACTGTTGTGTAGTAGCTCATGTGGCCCTTGGACAAAAAAGTTTAGAGTTCCATGCTCTATGCCGTAGGCACTGTGGGCACCAAGATTGAAGTTTTTATGGGCATGCAAAATCCATAACATCACAAAATATGACGTCAGAACCTGTTTAGTTGGTAAAACAATACCAGTTGCAATATCCCATTAAAGCGACTCTCACAATAATGTCAGTTGTATAAGCGATTCATAATTATTTGATCACTTACAAATTTTCAAAATTTTTAAAACATCTTCACAACAGGTTCACAACTACAGTTTTTCAAAAGTTTAAAGCTTGCAATTACTTGGAAGCAAATCAAATGTGAACCGCAGCGTATCAATCCAACTACACATCAATTTGAAACATTAAGTTTGTCTGTCAAAATACAGTGAATCTTTAGTAAACATCAAGAATTCAACCTACGTTGAGTGGAATCATGGTTGATAACAGACAATTTTGAATGCAACAAAGTGCAGTAAAGGTATGCTCAGCCTCATAGGTAGTATAATGTAATGCAAAGCACATGTGCAGCAAACATGTTAAACTCAGAAATAAATGTTACATTGCACCATGTTACATTGTATGTTACATTGTACACAACAGTTTGAGAGCCAGTCAGTATTGGAGTTGCAAATTTTGGAAAATTCAGTGGTGTCAGAAATTTCAGAAAGGTCAGAGTCAAACATTTTCAACTCCGCAACCCTGGTAACAACTGTACAAGTGGTTAAAAAAATACAAACTATGCCAGAAAACCAAAACAGACAACGGTGAAAAAACACAAAAATCAACATAGAAAAAGTGTCAAAAAGTGGAAATCAACAGATTTGCAAAAAGAAAGCAATGCATTCCAAAATCAAAAATATCAAATAAAAGGAGACAATCACATCGACATAGTGCATTTTGCTTTTGTCAGAAGACTAAATTTTAACATACACACTGCACTTAAAACCAGACTCTGAAAATTCAACCTTTGAAATCATAGGCTACTCACATTTTCACAAAAGCTAATATATTAGCCTAATCCATTGTGCAACAGTTATAAGAAGAAACTAACCTCCATCACAATTTTTTTCGCAAGCATTGAAATTCTTCAAAATTTGATTCATGCAGGACTGAGTTCTTGACTTCACTAAATCAGTTGGAATGTCAACAGCACCGTCATCATGAAATATATTTCGAAAAAACCTTGTCTTTTCATGCGACATTATTATCAAAACATTATGGTATGGCTTGAACACTACAGCACTATTTTTCACACGGACCTGAAGCCATCTGAAAAATTATTACCACAGCTATAACTGCTGGCTACTACCTACACATGTGTTAACTTTAATAACCAAGGTTGCCAAATCTTACAAAACATTTACAAAATGTTGTCTAAAAATCTACCAAATTTCTCTGTGACAAAAAAAAACTAATGCTGCTTTCTACATGCCTTTCCACTCTGGGCTTTAAGTCTTTTCTTTGGATTTGAAAAATAATCGTTGATTACCTATCTGCGTGGAGGCTCAGGCTGAACACGGCCAAAACTACATCACATGCAGTTACGTTCCACAGGTAATAATACCAGTGGTGTTCTCAGCAATTTGGGGGCCCCTGCGCAAAAAATTTTGGGAGGCCTTGTCACAAGAGTTTGCAGTATGCTACGTATGAAGGTTGCGAGATTTATTTTTTGCGTTTCGGGGCAAGTGTTGAGCAGCCATTCGACTGTCTCATCGTCCAGAACCGTCAGGCCGTGCAGTCCATAGGGAGGTCGATGGATTGGACATTCGAGGACGACATGGTCGACGGTTTGTTCTTCTGCGCCACACTCACAGGCAGAGATGGCCCGAGTCACTTTTCCAGACTCCGACTTTCCAGACTCCAAAATTTTTTAATCCGGATCCGGGTCCGGCTATTATTCAAATTTGAGAATCCGACTCCTGTTCAGACTCCGGCTACAATCATCGATCCAACCGTAATTTACCCATGGTTTTACTTAAGAAATGACCAAAGGAAAAAGTTCGCAAGAGCTCTTCCGTCAGCACACGTTGATAGTAGCTCCTCTTCTAACTAATTTGCGCTGAATTTTGGATTATTTCTTTGCAGTAAGCCAGCAGAATTAGGAATGATTTAGCTACGATTGCTTTTGATCTGATCGATAGGTTCTACGTTAGTTCGGTAACAACTCAGCATCAGTGACAAACTTAAGGAAGTGGGGACTTCAAAGCATTGACTACTGTTACCGGCAAAGTTGCGTATGACTGAAAGGAATGCTTGTAAAAATATGGCACTGGGTTCAACATTTCACTGCATGTGCAACTACGGTATTTGTTTTGAAGTACATGTCAATATCACAGTTTTTATAGCTTGGTTCGACTTTAGTATATTTGGCTGTATGCATAACTTGAAGCAAACTTATCATTCTATCTTCAAGACAGTGGCGAAGCCAGGGGAAGGGGAAACATCTGTCCCTGAGCGCAGCATTTTGAATGCGTAAATTGAGGTTGGAATGTCACGTAACCATTACAAAATGCCAAATGTCAGCGGATGCTAGTAATTACGATTTACAAAATGTAGAATGCCAGTCGTTGATGCCCAGTTGCAATTAAATCTCATCAAGATCACCAAGGTTCGCAAATAGAGCAATTCTCTATCTCCATCAACCAGCGCCCGCATGTAGCTTGACTCACGGTTGCGTCACAATACTTCCAGATAGCCAGGGTTGCGAACTTCCCCACTTCGTTCTCATTCTATAGTTGCGTCACAATGGATGGGAATCCAGCATACACAGTGCACGCAACTGCGCATGATTTTAGAGCAGCGATAAACCTTAATTTTGGTTTATTCGCACGATACGATAAAAAGAAATCAAGCAATACACATCGTACTGCGCATCCCCAATTTTCGATGTGTTGTTCACGACAGTATGTTCGATACCACACGTAACAGGATTAACTATTTTGATAGTGAGGACAGTTTTCATGTTTGTGGTGTTCTTCGCAAACCATCCTCATTCTATGTTCTCTTGTGCCACCAGTGGGCACTTTTGAGTCTGAGGAAGTTATTGCAATTCTTATTGAGTTTCGCAAACGGTGTAAGGCACAACATTTATCTTGTTTCGTGCTAGTATATGAAAAAGTCATTTTACGATTTTCTCACTACAGTATGTAGAGCGGATGTAATGGTTGCTTATTCTTAACAATTTGCTCTAGGAAATACGTGAGCATCGCTTCTCAAGTAGAGAGCGGGGGGTGGAAAAACTCGTTACTAAATGCATCGCCGACACGCCTATGGTGGAAGTTTAGCACATGGACAGGCCTATTTCTCGATGAGAAACTTTTTGCAGTAGACTTAATGCAGGTAAGTACACTATTGACTTTAGGTCGCAGGGCGCGATCTCTCCACTAAATCACATTGTAGGCGAACCCTTAGCATCAACATGTGAGCAGCGTCATTTCACAATAAAGGATCGTTCACAGAATAGGAGCCAATACGAATAGGGGCACAAGTAACGGTGGGTCACATTATATCAACGCAAAAAGCATTAAACAAGCAACATAAATAGCAAGGGCGAATGCGAGATACATAACTGCAGAGGCACATTTTTTCTTTGTGCAAGGAAGCACGCGAGCAAAGGCTGCTCCGTGAGGGGGGCAATCACGCTATAAGCAAGCAGACAATTTGTCGATAGATCGCCTTACTCCAACGCAAGGGCAATAGTAAAAATGCGGAAGGCAGGTCACCAAGGCATAATTGAAATCGACATTATGCTAGATTTATTTACACATGATTATTTACGCATCGTCAAAACATCGCCGTCAAACTTGTGGCGGAAATTTGCGATCTGAGCATGCATCGTGGTAAGCGGATTGTTGGTGACTGGAT
>JGI24159J19872_10011404_pt1 | contig 11641 bp, 7 predicted proteins | sample Ectturendosymbi4_FD_19872 | JGI IMG/M metagenome (IMG submission 19872) | reverse complement strand
CACGATCTTTGTTTTTATTATATTTTTAAACAAATTTTTCTGGGAACAAGAAAATTTGGTAGGGCACAAAAGAAATTTGGGGAGGCACTGCCCCCGAATGCCCCCCGTGGCTACGGGCCTGTCTTTTCGACAACCAGTGTTGCCAGATGGTTGTGACCTAAATCAGCTAAATAGTGTCACAAAAACTGCTAGATTCTGCTGAAGGTCTTGTCACAAATTTTCAGCTAAAATCTGCAAAAAGTAGTGAAAATCTGAAAAAAAACTGTAATTTTTAATATGATTAAAAGAAACCTATAAAGTTATACAATATAGTAATTTTTCGTCTTGCACTCGCTCTCAATAAGCATGGGCTGAAAATTCCGGTCTTGACCAACACATTTTTCGGCCCTCTATTTTCTATCAGCCGGCATTTTGACTTTTTGAGCAACGTAATTGCAGCTTGCCTCGTTTTTTGTATGACACACAGTTCTTGGCGATCTCTTTCAAATGGTTGCATGTTTTTATACAGTAGAATAATGCTCAGCGATAAACAATCTGAGCATAGCTTCAGCCCTACAACTTTCTAAATCTGGTCTTTGTAACTTTGTGTTACATTAGGGAGCATGCAAAAGGTTCTTTAGTCTTATCTGAGTGCTTTTGCTACCAGTAATGCCTTTTACAGTAAGCTAACAGTACTCCGCTATGATTGCATTAATGCAAACTTCGCAAAAGTCTTTTGTTGAAGCAGCAGGATAGAGGCAGTAGGCACTGAGCCAACTTTTAAATTCTGAATCTTGCAACCACATACGTCTAAGCTTTTGGCAGCTTCGGTTTACCAGGAAGCTTTTTTTACCAGATATTACTACTTACTAGCGTAACTGAATCACTTGGAAATATCGTGTCGTGGGATAAAAACATATTCCACCAATGTTGCCTTTCAACCTAATTCGCTCACTAACCACACAAGCAAATAATTTAGGCTTCACCAAGCTATCTAATTAATAATTTGTTGTCATGATACAATCATCTGCTTGAAGCAGCTTCTTTGCATCATAATAAAACTTCCAAATAATTGCNGGCAGCTGATTGTGCTTTGTCCTGGTGTTACCCAGTGGCGGTTCTAAGGGGGGGCTTGGGTGGGCCATGGCCCCCCAGATTTTTGGCTCGCCCCCAGTTTTGTGCTGAATTTCACGTTCAAATTCGTTTGATTCACATATACAGCAAATAACTTTCATCCAGCAAAATTNTATGCGATTTGAAGACTTTCTGGCGACGGTTCTGACGATATTCACAAGCCTATATTGGGTTTGATNGGGTTAGTCATAGCAAATCAATCTTCATTACAACGGAAAATCACNATGCAAGAGAGACATTTATGTTGGCCCTCACTTTTTCCTTGGTCCCGCAGTGGCCCCCCAGTTTTTTCATTCTAGAAACGCCACTGGTGTTACCCAGTTAAAAACGTCATGAAGAAGATAAGTACATTTTTTGATGAAGAAGGTGTAAAGTTTTCATCTTGAAAAACTCTTAGAATAGGTTTTGGTCAGGAATTTGTTACCTGCTAAACCTGCTAAAAGGTTGGTAAAATCCTACTAGAAAATTAGCTAACTGCTAGATTGAAAATCATACAGCTAACAGCGAGAAAATCCTGCAAGATTTAGCAGCAAATCAGCTCAAATGGCAACACTGCTGAGTGCAAGCTTATGCCTTTTGTTACGTAACTGCACAAAAAGAATCATACAAGAATTTCTGGACACAGACAGCGTTCAATTTAAAACCTTCGCTTACTACTTATGGCAAATTTAGCAAAATACTGACTTCTTGACTTCTTAGACTGAACAAATTTTTATATATAATGTAATAAATAAGATTTATTACAGAAGACCGCTGGGCCCCCAAAAGCGCGGGGCCCGTAGCAATTGCTACATTTGCTACTATTGTTAATCCGGTACTGACCGAGACCTGTAGCTTCCGAGATCGAGATTCGCAAAAATGGGTCTCGAGATCGAGACTGCGTCTCGTGACTCCATCACTGATATAGACGGTTCCCTTTCAAAACAGACCTGTTCATAACAGACTATTCGAAACAGACCATGTTCATAACAGACGCGTTCATAACAGACCACGTTCATAACAGACCCGTTCACAAGAGACAACCTTCATAATGGGTCTGTTATGAATGCAGTGTTTTATGAACGTGGTCTGTTATGAACGTGGTCTGTTATGAACATGGTCTGTTATGAACGGGTCTGTTATGAACGTGGTCTGTTTCGAGTGGTCTGTTATGAACAGGTCTCTTTTGAACAGACAGCTATATAGACACATCATAATTGAACCAATCAAAACCTGATTTCACACATTTCCCCTTTCAACGTTCATATTTATCTAATACGTCAAAGAAATTGATCTTCCCACGACCCATAGCTTCCTGATAACATAGCCAATCATTGCAAAGTGCATTGTGGGTAGCTCCATTGTCAGCATTGGCCTCGGTAAGCGAGCAATTGTGTAGGTAACGTTGTTGAACCCACGTTGATTGTAAGCGTTTTTAGTATAGTCTAGTAAGAATTTATTCAGGGAAATTATGTTGTAGACCTGTCTTTCACTGTACCAGATTAGAATAGCCGGTTGCCAAGGTATATCCTACAATCAGGTAAAGTCGTAGCCTATTCGTAGCCCGTGCCTGTAATATCCAATGTATCTTGCATCAAACTTGTCCATTGAAAACTTAACACTTTACACCAATGAGAAATCCAGTTAGTTAACCAATACCACTGTATCTTTCCTGATAACATCGTTATTTAATCAATGAGCAATCGTTTTACAGCAGTGTTTAGAAGCCTTTATCACAAGATGGCGCTAAGTAGGCTATATCTAAAAGCTCAACTGGTGTATCAGATAAAACCGACACTGCCAAAATTTCGTTCATCATGGCGAAAAGCAAATACGAGTGACACGTCATCTGCCGACCAAGCGTCGAGCGGAATGATGCCTCAGGTATTGAGCACTCGCAACCAGTTGAGCTTTTAGATATACTTTGAACTAACCTGGTGTGCTCGAAATAGCAAGATGGCGCTAATTTTAATCACATTGTGAAAATTAAAATTGTGTGTTTTCAACAAAAGTTTCGCTGTTTTTCAACGGTATTCAATAGAGAAGTAAGACTTTTTACTTGTATTCGAGTTAGTAATACAGTATAGGAAAATATTTTATTCTTCACGTGGTATTATTTTTATCGTCGTGTTTGTCTATGTGGTCTTGTAATGGAAGTTTCAGTGCTATTTTGTTAGTTACGAAAATCGTAACCTAACTTTCACTAGATCAATCAAATTTTTTGTTCTTCTGGTGTGAAACCCTGCTCAGGATTCCTAGGTGGTCTACTACCTGGAGTTTTTTTTGTTGATTTCGTATACTGTACTTAGAAAAATGTTGGAAACCTGTGCTTCCATGACTTTTCTTGATTTTCAAAGACGAATGGAATGGTGCCAGAGTTATTTTTAAAAATGCCCCTGAAAGCCTATACGAGTATGAGTACTATACTACCCATCAGACATGGACAACTAGAATTTCTTAGCTTTTCTAAATTAGATTAGAATCAAAATTTTGAGCTAACTCAAATGTCACAAATTAGATTAAAATTAACGGATTTGCAAGAACTATAAATTTAACTAAAGTTGGAAATATAATTACATTTGCTCAAATCAAAACGACTTTAATCGAAGTTCAATTCATGCCCAAATGTGGATTCATTCTCATAGTCCTAAGCACGAGAATAGCAAAGATTCGTACGCCAAGATTTGGCGCGTTGTACAATTTGCCTGCATGGCTAATATGGCGTGGTGATTACGCCACACACAACACTGAAGTCGTGACAGCAGTAGCGGAGTGAACCTGGTCGATTTGAATCTGAATTGCTATTATGCCGAGGGTCGTTGGCTCGACTCTCTTTAGTTGGCTCAGGGCGACGCAGCATTGTGGCTACAACACTAAAAACCCAAACGGTGCCGATGTCGCAGTCATATCCAGTTCTCAAGCAGCAACCTTCAGATAAGGGAAATGATGTACGTTTTTACAAAACCCTAAAACAGGGGTGTGCAACCCATGGCCTGGGAACTGACGTTTTTGGGGCTCTGTGGCCCACGGAAAGGGCGAGATTTTCAAGCATTACGGTTTTTGAAAGGTATTGCCAGGGCCGGACTATGGGTACTGTAGGCCTAAGGCTGAACAGATATTTCATTAAATTTGATAAATTTTACGAGATAATTCGGCAGTTACTTGTAATAAAAACAATAATCAAAAAGAAAATTGAGGGCCGTAATTTTCCAGGGTCTAAAGCTATAGCGTTAGTAGCTTAATGGTTAATCCGGTTTTGGGTATTGCCAATTTTACGTGGGTGATCAGCGCATTGTCTAACACACAGATCTTGACACATGCAGCCAGTGGCGGATCCTGACCAGATGTTTGGGGGGCAATAAATTAAGGGGGCGCCAAAAAGTCTTCACTTGTTTAAATACCCGAAGTTCTGTGAAAATAGTTGGGTATCACACAAAAATCTTTACTTTTGTACGCCTAGAAAGTGGCTATATTTGTTGGTCGAACTAGGGACCGAGTTTGCTAGAAAATTTTGGGAGGGACAAACCTTTGTTTGCGTTTCGATGACGTCATCATGATACCTCAAACGTAGCAAGACCTTTTGTAAAATTGGATGTATTTTTGGGACCATGGCCTAGGTGCCACCCTGGCTACGCCCATGGTGGTGGTATAGCAACTGGTGCTGTACAATGCTGCTATATCTAGTACTGCATTTGTTGTAGCAGCTCTTGTATGGTGAACTCAGTCGTGGTGGAAGAAAGATCGGAGGGCAGCGCAGGCGCTACAAAGACTCCCTCAAAGATTTCAACATCGACGTCACAACCTGGGAAAAAGCAGCATCTGGCAGACTAGCTTGGCGAAGCATGATCCATAGATGTGCCGTGGCCTCCACTCGGAGTATCAACGTTCCAACACCGCCAAAGAAAAACGCCAGACACGAAAGGCTCGAGCTGACAACGCAGTCGACACGCCTCTCACCCAGCGGTGTCAGACCTGTGGGAGGGATTTCCACGCCCGCATCGGCCTCGTAACCCACCTGCGGACACATCGCTCCGCTTCTATAAAATCCTAGTTGCCGTGGTCAGATTCGAATCGACGAACAACAGCACTGCATTTAATATAGTGGCACGCGTACCACAGGTTGGGAACCCCTGCTCTAGAACGATGTTCACCGCTAGTAATCCAGCCACATTTAATGTGATGAAAACTGACAGCTAAGGATCATGTCAAATATGATATTACATGGACAAAGCCTGTTCCACAGTCGTTCTACTGACAGACGGAATCGAAACAAGCTTACAAGCGCAGCCTATGCGTATTTTTACCACAATTCGTCAGAGCCTGTTTCTCGTCAGGTGCGTTCTACAGTTTACTTTGCCAAAACATAAGCCTCACTGCACACGCTACAAAAGACCTTAGTAGTTAGAACCTTCCAGCAAATACAGACAAGGTTGTTGTACAGAAAAAGTGCTATGACGTCTTTCGCAACGTGCTCAGAAACAAGTATCCACGCAGAACATCTCTATGAATAACTCATCACGATGGCATGCGCCACGGGCAGTAATGAGTGTCCCCGCCACCCGATTTAACCATTTTTCAATGGAATACCTGTTCAAAACGGGACTTTCAGGTACGCAAAGCCAGGCCCGTAACAACCCTGGGGCACAAAGGGGAGCGAAGAGTTTTCTGAGAGTGGCCCAAAATTTTTAAACTAGACCCAACACATTTTTTCAGCGGGGGGGCAAATGCCCCTTAGTTACGGCCTGCGTAAAGCATACGTATTTTCACAGGTTGTGAACACCGAACTTTTTTCAGCCACTAGTATTTGACATGCGAGAGGATATTGCGATCGTTTCAAAGCAAAAAGAGAACTGCATGACGCGTCATTTCATGCCCTCTTGACCAGGGGCCTCAAATTCAAGATGCTTCGAGGACCAAGTGAGGACTTACGAAGTAACCCGAGGGTGGCATTATGACGCTGATGCAACAATGGCAGAACCTGAACGTTTCTAGAAACAGCTTTAAATCTTATTTCCTGCTTTGGGTTTTGTGGGTTATAGGTAAAATTTCTAGCCGTCCTACGTTCATTCAAAAGGAACTTGTTCAATCGCTAGCCGAGCACTTTTAAACATCGGCGAATAAGCTAAACTTAAATGTTAATTATTTGCGAATTCCCAAAAGCATCGCGGGCCTCATCTGGCCAACGGGCCGCGAGTTTGAGAGATCTGCTCTTGACCATGCGTGACTTGGCAACTACAGATCCTAAAACGACCAGCAGTTTCACGCTTGGTGATTTCCCACGAATGAGAATTTATTAGGCACACACGCGAGAGCAGTTAACGTCATCGTCGATCAAAAGTATTTCTGAAGCGATTCACCAACGGCCTCCTCCAGTTGCGCCACCACATGATGGCAGTGCTTCTCCACGTCGGCGTCATCGTCTGAAAACGAAAGAAATTCTCGATACACCAACGCCACTGAGCAACGAGCAAAACAAATTTTTCACCGACTCATCCTGATTTGTGTCGAACCCGAACTCTAGTCACACAGCGTAAAAGGAACTCACACGTATGGGACGTGTTGCTAAGGGCCCCTTCCACCCTCACACTTCGGTTTGGGGGAGCAAACGAACAGAATATGTCCATCAAGTTAGAATTTTTGCGTAGACTGTCCCGTTTTTTTCCTGGCTTGGAGGAAACTGTGGGGTAATAAATTTTGACTGAATTCCACGAAGTCGCCCAACCGTGACTCGTTTCTTTCGAAAGCTGCCATGCTAAGCTCGGGTGGAAGCGCTTTTCTGTTTGCACTGAAGCAATTTCCCATGATCGTTTTTAATTCACTGCAACTAATTTTGGCTGATCGTGCTTACAGCAAACCCGCGAGACAGAAAACAAATACCAACAAAAGAAGTGACAAGAGTGTTTCGAGTTTCCAGCCTGAGACAAAACGCTCGCAATGAGCCAGGTAGCGCTGAAATTCGTTCTGCAAAAACGCTGTTGGTCGGTAGGCTTGACTTTCTTATGACAGCAATAGGTAACTTTTCCTAGGCTAGCCTGGCATCTAGTATATTTTAGAAATGAAGAGACCTGGGGCCTACAAACATTCTCATACCACAATCAAGCATAGTTTCACCAGATTATAAGTTCGTTGAAAAAAAGCTTTTTCCAAAGGGTTTTCAAAAACAGCATCACATGAGCGGGTGTGAAGAAAACACGATTAGTTTTGCATCAAGTGGCGGCCATCATACCTTCCATCAATTCCGCCAAGAACGGCACCGTATCTGGCACCATCGTAATGTAATCAGGCCCAAGTTTTTGTCCAATAGCAAGTATAGCATCCAACGCACACCGTCGAACCTGGAAAACACAGACGTTTGTGAATAGACACAAAACCAGGGTTGCGGAGTCGGATTTTTTTGTCTGACTCTGACAGTCCTCTTGGTCATTTTCACATCACACTCTAAGTTGGGATTTCCTGTTGAAATGGTACAATTTCTTTTGAAACTTTTGTTGAAACAGACTTTTGCTGTGTACCACGATTTCTATTGATTGCTTGTTGCTGCAATTTTCAAACTTCATTCACTTTAAGGAGTCGGAGATTTTACCTCCGACTCCACAGAAAAATCCCAAGTAAGTGAAACAATAGGTGAAAAAGTCGACTTTGATCAAAGAATGCCTGAAAACGAATTGACAAGAAGAGAAAATGCCACATGCAAATTTTGATTAATCTTGTTGTTTTCTCTTTTTAGGCTCTTTTCATACGACGCTGTTAAGGGCTTGCAGACCAACCGATCTTCTACAATATTACATTCATTTCTCGCCTCTGTTGCTGAAAGTGGTAACTAAGCTAAAAGTTAAAACTACACAAGGAAATAACAAATTTATAGACGAAAGCTTCATGAACTTCAGTCGTTTGATCCGGTTTCCTCAGATTGTATTCTTACCTCCGGTCTATTGTGCCGTGTTTTGGAAAGGACCATATTGTGCAAAGTACGCCAACCAATGTTGTTGTTCGAACACATGGCCAGACAGGCCAAACAAGGAAGAACTGAGTTGTGGACATAAGCGTTCATTTTCGTCACTCCTGCGTCATCATCCCCGACCACCTTTTCAATCTGAAACGAAAACGCAAATGAGCTGTTTGGAGGTTTGTGCAGAGGAACCCACTGTCACAGCGGTTCAACCACTGAAATAAATTTTCATTGCGGATTAAACGTAAGAACAGTTACTTCATGTCATAAAATACTTGCGAAAACTAATTCAGAACAGGACAAAAATGTTCTATTTTTTCTCTTTTCGTAGCATAACTTTTTTCAGTAACAAACAAAAATTTTGAAGCAGGTCACTTCTTTGGTTTTGCACTTAAATCTCGTTCGTCTAAAACTGAATGGTGAGTGCGCCATCCACGTGACACAACTTACATGGTATCACCAAAAAACATGGAAAATAACTCCTCCCTTCACAGTTTGCTTCAAACAACGGTTGTGATTTTATTTTGAGGATACACCAAGTCATTCGTTTGCGGCAAAATGTGAGGATGATCAAGAAGGTCATATATTAATAAGTCAGTGGCGAAAGTGTCTCAAACCAGGGAAAGTCCCTAATAAGAAAAGCGATATGATCCAACCAAGGGCCGTTTCACAGCGATCTAAGGCCGGATAAGTGAATGCAGGTTTCGACAACACTGCCATACTGCGCATAAGCTGGTTTCACTGTTTTTTTTACCTCGTTTACCATCGGGGAACAGATGAGATCGAACCTTTCCCGATTCATGAAGCCTTCGTCATGCTGCAAGAGTGTCGTCATCATGTCGACGGCGTTACTCATGCGTAGACAGTAATCTTCAACGTACGCGTCATCCGACACGGCTGCTTGAACATCACAATTACAGCAAATTAGACCTCGTGTATTTCAAAAAATAACCAAATTTCTTAGTTTGTCCCAAACTTACAACCGACCGGGTTTTCATCGGCCAAGTTGTTTTTTTACCGTTTGTACTGTAGTTCACAAAAAAGCACCAGGACAAGCAGCGGAATATTTTCAAATACTTCACGAATGCGAAAGCGACAAACAATTCAGGAAGGATTAGTCACGGTTCAGTGCTCAACCAACATTCGTCAGAAAACGATCGTTTGAACGAAGTCGACATTCGAGGAGCAACAAAACCCAGGTTTGAGTAACAACACTTGTGACCACTTCGACGGATTTCGCACTTTGCAAAAATACGTTGGCACATTAAACTGGGAAAAGCTGGTCAGAAGCAATAAATCTCTTTGCACAGTGCGACTGAACATTAATTTATGAAAGAGCTTACATGAAAAAGACTGCACCAAACTCTTCATGGGGCGTTTAAAGCTTTTAAAACACGCGTCTACTTTCCACCGGAGTATTCCGAGTTAAACAAAAAAGTTTGGTGATCCCAACATCTAAGCACAGCGTGGCAAAGTACAGTAACTGCACTGACCTTTGTCATAAGATGAGACCTGAACCTCGAACAGGGTATGAATGTGCTGCACGAGGTCAACAGCGAATGCGGAGAACAAACCCTTCAACTTCACGGCCAGCAAATTCACGCAGCGATAGAAGGTAGTGGAGCGTTGAAAGGGTGAGTCGGTAGAACAACCCCAAACGTAAAGCTGCAAACAAGATCAACTGCAGTATTTGTTTGAAACCAACAAAATCGATTCTATGACGACGTACAACCCATTGTTTGGTCACTATTGCTGACTCGTTACGTCACAGCTCGGACGCCACGTCATGAGCAAAGCAACTCGACGTCGGGAGTTAACGATCTTTGAAACACCCGCATCTCGAAGGTGCGCGAGGTCAAGGTTGAAATACTGTACATGCGGAGAGTCATCTGATCGCTGCCGCCTCGCGATACAATCAACGGATTTGAATATAACGAGTCNGAATATAAATGCGATAAACCGTAGATCTGATTAACGCTCTAACGTGGAATACACCAGCTGAGCATCCGGTTCAAGCCAAACCGCCCAATCTCATTTGGGGAAAAATAACATCAACGAAAACGAACGTCGCATCCGTTGAGAACTCAAGACGACAGAGTGATGCTCAGACAAGAGACAAAGGTCGTGAATCGATCATAAAAATGTTCTGTAACGATTGAAAAGTTTTCAATCGGATAAGAACGCAATAATTTGCCAAACTTCGAATGAAAAATGAAACAAGCGACCGAACTGCACTACGTCACTTCCCACGTCTTCGATTCAAAAATTCCCCCGTAATATCACTTACACTTAAAGACGTGGCAAGTTCTCTAAAAAACACTAGGTTGTCTTAATCTCACATATTTCTAGGCACAAAAACAAGAAATGATTCATGGCATATCAACCTTGTGATAAACAAATTGAAATTCTTCTTCGGGGAGTTTCAACAGCAGTGTGTTGACTCCGTCAAGAACGCAGTCTTCCACTTGTCTGACTTTGTCTGAAGGAAGCTGAATGGATAGGAAAAGGGCAATAAGTGAAAAAAGTTTTCAAGACACAATCGAACACCTACAACATCAACCATGTTTCCATACCTTTTCAAACTAATAAATGGTTCAATTTTCTCATAAGCACAAACAACACTTGCCTAAATCGCTTTTTAACTACCATCATTTCATTGCAAGCTCGTGTGAGCATACTAGAAGTGAACTTTGTGAAAGATCACTTTGTAAAACGTACTTCCTTTGCCATGAAAGTCAAATCGTAACCGAGTTAAATATTGCGAACAGCTAATTTCGCTGAACGGTTGATTCCACGCGACACCGAAGTACAAAATCTGCTTTTACGATAAACCGCTATCCTTCAAATGAAAGAGTAATTGCGAAGCTTTCCAAATTAAACAGAAGAAACTGAGTAAGTTAACCGTTAGCAAGCAGTTGTATGCTTCCTACCTCCCTTTGGTCCTTCCTGAAGTCCATAACTTTTAAATAAAACGAAAATATCAGGCTGGAGTTGAGACTTATATCCGGCTTATCTAATAGTCTCAAATGGTTGTTTGCCAATCCAACAAGAGAGATATTTGCCAGTGGGTACGTGTTAGTAATCTGCGAAATAATACGATGTAAAAGAAACGTTTCATTTCCACCATTTTTCGTCAAAACAACCGAAATGAAAGTTGTGCAATTTGACAAAAAGTCAACTTCATATAGTCACTCCAGCAGCGTACTGCGCTAATAAAAATGTGGCCATTAAGACATGAGAACATTAAAGAAGCGAAATGACTTGACTCAAGAATTTATATCCGCAGTACTTTCTTGCACGTTGAGCATTCGCCAAGTATTCCCAAGAAGAATAAAAGCACCAGGAAAATAGCAAAAACAAAAAATTTCGGCCAAGTCTGGTCGTGCGGCGAAACATGTGATAGCTGTGGCTCACAACTGGTTGAACAAAATCACCGGGATATTAAATACAACGCAATACTCACTGCATACAGGAAAAAAAGAAAATTTTCGAACATGGTTAAGTCCAGCTGAGTCACGTGACTACGTATGTTTCGCGCCACTACGTCACTACCGAAACAGCCCTTTGCGTTTTTCATTTTTTACAGCGCTTTTCTCCTGA
>JGI24159J19872_10011403_pt1 | contig 11642 bp, 12 predicted proteins | sample Ectturendosymbi4_FD_19872 | JGI IMG/M metagenome (IMG submission 19872) | reverse complement strand
CCCCCCCCCGGTTAGGAACCACTGGATGAGAACAAACGCCAACAGTTTACGCACCATGTCGTCGTTCATTTGTTTGAGGTACTTGAAGCATTTCTCGACATTGTTCTTCGGTCCTCTCAAAGTGACGACGTCGCTTCTAGTATCAGGGTCGGGAAACGTGATGTTGACCTGAAAGCGAAACGCGAAAATGCAGACATGCTGCATTCTAGCAGCGGCATCTGCGGCAAATGCGCAGTTGCCGAGGACGGTCGGTTTAACTACTTTTTTACAGCGTTGGTAAGTTTAAATGTCGCACTGCAACAAGGACGTCACTGCTCACGTCAGGAAAGAGATCGCGGATGGCTTTGATCTTGCCGCCTTTTTGACCAATGATGGTTCGGTGGAAGCGTTGCTCGATCATGACGTCCTTGGTCCTTTCGTTTTCCTGGTGACGTGTCAATAGCTCGTTTAAAAAAAAGCATATTAGAACGAAATCAAATCACGAATACAAGAATAGAACGATAAGAACAGTGTCTGATTCTTTCCTGTGAACGTATCCCTTACCATAGACAATAATCGGTAAACTTTCTACAACAACCCAACTTCACGAGCTGCTTAATCAGTTGAACGAGCTTAAAAACGAAAAGGCTGTCCACACAAACACGTGGCATTCGGCAGAACTTGCAGCAACTGTTGACATGATCCCAATCCAGCTGCTTACTTCCACAAGCGATGTAGCGATAACTTGCTGGTGTGGAACAAAGAAATTAACGGAAGCATTTTAACTACTCCCTCACCATTCTCTCTCCCATGACCGCCAGCTCCTTCTTCGCCTTTTGCACGCCGTCGGGGTCTCCTTCGATTCGGATCAAGGAGCTTTTATCCCCGTCGGAAGGTACCCGGATGTTGACCTGGCAACCACAAAATTCAGATCGCCGTTGATTCGACTTGAACGTGATTCTTACAAAAGCGCGAAAACCCCCTCCCATTTTTGTGGGAATTCCAGATGATGATGAAAGCCTACCTTGTACTGATCTCGAAGCTTGTTGATGGTCTGGCCGTTTTTGCCGATGATGTTGCGATGAAACTTCGGGTCAATGTGCAGCTCGGCGAAGTCCATTCGGGTTTTCTGCAAACAACGTTGGCTATTATTGGACAAATGCTCGCTCGTTAATCTGCTGGCAGGTTTCCTATTTCAGCGGCGTACGGCTCGTATTCTATCGAACTGATAGTAAACCCTGAATGATGGTACCTGCGTAGCCATCTACTGCCGGACATTGCAACTATTTCTTGGCTTTCGACAGGAGCTAGAGAGTGTTTAGCAGCCGTTCTCTCTTCTACAAGGTAGAAAGTAGCTGATAAAACCAGGAGGGACGGTAGAAAGTTGCTGATAAAACCAGGGGGGGACGCAACAACCTCAACTTGAAAATTCGTTGCTGCAGCCAGGCCATTGTAAAAAAAACAATAAGCGTTATTTGAACAGAACCGCAAAGTCCACACAATCGTGTTTCCACTAGAATGAAGAAGACAGCAACAACTGACGTGGCACTTATCGCTTTTTCTTCACTCGTTTCCTTCGAAGCGTTCGAGCTCTTCGAAAACACACGCGCACGTGTGACCTACGAGTGACGAACCGTGTTTTTCAAAAATTTCGCAACATCACCTCTTCCGGTTATGAAAGCAACGTAGCAAATTATAACCCAGAATGTTTTCACACATCTTGGTCTGAGCCTTCCACTGCAGTTTCCCCCCTTACTGAACTTTGCCGGAAGGAGATTCGACAATAATTTTACAGAGAGGGGGTGACTGCTGCGAGTACAGACTTGTTTTGAGTTTAGAAGTTTCAATGCGCTTGTCGCGGAGCAGCTGCAGAAACTGTAACAAAGCTAGTTAGACAGGAAAGCGCGTTTAACCAGGGCCTTCGCAACCGGCTACTCTAACATTCACAGCTACATGCAGCAGTCCACAAAGGTTTCTTCTGCTGCAAGAAAGCGAAACACGCTAACGTTGCTTCAACTAGCGCTATTTACGGGCGTGCTTTTCGTGGAATGATATATGTTAAGTCTGATGAAGCGTTAGTAGATATGGCGGCAACTGTATGCTGACATATATTCTTCGTCACCAACGAAAAATAAACCTTCGCCGTCAACAGTCGATTCCGGAAAAGTCAGCACCTAGTTGCGTACGCGCCCAGCAACACTTACCAGTTCAGCGACGTGATTGGTCAGTTGCAACTCAGCCTGATCCGCCTCTTCCGGAGGACCTTCGATGACGATCTTGTTCGAGTCGGCCTGAAACTCGACGTTGACTTTCGGCACGTTCGACGTCAGGTTCTTGATGTTGGCACCGTTCTTGCCGATGATGAAGCGGTGGAGCCAGGCCTCGGCCGGAACCTCGCGGATCACGACGCTGTTGGCCTGCGAAACCGACTGGCGCGATCAGGGCTTGCTCTCGCGATTAAGTAAACATTGTTACAGATCTGCGAACAACTCTTGCTGCCCACGTTTCGCCGATTTTCGAGCCCCTTTGAAAAAGAAAAACTAAACAAGGGGAAAGAAAAAGGGCCCGATGAGCTGATGATTTAACGTTTACATTTTCAGGCAGTTTAAAATGATCAGCAGTTTTCTTCGATGTTCCCGCACGACAACTATACTCAGATGAACTGATGACAACACTGACTCATTTCCGTTCCCAGCCGTTCACCGCCAAGCAGCCAGACGCGGATGTTCGCAGCAACGTTCGATTTTGAAAAATGCACAAACACCCGCGCATGCACGCTGCAACATAAGATGAACGTCGTTTGAAAAAAAAAACAAGTCTGACACTCACTTTGGCATAGACAGTGGTCAGCGCCAGGCCGAGCTTTTCGGGCTCGCCTCGCAGCACGACAGTCTCCGACAGCGAATCGAGTGGGGGGATTTCGACCGAAACTTCAGTCTCGGACAAAATGTCCTGAAGAAGAAAAAAAGTGACTTTCAGTCAAAAAAACGCCCTCGAAAAACAAATATTGTTTAATTTGTTCAATGGTCAACGCGCTCCGTAAAGCGGCAATTTGTTCACCACGATATCGTAAAATACAAAATCAAAATTTGCTGTCCGAGACAGCGATTCTGAGTTAATGCTATTTTAAACTTTGCCGAAACCTGGAACCAGAACACTTTGAACAGAAAAACGCTTGTCGCGCACAAATTATTTGTGGCGGTCCGTTCGCTTGAACAGCCTTTGCCGACTGACTGAGGCCAACTCAGAGCTCGCAATTAGGTCAGTGAACACCAAACCTTGTTTCCTCCAGTTCAGTCTGCGCAGCTGGTGCCCAAGACATAAGTCGGCTACAACAACAAACGACTAGCCCGGTGCACCAAAGTTAAACTTGATAAAAAAACGCACAGTTAAGCACCACCGAGATCGCTGGCGCAGGTTAATGCGCTTTGTGTCCATTCTCTTCGATGGCATTTTTTTAAAATATGTATTTGCCTAGCAACTGGCCAGCGCGCGCCTTTGGTGTTCCTTTGCTTAAACAAAGCCTTTTGTTAGATGTACAGCACTAAGGGCTTCCCGACAGCCGTCCATGACGCATTAGCAAAACAAGTGGACTATGCCACGAGTACCAAGTGTGAGGTTCATACTCTTTGGGCGGTGATTTGCTGATAAATGACATTGCTCCAAAATGGGCCTGACTGAAAAAAAAAAACGATTCAGTTTGGTTGTAATTGTCCGGAGCACAGAAATATCTCAACCGTTCGGATATTCGGTTGTAAAAGGAACTGTTGAAACAGACTGCTGCCGAAAGAAAGGACCCGTGATAAGGAATAAAAGACTTTACGTTTCGATATGGACGTTCAGAGGTGGTGACTTACGTCACAGGTGGTGTGGGGTACGTGATAAAATGGATGCCGATTTTGCGCATTTGACCTAAGGTAACCTCGCGCGATGAAAACGCTGCTCGTTTCTGCGACAAGGTAGGGTCGGAGGGAAGTTTCTGCTGCACTCGACTGATTCCGTTACAAACCTAAAGTTTTAAACTTTATCACCTGAACCTAACACCTAACCGCTAAACCTAAAGCCCAAAGGTAAAACAAACCGGAAAATATGAAGAGAAAAGTGCGGATACTTGTGCAACAACTACTACCAAAACGAAATTCCCGAAGCCGAGAGCCGAACCGAAAAGTATGAGCATACGAGCCCTGAAATATGTCTGTTAGGCTACGAGGTCGCTGCCGAGTGACTGATAAACTCAAGAGTTTTATTCAAGCCGCGTCATGCCATGCGAATCGGTAGTTGCTACCTTGACGCAGAAACGGGCAGTGTTTCTAGCGTTTTCATCGCGCGAGGTTACCTCAGATCAAATGCGCAAAATCGGCATCCATTACATCATCTACCGTGGTGCGGGTGTGATGACCTACGTCTGTAAAATCACCCGTCTTTCAAAACTGCACCGCGGCGGCAGCAAAAAAANCCAAAAAATTTGCGGATGCAGTCCTCGGAAGACGGTGATCCATCCTCCAAGTCCGGTTGCAGGCACGCCNATGAACAATGCTGACATGGTGATCATAACCAACGTGTACGANTGGAACGAACGAAAAAAAGTGTACCTGAAGAGTTTGCCCACGTTGGCCGATGATGTATCGGTGTTGAGACTTGAGGATTTCAACGCTGATCGTCTTGCAGCGGTCTTTCTGCGTGATCGCGTCGTGCACAAGAATTAGTTGAATTAAGCCGCTCTCAGTGCAAAGCAACATAAATTTGCGTTTTTTGCCGATTGTTCGCGCTGGAAATAAAGCGACTGAGCGCGGCCTCAGTTTTGGTCGGTTAGGATTTCAACAAAATCAACACTGAACGGTAAAAGCACGCCGAGCCGTGTTAGTCCGACACATACCAGTCAATGGCGTTGCGCACACCTATGCTAGTACGAGTAGACTTCGTATGAAGGAACTATTTGAGTCAGCGAAGTTGAATTTAAACAGCGACGACGAGAGACGAGAAATTCCCGAAATCATTGCACGCTTTAACTCTTATACGATGTCCTTTTAGATTAATTTTTGTCTAATTGGAAATGTAAAATCGCGAAATCTGCGCCTTCTTTCAGCGGCCTTGCTAAGTAAAACGCTCGTACAAACCTTGCGCTTGTAGATCGCCATGATCTTTGCGACGGCAGCCGTCACCCCGTCCTTCTCCCCGGCGACAACGATCTCGTCTTTGGGGACACCAGGCGGCGGGATGTGGATTCTGACGCTGTGATCCTGCGACGACAATAACGCTATCGGCGATGCGTGACGCGGCACAATCGCGCACGGAAGAGAAACGCGCGCGCTTGGCCGAATGTGATGTTTGTTACAGTGTCGACGGTTTTAGTCTGATGCGCAGGCCGAACCTCCGGCATGGCGAGAACAATATAACAAAAANAGCGGAGANGCGTGTGTGTTTTTGAATGTAAGAACGGACCATGGGCGTCGGAAGGGGAGATCGAGGAAGGGTCTTGCCCTCCTGAATTTGACATTTTCCTGTTGAAGCTTCAGCAAAAATAGGTTGTTTTCTCAGCTTCGAGTAGGTAAAACGAAATTTCACTATTTTTGACTTCTCCCCCGAGAAAAATCTACTATTGCCCCCCTGGAAAAAATCTTATCCTTCCGACGCCTACGGAACGGACCGTGACGCGATGAAACGTCCTACGGCGGAACAATATCTGGTCGAAACCGCCGGGTCTTTTCGTGATTTGTAAAACTGCGTTTCTATTATTTTTCCTGAAGTTTCTATTATTCGCTTCTATTTCATTATATTCTTTCCTGTTAAGTTTCGTCCGATCCGGATCCGTTCTCCGAACGTAACACTCGGATCGGACATCGGTCCGGAAGGCTTTCTATTATTCGCTGAAGTTTCTATTATTCGCTTCTATTTCATTATATTCTTTCCTGTTAAGTTTCGTCCGATCCGGATCCGTTCTCCGACCGTAACACTCGGATCGGACATCGGTCCGGAAGGCAAGGCCATCGTATCTTTCCGGCAATAGGATGAAAATAACAAGCCACGTGGCAGCGATCGCAACGCTTCCTTGATTTTAAATGATGAGCAGCGCCTCGGGACACGTGACGAAACAATGCGCGCGTGACAAGCTGCATCAGCTGATCGGCGCTGCCAGGTCGCACGTAGCTCAGCTAACGTTGCTAATATGACACGAACCTTGATCAACTGATTGGCAGTCTCGTTCTTTGGCCCGCTAATGAACGGATGGTAGATCTTCTCGATGTTGAGCCTTTCCATCGCCAGCTTCGCCTGCGAAAGTGCGTGGTGTCGGTACAAGAAAGTAGTGTCGGTACAAGAAAGTAGTATCGGTACAAGAAAGTAGTGTCGGTACAAGAAAGTAGTATCGGTACAAGAAAGAAAACGAAGGCACCAACGGCGAATGGCAGAGTAACTGAAGGGCGCTCTAAATTTTTCAACAGAGTGAAACCTGGGTGTCTTGTAAAGTACTGTATAGATGCAGGAAACAACGTATCAACGAACGAATGAAGCTTTGTTGACGATAAAAACAGTTGTTTTCCGAAACGTTCAATTTGTTTCCATTCAAATCATTGGTTGTTGTTGCGTCACTGTTTGCGAAAAACCATGTTCAAACGTGACACGTTACTTCTTAGAACTTTGTTTGAAAAAGATTGCAGTCCTTAGGATGTGTAGTGTTACGTGAAATTAATTTCCTATTTTTAGAAAATTTGCTGATGATTCAACTTCGTTCTGGAGACTGGTAACTTGAATACAGATATATACAAGTTTGAATGAACGCAAAAGATGAAAGCAGAGCCCAGTCGGTTGATTCTTCGAAACTTAGCAGCAAACCCAAAGATTTTAGTTGTCAGTTCTTAGAGTAATGAAGCAACCAAAGAGCGAAGATGGTATGTGGTAAAAACAATGCAAGTAGTCTTGGCAGAAAAAAGCGCCGCCGGAGTAGAAGACAATGCAGAAGTCATTTTCTATTGAAATGGGAACGAACGGGTAGTTATATTTATATTTACAAAAGCGAACGGCGATTCGTAGGGACGCTTCCATTTGCTTTGACATTCTCATATTTGACGGCGCGACATGAACCTTACCAGGTTAAGCGACGTTCGAACACGCGAGCGCTGAAAGCGTGTTACTGTTCACGCGCACCGCCACCACCAACCTGCTCGTCAGAAATCAGCTGAATTTCGTGTTTTGCTTTGTGGATGCCTTCCTGGTTCCCGCTGATCGTGACAAGGTTGCTCTGCTCTTCGGCGCGCGGAATCATTATCTTCGTGGCCGTTTCCAATTCTAGCTGACGCAGGCGGGAGCCCTGCTTGCCGAGGATCACGCGATGATGCTCTTTCGGTATCGGGATCGTGATCCGGGCCTGGGACGGAAAAAATGGAGGCATTGTGAGGCAAAGGACACACCGGGGGGACAAAAGTTGTCAGCGTATATCAAGAAAGACGGTTTCAAACATATTTCTGTTGTTCTTGAAACGGTAGGATCGGATGCGCTGACAGGCATATACTGCTCATCGCGCCGATTGTCGTCATTCACCGAAATCCAGCCTTCGATCGAAAGGTAAATTATTTCGCACGCCAACAAGCACTTTTTTTTCGGTCATTGACCTCATTTTCTTTGAAATGACCAAAAAAACTAAATCAATTCGGTCACAATGCTTTTTTCAGTCATAACAAATATCCGAAAACGAAGAAGTGACAGAAAGTTACAAGCTATTGCGGATAAATGACCAAAATGTCTCAGCGAAAAGAAAAATCCAGCCAACAAGGCTCAAGTAAGGAAACGTAGCAAGCATCTAAAATACCACCGAGTAATAGCACAGCACGAGAACTTAAAACTACACGCACACAGTTGGGTTTGCAACTTATTTGAAAGCACCGACAAATGGGTGGTTTCAAACTTGAGCTACACCCGTTGCTGCCACAGCAACTAAAATACGCGGAAACATGCATCCTAACCTGAGTCTGCAACCTGTTGTAGATTTCTCGGCGCGCCTTCAAGACCTGATCTGCTCTTCCCGAAACAAGCAGCGACAAGGAACCGTCGCGACACGTAGAGACTTCGATCTTAGTGTCTGTGACTTTCATGATGTCGAGGCATACCTTGTTCTGGTCGTTCTGAGGCTGACCGAACGGAGAGTGCTTGTAAGCCCTCTCCTCCATTGGAATGTGGAATATCTGATCAGGGACACGAAACGACATAAAGGAGCAAGTTTAAAAGTATGAACACAGTTTCTATACTCGCCCGTAATAACAGGAAAACATTCGAATGCATGGTCTAAGCCCAGGGTTCTTCAACTTGGGGGCGTGGAAGGTTCGCAAAGGGGGGCGCGAGTGTGGCAGGGGCATATTGTTGAAAAGCAGGATAGTGGCAAATACGTTGTTGTTCTGTTAATTGCGTTTGATTATGAGGTTAGGTGAGGCGCGAGTATCAATGACTAACGCCAAAGGGGGCGCGACTAAAAAAGTGAAAGAACCTCTGGTCTAAGCGCTTGTTCAAATAGTTACGTAAACGTTGGAAGAAGTGGTACCGAAACAAAAATGAACCGGAAAACCTAGGCGGGCTTGTAATCACAATGGAAAACGACCAAACAAACCAATGTCATGAACATAAACACGTAACATAATAGCAGCAACGCGTTATTACAGCCATCTGAATGTTCACTCAAGCATATACTCTTGCAGTTACTGACAAACACATGGTAAAACGGTCAATTCAACTGACCGATGGTATGACGAACAAGCAATGCAAACCTGAGTAACAGTGGCAGACTTGATCCGTTGGATCTTAGGATTGAACCATTCATTTTCAGTCGGAGATGCGACAGCAGCTGAGGACTGATCGGTCGCTAGAGGCGGAAAGGCTTCTGAGTATGTGGGCGCGTTGTCGTTGAGATCATTCACTGAAGGCAAAAACTAACTCACGTCAGACGAGCTTCCGATTGCGTCCATCACAGCCTATTCCCATTGTTTATGCAAACACACTGACAAGTCGAAGTTAATAGCACATCACAAGCATATACTCGGCAGGGTTCAAAGCAGTAACCCGCATACAAGCAAACCTACCATCATTTTGAGGGTACTCGACAGAATTCATGGTCAATGTTCGTTCCGTTCCTGCACAATTGAACCTGAAATGGTTAAAAGGTTGGCATTACATTTCGCTAAGCAACCGGCACTTCAAAAAGTATTTCTGTTGAGAGGCATCCGATATTGAACACGAACCACAGGCAATGAGCAATCAATAGCATACAAGTGGCGGTACTTGTCCTGCTGTTTGCCGATACTACAGTTGGAGAGCGACTAGTATCACTAGGAGACAGACAGCATCAACACCTATGATTTTTTTACAGATGACAACTACTTGTAGGTTGTTCCATTCTTAAACACTAAACATTGCTGAGAAGCGGTAGCAATTTAATACATGTCCATCCCCAAACAAAAATATAAACTAAATGTTGGGAAAACCTATTGAGGATGAACATTCCCTAACATTCCATTAGATATTTGTAGCATCGATGTAGTGATAAACTGTTCAGCTATTCCTAAATAAAAAAAACAAGCTTTGTCCTATGGAGATCATTGTTTTTATTTAACTAAGAAATTGATGATGTCTACTGGATGAAATTTAAACTGACTATTGTTTCGTTGAAAATACAGCATGTAAAACTTACATTATGGGGGCCAGGTGAGTCAAATTGACAGTTTACCTTTTTAAATGAGTTCTACATTCTGCACATAGAGTGCAAGTGCAATATAACTGAATCAACATACAACATCTGACACATAGCTACCAAGCAATAGTTTCTCACAGAGCAGATGTCAAAGCATTGCACAGTGTGCATATACATTTATTTTTTGCACTTCAGAAAACAGCTACAGGACAAGCTGGAATTCTTTTGACTTATGCCCATTGCAAGTTAGTTACCAAACTCTGGTAGCTGCCTGTTTCTAGCACCATCATGCAAACAGAAATGCTACAAAAGCTTGATACTTGCACATCTGTAAATGCTGATCACTCATGTAGCACAGGGGTGGGCATTGGGCAAACTACAGCCTGCAGGTCGCATGCGGCCCGTGAGGGCATTTTGTGCAGCCCGCAGGGCAGCCACACATACATAGAAGGTACATATTTCAAATCTACATTAAAGTAATTTTATCAATTATATTATAATTCTCGAGATTTTATTCCACACGTTTCATTCAAAACTGCATTTTTACTCAACTGGAAGTGACTATTGTTACTTTCATTTTGAGTTTGCTAATGTAAGAAGTTTTTGTGAAAGTTTTGAAAGCGATTGTAGATGTAATACATGTGACCCCTGATAGCAATAAGTTTTCAGTGAGGCTCTCTGTAGAAAATGTTTGCCCAACCCTGATGTAGCATATTTCTGAAATCAGAAGAAATCAAGACAATCTGCCGCAAAAAATCATAAGACAAAACCAAACTATTACATGTTCTTCACAATTACCTTGGTCTTTAAAATAGCCAACATTGTGCAAGATCCATAACTTAATAAGGTTCTTGCATCATTGGAAATTCTACTTTGACCACTTACAAACGATTACTTTAGTGGATAATCTGTACGGAGTATTAAGCATATAAAAACATTGTTTAGATCAGCTATACATGCGACCCACGTGCTGCAGGTAGCCCAGTTGAAGGTTTTGTACAATCCAGTTTAAGTTTTCCCTGTCGTATAAGTAGCCTACATACTGACAACCTGTCCTCATTTTGATAATCTTAAATTGGAAATTTTTGATGCAGGTAGTCCTCAGTTCCATTCTTCATGTCTGTACTGCATGCTGGGAGATTTCCATATGTCCACTGACACCTTGGTGCAAAACACTTCTCTAGTTTTCTGATTTAAACCCTTGCTCCACTGGCACTTAACTCACCTATGAAACCACAAGTACGGAATTGTTAAAGATGCCAAACAGTCGTTTCCAGCACAGTTGGGATTCGAACACTTTCAGTAGATTAGCTTGAACAAAATTCAGTCTGCTAGATCAAAGTACATCATTCAATGTGCAACCCTGGTTAGGATGCTGACATATTTCTTGGTCCAGTAAGAAATTTCAGTCGGACATAGCTGGTTTAGATAGAAATACATGCAGTATACACTCACCTGTAAAGGAACAAAGGTGCTATCCAAAGGTCTGTCCGGAAAAAGAACACTTTAGGGAAAGCAGTTTGGCTTTCAGTTAATTTTCTGTTGATACACATGAAAACAAAACAAGCATCACTAGCAACAAGGTTTAAACCAAACAGTGAAACTAAGTTTCAGTCAAGAGTATGACACAATGCAAAGAGTAATGCATAAATCCACAAAACACCCTTGGTCTAACTGAACTAACAGACTGATAAAAGATCAACATACTGCAAAATATCTATGAAAACATCCTTAACACTTTGAGAGCCAACGTACAATGTGCTCGTACTTCGATTCCGGCCTAAAAAAACAGCAGTTTTCGGTTACCATACCAAAACCCTAGCTCCTCCGCCGATTTGCGCTAGAGAGCTGTTCAAGAGCTCAAACGAATCTGCCAGTCTAGTAGATTGCACTTGAAAAAAATTTTTGGTTTGGGGGGTGCGGATTTTTTGTGAATGACGTCATAAGTGAAGTAGATTTTGGGTCATTTTGGCTCATGTTGCCTGGCCGA
>JGI24159J19872_10011397_pt1 | contig 11646 bp, 6 predicted proteins | sample Ectturendosymbi4_FD_19872 | JGI IMG/M metagenome (IMG submission 19872) | reverse complement strand
GGCGGTTGTTGTGTTGCGCTGCAGATGTTGATGCGTGCTGGTGTTCTTAGTTGAATAAAGCCTGGTGAAAGGTTTCGTTCGTCGCTAGGTTCTGTCGGGACAAACAACACCTAACGTTTCAACAAGCAGTAAGTATGTATAGTTTTTGCACTGCAATTAACTTTGTAATAATTAAGCATTGTGGCTTAAACGATTGAAGCAAAGTTTCTTAAAAACAAGAAACCCTTAATGTGGAAATACCTGTGACAGATGCAGCAAAACAGAACAACATGAACGTTGTATTACATTTGACATGCAGAAAAAAAACTGGTGAAATAAGCTTGCAAATCTCACAAGAATTCAACATTGCGTTTCATGCGCCTAGAAACTCCGAAAGTACGCAAATGATTTAAGGATTGAGTCAATTCTAGACAAATAAACACTTGAATGCTGCTCGCAGAGCACAAAGAACTTATTGAAAGGAGAAAAAAGGAAAGTGAAATGACATGATAATTTTGCGATGATATATATATATATATCTAGAAAAAAGGATTAAATACTGGTTTTGATTCGGTTTGCAATTTCACCAGTATTACTGTATTGATGCAGTAATCCTTACAGTTCATCTGTAACGTGGTTATGAAATAGTACGTGCAAAGATTTGATGGTTCAAGGACTGGTTCTACAAAAAATTGCTCCCAACAAGTCTCACTTCATTGTCACTCACAAGTCGGACATTCCTATGCGTAAAGCGGAAAAGGGCCGCGCAACGATACTTGTGTTTGTGGGAAAGTAGTGACATCTCTGCAACCTTTCGAACGACTGCGAGGGTACCGTTTGTATGGCTTGATAAACACACAGTTTTGACGAATGGTCGATTTTTCCACTTCGTGCAGAGAATGGAAAAAGTTACTTATAAATTTGACAGTTGTTCCCAGAATATTAAGAGACTCCACTGATCCCAAGCAACTGCGCTTTAATTTTTCCAACTTGTCGAATTTTTTTCGAAGTTGAGTTCATCTTCATTGGAATTGGTGCACGATGAAGCGAAATCGTTGTTTTCCTGGTCTTCATTAAACGCATGAATCTTGAAAGTTACATCTCTGAGGTTTTCGTTTGCTCCTACCTGCTGAATATATCTGTGAGCATAATTCTTCCCTGGGAAACGCAATAAACAGCAGCTAGCAAAATATCATTCTTAAACAAGTTTGCTTTTCTCCGCTCTATACATTTTAATGCTTTCCGCCACACAGTTGGATGTGTGCTGTGACAGCAACCATAACAGATATTTCCATTCTTTAAAAAAGGTTCCCGGAGTTAAATATTTTTCCTGCAACCTTTTAGTTACCTCAAGCTGTTTACGAAGCAAAACGTCTAATCACTCACTTCATTTCATCGTGTATTACTCAGATTCATTTGCGGATTTGCAATGCCAACAAGAATATGATTTAGTTAAAAAAAAACTTCAGACAGGTTGAAATCCAGCCTGTGGTTTGATCAAGAAGTGCAGATTTTTGCCAAGTCGCTTGATGATGCAGTTATCCAACTGGGAGTTCTGGTAACATCTGCACCTTGCCTAATTTTTGTCAGAAGACGTGGAATTGCATTACGTTGCAAAGTTTCACGTACTGCTATTTGAAATTTATGAACACCACACTGCATGAGGTGAATCTCATGACTCTTGCTAACTTCTTCCTTTATACTATCAAAACTCCATGCCCGGTTAGATCCGCATCAGAACCAGATCTTGTCAGTTTTCACAATCTTCATTTTTTCATTCAGCTTTTCTATATCTTGCTTATCGTGTAAATCAGGGTTGGCCAACAAGTCCATCGCGATCGACCGGTCGATTGCCGAGTGTTAGTTGGTCGATGGCGCGTGATTTTGCAGTGATCGACAAGATAACTGAAAAGAACCTTTTTTCATTTAATATTCCAGAAAGTACATACAAATTATCTATCACTTGGTTGGTCACGTATATTTTTTGGTGCCTCTTAGGATAGCTGACCATAGGCTAGCACGGTAGATGCCGCGAAAGTGTTGCAATATGTTTTCCTATTATTGTTTGACAATCAGGATTTAGGGGTAACAGACCCGTTGCCTTCTATCTGCGCGTCACTTATTAAGGCGATGGCACACTATTTGCGCGTGCGATGTTGAACTTTGGCATTTTGTACTTGTAACTTTATTATCGACCGGCCGATCGCGAGTTAGCAAAAAAGTTTCTAGACGATCCCAGTCGAAGACAAGTTGGCCACCCCTGGTGTAAATGTTCGATGTATAATGGCGCATACAACCTGCTTCTTTTCAGTTTCAAAATCCTTAGAACATCCGATACGAAGTTTTGTAAGAAGTGATTGGCATGTTCGCTTTTCGTGTTTATAGCTGACGGAGTTTCAGTTTTCAACGTATCGTCTTCAACGAAATAACAGACGTTTATACAAACTAATTTACTCAAATCCTTGTGCATGCATACAGTTTCCAGTGCCGACATTTTCAGCAAGCTTTTTTTCAGTGTTGGTTTCTGTGTCTTTATCTCTTCTATCACCAAATTTGTAATGTTGTCTTTATGCAAAGAAATCGACAACTTTCTTGTCATCTCACCATTCAGATTTTGCAATTGAGTGAAACGGAGTTGTGAACGACCAAATCATGCATTCCTTAGTGTAATTTAATTGCAGCCAATTTTTTACTGTTTCACTTGGAAAAAATTTAATGCAACTGCTTGAACGCTTTCCTTGTTCGAGTTGCAAGGATTTGGAGTTCTTACACTTTCTTTGTATGATTGTTCAACTTCGTTGTAAATATACACGTACTTTCACCTCAGACATTATTCCAAATTACTGGCCTGGATATACAACGGTGTGGAAACATCTCTGTACATAGAAAAAAACCTAGGTCTGTCTGGAACATTGATATGTCTGCAACATATTCATAATGCATGGTGCGCAATAGAAACCTTTGGTCAGGCAAGAACTCTAGTGTTCACGAATTGTCTGGAAGCGAAACATCAAAATAACACTTGACGACACCACTAAAAGTCTCTGCTGATACTCAGTTTCAAGTTTGAGTGCTTAGACTACGTTTCCGGAGTCGGATTTACAGTGGCAACATTTTGTAAACTTCGATTCCGACTCTGGGAATAAAACTATTCTGACTCCGAATCCGACTAAGAGTAACATTGCAAAAATAATCGATTCCGAAGCCCTGCCATAAACTAAACTTCTACTTGTACATGTATGGGCTTGTAGAGGGAGGGGAACAGGGCGACGGCCTCATGCATCGAAGGCAGGGGCATCACCGTGCCGCATTCAGACTCCAAGTAGGCCAGTTAATTGTGCGGAGGTTGAGTGCCAAGGTTGCCAGATCGTCATGAGCATAAAAGGCCAGATTCAATCCTTAAAAAAATCCGAATGGCACCGAAAAAAGCCAAATACAAGATAAACACATAACGACACCTTTGAAACACCCAACTGCGCTTTTAAAAGTTAATATATACGTATGTCGTACACAAAAACACTAAAGCTCACTCCCTTTATGAACTTCTCGAAACTTTTGGTCTTGCTGAAGAGCAACCTGAAACTGCAAACCTAAAAGCATGAAAAAACAAACCAAAATATTATAAACTCTCGTGCAGAATTTCAACCAAAAATTTATCATTCTGTGTCCAAGAACAGTGTCTAGAAATCTGCCAGTGCCAGAAATCTGCCAAAACCATTTTTAAATCGGCCAAATCGACATACAGAATCTCATTGGTTGAAAAAGGCCAAAAAAAGCCAAACTTCATTTGGCCTTTTGTCAAAAATACAAAAGAGCCAAAAATTGGAAATTTGGCCTCAAAAAAGCCAAACTGGCAACCCTGTTGAGTGCAGATAGCGGAAAAAGAAATATTGAGGGTTGTTGCGTCCCTTGTTGTTCATTGTTGTGCAATTAAGAATAACGTTATTGTTGCATCATAATTATACGATGTTGCCGATGCACAGTTCACAGTACTGTACATCGGAGTCGTAGAAAGTAGACAACGGACCAGAGCTGCTGTTCAGCCTTTGTGGGAAAACAGTAAAAACAGTGTGAAATCCAACTTTTGCTGTTTATTCAAGCCAGATGAAGCAAAATAGCATATTTTCTTACGTGAAGCGAAATAATAACAACAGCCAAGAGAATGGTGGCGGAACCTTTTTCAAAGTGGGGGGCACAAGTAAACGTCAAAACAAACTATAGAAAATTTTTGTGGTTGAATTGGCAACTGTGACGTCACAAGCATTGAAATATGACGTCATTACGTATACACACCATTTGAAGGTCTAAATTACACTTATTTAGACAAAATTCCACAACTATGAAAATGTATCCGTGAATCACCTGAAATTCAAATAGGCTGTTACTGGAGGGGTTCCAGGTCAACAGCGTCACTCGGGCTCATCATACGCTTTATTCTGACTGAATAAAACCGTTCGACCCTTTCGTCACTGGAATTTCCGTTTGCTTTCATTCTGGCTGGCATTATCGTTGCTCTGTTACGTAAGTTACGTAACAATAAATGAAAAGTTCTCATGATAACTTCTTCATAGTGAAGTAACGTACGTCACGGAGCAATGATAACGCCAGTAAGTCCTCTGCTTGCTAGGCTCATTCATATTAGCCTGAGTTGCTGGACAACGTATTGTTCGTTTGAAATTATTCCCGAATTGGGAACTGTCCATGGGATTGGACTGCAAATCCAATGTTCTGTACAAGTACGTTGCTTCAAAAATCATTTAGTCCAATGTGAATTATGTTTTTTAAAAAACCTGGAATACTTTCGTTCAATCTTTGTCACACTAACCAAAATGTCGGGTCTGCTGAACCTGGTTTTCAAAAAATAAAAAAATACTTTCCTTCAACTAAAGTTTATCGCAAAAACTACACTTTCCTGCACACAACGCTTTCCTGCACACAAGCATGGGTGTCGGGAGGGGGTAGGCATTTGAAAATTTCAGCAAAGAAGGCGTTTTCTTAGTTTCGAGTGGTAAAAACAAATTTCACCACTTTTGGCCCTCTCTAGATAAACTTTTGGAAAACCCACTAGTAGCCCCCCTGGAAAAACACTTCCGACGTGCATGCACACAAGCATGTAAGATTTCACCATTTTTGTAAAAAATGTGTTGCATTACACCATTCAGCAACACTGTTCAACAACACCAATGCGGTAAGCAAGCCATTGCAGGGTAACAGAGTGTGCACGGTGTATTCTGCCAAACAATTACGAAATCCTGCCAAATTACAATAACACACATTACAAATAATATTGACAAAATACTGCCAAAATTCTGCAACATTTTTTTCATTAAAAGATTTAATTTTACAATGGACCCAGTACTAACTGGGTTACTTAAATTTATTTAGGCAAAATTCGAAATTGAAAAGTGGGGGTCCAAGCCCTCAAGAAATAAAAGTGGGGGTGCCCATGCGGCCCCCGGTTCCGCCTCCTATGGCCAAAAGGTGTGGGCGGTAATGAGCAATGTAGTTCAAATATAAAAGTGGCACCCAATCCGAAGCGGACTAAACGTAATTCATTTGCCGAAGTTAGAAAATGGGAGAATACATATTTGAGATACGGGTTCTTGATGCCAAATTTTGAATGTAGCAGATACATACCAGAAATGCAAGCACAACCGAGTTAGTAAATTTCTTGCTTTATAGCTTCTGTAATAACTGTTTATTTGTTGAAGTGTCTATTAACGAAAACTTTGATTTTCTTACAAGCAATTCTTGTTTTTAAAATTTGTTAATGAGGGTTCCATGGCAAACGCGAAAGTATATCAGAGGTTCCACGATGACATAACGGCAGGATTGTCCATGGGACATATTTGTCTGTCCTATCACATAGCAATTTATGCCTGTCCCATCCTGCGGGATTCCCATTATAATATTAATATGGAATAAAATTCAATTAAAATTATTCAATTTATGAAAGTTTAGATTTAGACTAAACCTAATAGATGCAAATATATAAAGACAAAAGGAGAGTAAAAAACTTTAAAAGGTAAAAAGTATAAAAACTAAGGTTAGCTCTGACGTAATGAAGTTGCTATGACATAGGCTACNGTCTCATGGGAAATACAAATGTGTGCTGTCCCATCCCATGGGATGTTTCCCATTGGTTTCCCATGGGAATGACATTCCTATGGACAAGCCTGCATAAAGGTTGTGGAGCACTGAGCTAGATGCATCTTGGCATTGTAATGCTACTAACTAACGCATAGTGCTACTAACGCATAATGCATGGATCTGGTGGGAACATATGTGAGGGGGGCATGCAAAAGTATGTTAAGTGACCCAAGAGTGGGATGAATGAATGCCATTGTTGTCGAAAGGCCTTACACCCTACCTCTCTTCCCCTTTTGCAGGCTGGTAAATTCCTGCAAGCCTGTTGTCAAACTCCGATTTGTAGTGAAGTATTCAAAATACTTCTAGATTCTCTCTAGAGCCTGGGTTCTTAAACTGGGGGGCGTGAAAGGTTGGCAAGGGGGGTTCCAAGTATGGAAGGGACATACTATTGAAGAATATAAAATGTGTTGTTTTTGTCATGTTAACTTTATTTTCATTTAACTGTAAACGTCAGAATGAAAACAAAGCGGACGGTACAGTGAACAAAGACAGAGACCTCTTAAACTTGCTTGTTTAAAGTTGGGTTTACGAGTAAGGAGCATTTCATGTTGCAATGATGTCTTGTGTGCTTGGCTTCATTTTAAGTGGCAATGCAAGTTGTGTCACAGGGCTATAACATGTGTAAGATTTGACGATAGATTCTTCGCTTTCAATTGTTGCACAAAAGATTAAAATAATACAATAAATTTGTCAGAAAAAATATCGTTAGGAGTTGTTAAAACGCTTCCGGCGCAAAGTACAATAGTTCAGAAAGGGATATGCTTTTTTGAGCGGAGCGCAAGCGTCAGTTTTGAAGCGTGCTTCATTTCTTTCTTGACAAAAGTAGCATGCAAAACTCTGTGCCTTTGCACGTGCGTTTTACAACGTTCAAGAGCTTTGCTATTGTTGCGTAACCTGGTACAAGACTCTTCTTTATTCTTACTGGAGACGAAGTCTTCGGGGCGTAATCCTTTTGCACTTGACAAGAGTTTAGCCAAGTCGTTTTGCTATTGCTGTATTTCTCACATTCCTCAATACTAGAGTTTAGTNGGGGCATACAATCATGCAGTTGCTCTGGCATTNCCAGACCTCTGCACGCCCCTGCCTACACGTGGTCTCAAGATCAGATCATACGTACAGTGATCACGTGGATGCAAAAATCGATACTTTTGCAGTTTAAAGGATTTTGCTAACATACAGGAAAAAGGATTGTGAATTAAATGCGTTTATTATGGGCAATCCATGACTGAATTCGACCAAATATGCCTGAATGTATCAATGTCATTTGTTTTCTATTTAAAGATTATGAAACTGGTCAACCAAAATGTTGCCATGAACTTCAAGTCCAACACAAGAGATCAACCTTCAACCCATAATAAAAAGCAAATGTCAACGTTCACTTCTCAACTTACCAAGAGTCTAATCTTCACAAAAACAACTGTAGCAGAGAAATGACTACGACACCTATCTGTGAAGTCAGCAGTCCAGCAGTCACAAGAAGGCGTCTTTCGATGTTGACTAACTGCGCTAAAATTCGGACAACTTTAGCACGATTTTTCTAATGCAGAAAAAAATTTTAATTATGCCACGTTTTGATTCATCTTGTTCTCTTCAACGTTTTTCAACCTTTTGCAGTCACTGAAAATGCTTGGAAATGGATTTGTTTTCACTATTCTGAGACTTGTTTTGTTTGCTCTAAATTCTAGTAATATCGCCATGTTTTTAAAAAATGCGTGAGTTGTAAACGTGACAAACTAATGTGTACTTTTATCTCCGTAATGAAGATTTTTTCAAATCAAATTCCTAGTCCGTTTTTGAAAGCATTTGCAATTATATGCTGTAGAGTGTGGTGGGCAAAGATTTTGACTCGCAGACCGCTTTGGATTCTGCCAGTTGGCTGCGAAAAAATCGTGGGAGCATATGCATTGGTTGATTGTGTATACTCGTACAAATGATATAAGAAAACGAATGAGCTTACCTTGGAATACCATCAGGATTTCAAACACGTTTTGGAGATTAACTCTATTTCAGGCAACGACTGTAAAAACAGTATTCATTCGTGACATGTTGCGATTCTTTTTCCACATTTCTTGGGTTTGTCTTCGCAATATATCAAATAAATACACGCCTTGACTTAACAAAGGTCGAGAAGGAGTTTCTTGTATTTTAAATAAAATTTAGTGGTTTAGTTATATGAGGAGTGATTGCAGACGATTGAAAATTGTAACAGTGATTTCAAATAGTTTAGTGACATACATTCAAAAAAAAGGCATGCAAGCTAATAAATTTGGTATTACTACAGTGATACATAGATGTTCACAAACTTCATTGAAGGAGCTGGATGAAAGTACAAGAAAGATTGTTTGTAGTAAGAATGACACAGAAGCCTATAATAATTTCAGATAATAACCAAATTCGGATTCTGGAGATAAAGTAAAGTTTGGTGAAAAAAACGTGACTGGTATTTAGTTTCAACCACGGCCTGTGGCCAGATAACAGAGTTTCTCATAGAAACCATGCATTGACCATCTTGATAAAACAAAATTGCTCAAGACCCAAAATTATTTTACTATCAATGACCAAATTGAACAATAGAAATATTTTGATAGAAAAGCGTGAGCAAATGCGTCAAGTTGAAATGTTAAAAGCTATTTGAGTAATCGTAAAGTGATTCGTAGCCGAAATTTGTCATTTTGACGCTCTTCTCTGCGTCTTCAAGGACAATACGCTTACCTTACTTGTGTTTTCGAAAAAATATTCTCCTGTTTTCAGTCAAGAGCAACCTACACCGGTTTTTCTCTTTCTGTGTAAACGGAATGTTTGAAAGCCCTTTTGTACAAAACGTTTGGACTTTTTATTTACATGTTTGTCATTTGCACAACAAACACATGCATTACGATAGGTCCACGTTTGACTCAATATTAGAAAAGTATTAATTATTTTCATTCTAACACTCAATTCCATGCCCATAAGCAATGTTTTGCATTCTTTTTTCCTTCATATTCAGTAAGCCTGTCTGTTTTGGCAAATATATTCAAATAATTGTACACGGCAAACTGAACATTGTCACCAAACGTCGGGAAAACTAAAAAACTGTTTTCAAGAAAGTTATATATTTCATTTTTTGTATAGAGTCTGTTCAAAAATGTCACCTTGAAAAACAGAAAACTCGAATCAAAGTGACGAAAAATATTGTTTTACTCTTTTTCTAAATTGAAAACGTGTTTATGTGATGATCTATGAAATATAGCACCTTGTGAATTTATAAGACTTACATCATAAAGGATCGTACTCGCGAAATCTACAACTGAAGGTTGTATGAAGCTTTCAGAACTCTAACAAATTTTGATATAAAATGAACCAATGATGGCGTTTGGAAAACATTGAAGTTTGAGAAGATGCTGCATTGGCATGTGAAGCATTTCCACTCCACAAAAGTAAAGTTTTTTATTGCAGAGCATCAGCAAATCATACGTCGAAGGAGATTTCCCTAACAAAATGCAAGTCCCTAAATTGCACCTTAGCTTAGATGTTAATGCTCATTTAGTGACAACTTTTGAAGCAAAATGGTGCAGTACGTGACGACAATTTTGGGGGCATTTTTTTATGGTAAGCCATTCACGGAAACTGCGTTTTGAGCAGGCTTGCAAGAGTCACTACACCCGAAAATGAGAACATCGTGGTGACTCATTGCTTTGATCTTATGCGCAAAGGATAACCTGTATCAGAAAACGCTAATCGCCACAACACACAATGAGGGATAAGGGGGACTGAACGTTCTTCTGTGGCACATATCTTCTGATTTCTCGTAAGAGTGTAGTAAGCATTGCATTTTCACATAAGACTTCGTGAGTCAGAGTAACAAAATAATGAGAATAATTGGCATGACGTTTTCTCTGTTATCCGAAACAGTGATGGAAGGTTTACTGTTTTCGCTTTGTTTGTGGGATATTTTGATTGCAAAAATGTCTATATTTCTGAGCCAATTTTAATTTAACTTATGACGGATTTTCTTCATTGAGCCTCTGTAATGTATTATATGAATAGTGCCTTGTAGGTAATATTCTACATTGGCCATAAAGTCACTATATACTTGCTTAAACCATTGCGTGTGCTTGAGCCAAACCTTAATAGCTCAACTTGTTCACTTTGAACGTTTGACTCCTGCAAGATTCTGTTCCGTGTTGAGAAAATCTCGCAATTAATATGAAATGTTTGGTTACTTTAATTAGCCTCATTGGCGACTGCGTGGCGTTGAGAAAGTGCATGATGCACCCCTTGAATCACTTGATGTTGTATAGTCAGTTGGTTCGAGGTCATCAAAAATCAGCTGCTATCGATATTTACATTAGAACCTTTCTTGAGACGCTGCAACACGAGAATAAAATGTTAAAATACCGAAATCCTAGAATATTGAACCACTTTATACTAGTGGCCCTGCCTTCTGTAGAATTTAAAATGTCAAACAAATTTTGTCCGTTTCAATCCCAAACATTTTGTCCTTTTCCAAAACTGGGTTACATGTGCCCTTAGGGATATATTTGCCTATCTGAAGGGGTATGTTTAAGGGTTAGCAAATAGCAATAGCAGGGAAAAATATACCTATATATTATTTACCTCCATCAGTGAATAATAATTTCAAAAATCATTCCTTTACAATTATAAAAATCCAAAATTTCAATTAAATGTTCAGTGGATTTCTGTTATTTTTTAAGCCTTTTTGTCATAGGAACATTTAGGAGTGCATGCTCATCTGTCGAAATGCTGAAGGGGGTACGTGGTCTGAGAAAGTTTGGGTCTGAGAAAGTCTGGTTTAAAAGAACCGACATCATATACAGGTATTAGGCAATATCTTCTGATACAAAAAAGACTTAAAAACGATAACGATGATAACACAATTATTTGTTCACAGCTATCAAGTTATGCCTGTGCAAGCAAAAGTTGTTTCCAGGTTAAATTTCATCCAGGAGATAAGGAAACCATGCGCAAAGTAAATAGGCTGCAGTATTTTCCAGGGGTAAACTTGCGCAAAAGACATATGTTCTGTTCCAGCGCCGGATTTATGTGATGGGGAAAAAAAATAAGGGTTACAGGCACAGAGGTGGTGGGAGGCCCCACGTGCTACGGATACAGAATTCGTAGGTAGGGGATGATCGACGAAGTCATTGGTGTTTCAGTTGTTAATATTCAATGATCATAATCTTTATGACGTTAGCCTGTGATGTCACATATGTTAATTCAATTGTAACAAAACATTTTGAAGCAACATGACATGATATTGGCAGCGGTTTGTGAAACCGTTGCAAAACCNGTCACCAGAAACATCGCATCTTTTTTTTGGAAAGTTGTTTTGCATAGATTGAATTTGAAAAGTCACAGTTTGTGTCCCNTTTACTTGTATCAATATCACGTGCATCATTTCTAGTCAGGGCTGAATTAAGTGGAGGGCAACGGGAGTAATTTCTGCGGGCCTCCCGCTCCAAGGGGTCCCCGCGGGCGCGTGGCCAGAAATTTTGATAGAGGAAGCAGACAACAACC
>JGI24159J19872_10011396_pt1 | contig 11646 bp, 10 predicted proteins | sample Ectturendosymbi4_FD_19872 | JGI IMG/M metagenome (IMG submission 19872) | reverse complement strand
TATCTTGTCAAGCTTATCCGAAATGTTCTTTACATCATTCTTTGTAGCAGGTGTTGCCATCTTGCTTCTTAACAGCATCAGAGCACACAGTTTCAATATTTTCTAAACAAGCCTACAAAACCTTATTCAAATAGAATGGGCAGGGATCACCAACATGGTGCCCGCGGGCACCAGGTCGCCCACATGGACCACGTGAGTCGCCCGCGGGCTTGTTCTGACAATAGCATAAACATGATCAATGTGTTCACATTGATGAATATCTTGAAGTTTTATTGATAACATAATTGAAGACAAATTGGGAAAATTTTTATTTCAGACGTGTGTGTCAAACTGGTAGCCCTTCGCATGAATCTGGACCAAGAAGTAGCCCTAAGTTTGAAAATGGTTGGTGACCCCTGCATTAGGGTGTCAATGTTGGAAGGTGAACCCATACAATGAATTATTTGCTCTAGCTATGCAAACATCAGTTGTGTTCATCAAATATCTACTTTGCTGGAGGCTTTAAGTACACAGTTAGCTGGCGCCACCGATGTCGAAGCATGGCACTACAGCAGCTCGATATTGTATTAGCAATAGGAGCTAACATGGGCTAGCACACTCGTGTCTACCACAGGGTCAGCGGTGACACTGACGGTCGGGTAGTTGACTACTCCCCGAAAAGTTTCAAATCAAACCTGAACTTCAGAAGCGGCTTATCACAAATGCTATGAAAAGCAAAGAAAGTATTCCTGCTTTCCGGTACAGATTNACGGCCAGTCTGAAACAGTGGCGTAGCCAGCCCAAAAATTTTGGGGGGGCAAAATGTTTCATTTTAGGCAAATAACACTATCTTGTTTAGAAAAACGCCTCTCAACACACAAAATGACTCTATGTTCTAAAAATTTGGGGGGCTATGGCCCCTTTGTCCCCCCTGGCTACGCCTATGGTCTGAAGACTGCTTCCTATCATGAAAAAAACTGTCACCATGCTGAACGACACAAGCCATGCTCTTACAAGCTGCCGAAGACACATTGAACAACTCAATGCAAAATGAAAGACTGACTCTTCGATAATACTGATGTACCTTTCATTGTTTCGGAGGAGAAAAATGCAGCTCCTCCACAGCAGAAGTTACGCTTATCTCGCTCTGCCTCTGAAAAGGTAAAAAAGGCAAAAACTTTACTTTTTCAAAAAAACTCTGGAATAATCAGTGCTTGCAGATCTAAACAGTTCCAACATGCTGTGGCATTCGCCACATGAATGAGGGTATCAAAAGGGCTATCGGCCCGGTCACCAGAAAAATCTGAAAACCACATTGCGATTCAAGATTAATACTGAATCGCAATGTATTTTTTGCCGGAACAGGTTGACTCCGGACATGATTTTCTCAGTGTCAAATCTAGAAGCACCATGAGCAGGGCGGTATTAACCATTGAGCAAACGAGACAAATGCTCGCCGTCTCGCGTTGACCATTAAAACACTTCTTCATTTGTTTTACATGTGTTCTAGGCCAGTGGTTCTCAACCACTTTTTAGTGATGTACCCTTAGTGATGTGATGTACCCAGTATTTTGTCTATCAAATACTGTACACTGCGCTCATGACTGTACTCATGAGCGCAGTAATTAGAAATGAACCTATGAATACACTTTTACGTTGAAAATCCATTATGAAAACAACTAAAAAATCATGTACCCCTTGGAGCACCTTTGCGTACACCAAATGGTACGGGTACCGGTGTACCACCGTTTGGGAACCACTGTTCTAGGACATTCGCTACTGTGCGTTTGGAGAGCCCGAGCGGTAAGCGCTCCAGGCTTCACACTGTGACAGCAGGCAATAACAGAGATCACCCGACGAGATCACTCAATTTATTGCTTGTTCTCGCCACTTACTGTACATAAATAGGTGTTATTCTCAGTGGGGTAACTAGAGGTTTGAGCCAGGGGGGGCGAACTTAGCGGAAGGGGGACCATAAGCCACCGTTTGGGTATGCAATAGTTGGTTCCCAAAAACTCATGTACGTTATTCCACAAAATGAGAAAATATTTGTCCAGTGATATAATGAGCTTCGATGGGGTAAATGACTTTAAAATAGAATTTCACGTTTTCATGTAACATATCCTATTTAAAATTGATACTCACCAACGACTTGTGACTGGGTAAGGTAGGCTTAGTTATAATTTGTTGTAAGAACCCCCACAACCAGAGAAGTTACGAGGATAGATGGCGCCCGGGGCCAGAAGCAAGTTTGGCGCCCCCGTGTTCGAACTTGATGTCTTTAGGAAGTAAATCCACGGTATTGAAGAAAATACTTGTGACATTGTTGCAACTTTTCGGCGTCCTCCCGCAGTGATTCGACGCCCGGGCAATGGTTCCCCCCCTCGTAACGCCCAGGACCACACCTGTATTTTGGTAATTAACTCCTAAATTAATTCCACTTTTATTCTAAGCACCAAATTCTTCACTTAATAATGGGGCATGCGGGTAGATTCTGGGCACTGCTTGAGTAAACAAAAAAACAATTTAGTATGTCCAAAAAGGAATTTTTTGAGCAATTCATTAATCTCTCCCCATCAGTGATGAAACCACATTCATTTAGCAACTACTGTACTAGAAAATAATGGCGTAATGCCAAACAATTTTATCTAAATATGGAGCTATGCAGCAAATAATTACAAATAGGTATGAACAGTGCCGTAGCAGCCCAACTCTTGGCCCCCCAAAATGCTCACAGGTGCCCCCCTAATGGTGATTTCTCAAAAATAATTTCTAAAGCGTTGCTGTATTAGCGTTATTAGTCGTCATGATTTAGTTGTCGCTGTAATTTATCTATCGCATGGCTACTCAACTGGCGGACCGTAGTCATACAGCAAAACAAAAGAAATCACAGTGGCACAGTAGCACACATGAAAAATATTGCATAACAATAACCACGAAAATATCTGAAACAATGTCACATTATAGTAGGCCAGTATCAAAACGGCTTGGAGCGAGTTCTTTGGCATGCAAACGCTTTTATAACATCAACCAAATGTAGAGAGCGCACACGTGAAGCTTCGATTGACAACATGGTTAATGAAGATAGTCTGCTCTCTGTCATATGAGACCTGTTGAAGGTTTTGATCAGCTCCAGTTTGCTGAAACTCCTTTCAGCGCTGGAAGAAGTTTCGGGGCAGTTTAGCATAATCCGAAGTGCAATAAATACGTTAGGATAAACTTCATCAAGACGTGTCTTGATAATAGAGCTTTACAAAAGGAATTGGGTCTTAATCATTGTCATTTAATTAACGACGATTATCTAGAGATGTTGTAGTGAAATGCGAATGTTAACAAAAATTTGCAGGAAATCAGAATCAAGCCTATCGTGAACAAAACCGAGGCCGATCAAAGGAATGCGCCGCAATGAACGTTTTCTTTCATTAGCTTAAGTGAATAAGTGAATTTTGCTTGAAAAGCATTGGCATCGTGCTTTAACTGGCCGAAATACGCACGCATAAACCTTCCTGATATCTAGACTTGTTAACCTCTTGGTACATGGCACATGTTTGGATTAGTAACATTTTGTATCTCAAACAGGCTATAAATGTCGACAAACCCAGACCAAGACGCCTACGTGGACGCAACATGGTTAACATCCACAACCAACTAACTCCACTGCTCGGTTGGGACAAGCATAGCAGTGAATGCTAAAGTAAATAAACTATGCTATTAACTCCATCTTGCTGTCTGAACAGCAGGTTGCGCAGATGGGTAACTTTGGTCGTAAGCACCAAAGGTATCTTGCTTCTATGCAGTACAAAATACGAGAAGACTGCCTGAGCTAAACATAGTGCATTTTTCACAACACTCACAACACAAAATACGTTGATCAGGTGTAAGTCTGACTTCTGGATGTATNCAACTAGGCATATAGGCAGTGCCGGATAAAGGTGGCGCGGGGCCTGTAGCAAAACTAGCGCGGGGCCNNATGGNAAAAACATATTTGTAAAAGCGAACAACTTTTAAAATGAATAATAAATTCAGTGGGCATCCATATGACTACGCATAGGCTNTACGGAATTTCGCAAGTACAAAAAAACTGGTCCTAAATAGCAACTGGTGGACATGATGGACTACATATCTTTTTTTTCCAAAANCATGTATACGTATCTTTCTAGCAAGGGATACAATACCGAAAAGCACCCAAATGCAGTACAGAGGCAGTAATTAATTCTTCCAGACTCATCAACAAATTTAAAAATTCAGTGTAGTCTCAATAAGTGTCGAAGTCGATTGTCAAAAGCAGCAAACCCACTGCTTAAGATTGCATTTTCTATATTTTTCCATTGCGAATTTGTTTATTATACTGGTAATGTCTATTTCACATAGACGTTCATGCATCATTCTCTATACTAGTCTTTGTAATGAGGCTGTACAGCTTGTTTTGTCTGATGGTGCTCCTTTGTTCGTTCGACCGCATTAATTTTAGAAAATTACCCTTCTCTACCGCAGTTGGTCACCGTGAAAGTTAAATCAATGCGCAAATAATTTGTCACATTTGTAAAAGAAGACTTCAAGTGCACTACCAAGTGGCTAAGAAATAAATGCCAAATCCATGCTGCCAATGAATGAGATTTTTTTAAAAACTCCATGTAACTTTACCAAAAAAGCAAATTTGAACAGAAAATCCCAGGTAGACACAAAATTAGGTGGATCTTTCTACTANCTACCATATTTGGGCATCTGTAAGTCACAAAACGTTCTAGTGAATACATACTGTAACTTTGCTNATGAACTTGTGTGTCTGTCGGAATTATTATACCGCAATAACATGAACTTGTTTACATTTCTGATCGTTGTCTGGCAGAATTTGCGATACTAAAATCCTCATTCCCAGTGTCCATGTGCAGCTAACTTCTGAGATTTGGATCTTTCAACCATTCTACCTTAAACGTGATGTGTGCAGTGGCGTAACTGACGGGGGGAAAGGGGGCGAGCTGCCCCCCGTGGCAAGCTAAAAGTTGACATTTTGATATTTAGTATTCTTTAATTTGTTGTTTTTTTTGTTTTTTTCGGGGTGTTTTCTTTTTTTTATCTAGTATGAACATCCACGACATCCAGAGATTCACCATCATTTCTTAACATTTTTCTGAGTTTTGGCTAGTAGGCCCCCTTCAGCTAAGCTTTGCTCCTCCTGGCTCAAACCGCTAGTTAAGCCACTGGATGTGTGCATACCACTTACTCTTTTGCTTTGGGCAAAATAAGTATCTCTGTCACTTGAACTCATTGCACCTAGCTAATATTTACAGCTTACACGGTGTCAGTTGCTTCTTCATCAGTTATGCCGAAGACTAACATACCTTGGTATAACAAGATAAAAAAAAGATAAAACTAGAAATAAGATTCAGTCAATCATGCCCTATCATAAATTACCGCTGTACGCAGTTAAATTCCTAAAAACTCCAAATATTCAGAAGAAAAACCAAGAAATCCAGAAAGCCATTGAAAACCTCAGATCNGGGGTCAAAACCCCAAGTTTAGCTCAACTGGACAAATCATTTAAGAATCTNAAAAAGGTAACGCCACTTTTAGAACAGGTCAGTAATGTATTAATATTTTATAAAAATGCCATTCATANCAATACAGTCAAGNAATATCAGGAAATTGTTGCAATNTATCCTCATTGCTTGAGTGGTNCCATAATGCTGCAAATAACGTAAAACACTTTAATTTTCAAATCACTGCAGTCTAATGTTAAAAGCATCCAATTGAAAACCTTCCCTTATTTGNTTGTGAAAAATTTAGCAAAATAGTGACTTCTTGAACTGACAAAATTCTATACATATATTCAGGGGTGNATATCAGGGNAGGCGAACGAGGCAATCGCCTCGGGATCCCCTCTTTCAAAGATGCTGTGAGAGCCCCTTTTCTGAAAGTTTGCCTCGAGCACCTAAATTTTAATATCCACCCTTGCATACAATTAAGAACAAATTTAACACAAAGGACCGCGGGATCCCAAAAAGCGCGGGGCCCGTAGCAATTGCTACATTTGCTACTATTGTTAATCCGGTACTGCATAGTGCATATAGGCTAACTTCACGTTCAACAACCCCAGCAGTGAATGCTGACGCTTTACGATCAAGCCTCAAATATGTTTATCACTTCACAAACGTACTTTGTTGCGATTGAAGAGCCTGAACCGTAAGCGCGTGAAGTTTCACCGTAATATATCAGCAAGAAACAATGGAGATCACCCAGCGAGATAACGGTATTATTTATTGTTCGCGCCCCAAACATATAAGCGCCACGGGCGTCGTTAGGATCTTTTCCAGGGAGGAAACAGTGTTTCTTCCAGGTGTTTGCCAAAAACTGTTTCCACGATGGGGCAACAGTAGAAAAATTTCAATTTAACAACTAAGAGAAACATTTCTCTGCTAAAAAGGTAATAGAAAAACATCAAATTTCAAAACCCAGGCGGAGCCAAGGCCCTCCCTGCAACCCCCTTCCGACGCCCGTGTTAGGTGCTATTCTCAGCTCATATCCTGTTCCTGATGCTATTCCTGGTATGTCGCGAATTTAATGCCGCGCACGGAGAGAGCAGATGCAAAGCAATGAGTCAAAATGTTACAGAGCATTTTGTCTGTCTGCGTTTGATAAGTCGGGTAAGTAAACTGGCAAGCGTGGCATTTCCCCTTGAGTGACTTGAAGAAATTGAACCGAACATCACCACTCTGTAGGAGGCATGAATTAGAATGAAATCAGTGCATTCAGTTAGCAAACACCAATAAAACAGTTCTAGAGTCTAGACTAGCGAGACCAACGCAGCAAAACATCCTGTAATCCCAAAACTGTCCACGTTCGTATCGCCGACAAAGCTTCAGGTCGTCTTTTAGCAGCCGTGCGGGATTGCTGTGGTTAAAAGCATCAGTTGGAAGGTAGCAGGGCTGGCAGCTGGATCTCATTTCGTAAAGAAATATGATTCTTGGTTACACTGGCAGCATTAAACAATACTTGGCCTAAATTTAATGACATTCATTTTATTTGTGTAATTGGCTCAAGTCCGCATTATGCGTAAAGCTGACTAGGGTGAAGACTAGGGGCCCACGAACGCGTGTAGCCAGAAATATTAATTGGGGGAACAAAGAGCAACCGGTTCTCCACATTGAAATATATAATGCCAATTATTTTTAAAGCATCATCTGTAAAATGTGCATTTGTCTGGCGTTTGTTCCTGAAAAACTGTGTTCAGACTTAAACCGGCAAATAAAAAGACGCTGTCACTGTATTGAGAAGTTTCAAAAGTACTGTATTGTTGGTGGAGTTCCAAGCTGCTACTTTGGATCAGTGCCAACATTTGCTCGTAAAATTTTCCAGCAGAAGTGCTTGTGAAAATCTCGATCATGCGTAGAAAGATCTGCAATATGTTTCTTGCAGCCAGTGTTGCGGTTGAGCAAGAAGTCGTCGTTGACTCCATTACGATAGCGCTTGTTATATTTACACGCTTCTGGTGTACACTAACGCACGTGTAATCCAATCCGAGTAGCAACTTTGCATTAAGACACCGACTTCCGGAGTAGGCCTCTTACAACACTTTTGCGCATATAAGACATGGTCGTCCAATTCTTGAGCGACTAGTTGACGTATGCAACTGATAAACGTAAACGCTAGAGTCTCTAAACGGGTTTGAAATATTTTAGGATTTTTATAATCCGTTAAATGTTTTGGCTATGTTCGACTTATTCCGTAAAACCTTTCATAGCTACTTTAAACTCATTTTGTTTAATTTGGTTTGATAATACTTTGCTAAATTGACTGACTGCATTGTGATATACAATGGAATTAAAATGTAAAATCCACTGTAGCCCCAATATTGCAAAACGTATAGAACACCCTCCGCTGAATGTTAAGATTACACAATAATAATTTGTTATACCTATTACGGCATTCAAATTTGAGGATAAAGAAATGTACCCCATCTTTGTCTTCGCAAAGTGTTGTCGGTCAATTCACTCCACAGTGGTAAGGCTTGGCAAGAACGACCACACCAAACAGAGAAATGCCATTTTCACACAAACTCTGCAGTTTTACGTCAAGTTTATGTACATGCCCTGCGAGTTCAGCATCTATATAGTGTATATTATTTTATTCGTTTTGTTTCATTAAAAAAGTGTACAGTTAACTGTACAAATGTGCTGCTTATTTTATGTTTTTGCTTCATACTACATTTTTCAAAGGAAAAGTAAGGAGTGGGATTTTGGTGGGTTTTTATTTTTTTTAAGTGGGCTTTTTTAAAAAAAACTGGTGGTTTCTTTTGGCTGGGTCCAATTACATCAACACTGAAGAATGATAATTATGGACGTTTAATTGCATTTCTGAGTCAAATTTCAAAACTGTCCTAACAACTGTCCTATTTGATTTTATGATGCACCTCTATCTTCCCGTTTCGTTTTTTGTGCTAATACAGTCGCACACCTGTGCCTGCAATATGTGCTTCGTTTTGAGCTTCGTCACTAACATGGCATTTCAGGCGGATTGATCACAACGGCTCACACTGTATCTTTTTTCCCCTTAGCCTGTATCTTTTTTCCCCTTAGTAATTGTGGATATAACTGCCACATAATAGAAAACGAAAACTTTCTTGCGTACTTCATGCGCATTCTCAATTCTTGTGTAGTTTAGCAAGTTTGACACTGTCAACCCTGGGTGTCCGCCATCCAAGTCGCATACCTTCTGATCGACTGCTATAAGACGAGACATTTGCGCAGTCTTGTATTTTTGCAGTTGTGAACTGCGCTGACGTAGCACTGAGTGTGTTCTACTCCGCTGTTTTAACGCGTTGCCGGATATTTTTGCAGTCATGAACTGCTCTGTCTTAGGAGACCGCTGATAATTTACGTTCATTGCAGTGGCACATTGTAGCCTACAACAACAAGTAAAGAGAGTGCGTGTACAATAATATGCACAGGGACGCCAGAGAATGGAGTAATGGCGCGGCATTTCTCGCTCTGCCCTTTCAAAAGAGGGACGACGGGGGCAGAGGTGCCTTTTCATCACAGGTGTTGGAGCAGGGAAGGAGCACCAAATTTCCCCAAACTAGCCCGAAAAGTTTTTGTGCAAGTTTTGCCTACAAATTTTCTTCCACAAAGATCATGAAGACCTTTTTGGTGTAACCTCCAAAAAAGGTCTTCATGTGTTGTTATGCAAACCTTGGGCACCATTTTTTTGAAGTCAAACAACGCTGGGCGCCATTTTCACCCGGATTTACAGGGCTTTTACGAAGATACCAGCAAATCAAAACATTTGGGGTTGCCCTTGCAACCCCTGCACCACCACCCCCACCACCACTGCTTGTCATAACAGTATCATAGATAATTTCATGGATGGTTTATCAAGATCGACTTGAAACAAATTTATTGCAGCTATTCCTGCTTCCAGAAAATTCAGAATGATTTTCTATCATTTCTGTTATTATTTTTGTGGTCAACATTGTTGATGAACAGAAACAAACGTAACTAGTAACGATTTTTTCAAAAGTTTCCATTGCCCTCAACTGTTTTATTGCTCCCCCTTCCCTGCAGAACCGTCGCCAGAAAGTTTTCAATAGGGGGCGTTACGTCTGTTCAGGGGGATGTGACATTCTGAAATTCGATAAAAACTCCACCGATTTATAGTGCTTCATAATTTAATTTGATGGGTCTTGGAGCTTTGTTTGTGGAAACTAAGCCCCTAAAAGTCCCCCCGTGGCGACGGGACTGCTTCCCTACCGCTCCTCCAGCGTCCCTGAATACGCAAGTTGTGTCAACAAACTTCGCCAAAACGTTGGTTTGCAAACGTGAATATGATGTCATATTGTGACGTAACAAACAGCGTATGTTCAGTAACTAATGATCACCATACGCCACTGCTCAAGACCAGACTTTAGGAGTGGGGCATCCAATCAAGCAGTCGTCCCTGGTATCACCAGACCTCTGCACGCCACTGGAGCCGTCACATGTCATCACAAATAAATATCTAGAATGAATGCTGTTGTTGCTAAACTGTGATTATGGCGAATTAAAGAAGATTTTGAAAGTGAATCGCTTCTTAGCCTAAGTTTAAGCCTCAAGACATAAAATCTACCGCCATAACCACGCAGTTAGTTTTTGAACTGTACAAAACAAAAATCTGCGATATTCAACAAATTGCAAGGGATAGTAAGTCATGGGTAATGTTCATCTTGATAAATGTTTTAGTATGGCTTGCTTTTATGTTTATGTCAATGGCTTAGTTTATGGCAGTTATAGTACAGTTTTGTTTGAGCACATGGTTAAAGTAGAAATCAATATTCATAAAAGAGGTGATCAGCTGCTAACCTTGGAAAGTTCAAATCAGTGTTTTGTAAAGATTGAAAATTAAAGATTAATGACAGTATTTGTCATATGTCTGACTAATGATTGCAAGTTCAAACTAGTGTTTCAACAGTTGAAGTTTTATTACTGCATTTAGAACCCATGGTATGGGGCGCCGTTTGGGAAAAAATTATATTGGACGCACTTAACACAGAAAAACTGCTAAATCAGACAGATCTAGCTAAATCAGAACATGTTTAGCCATACCGGAACAGAAATAGCTAAATCCGAACAAATTTAGCTAAATCAGAACAAAAAATATATTCCGATTTAGCTATATCAGACAGATTTTCCTACAGTTCATTCAACATAGCAGTCAAGCGTGTCGGTCTGGCAACCATTTTTTTACTGTGATAAATCTGTAAACCTTTCAGGCTTAAGATACAATTTTCAGGAATAACAATACCACAAGGAAGTTAGGCTCACCAGCGTTTCTCTATTGTTTATTTTTTTTTGAAATTTTCATCTGCAAACGCTGGTGACATCACGCACATTTTTTACGAAGTTTTTCTACATTTTCTGTCAAAATCTGTTCTGGAGAGAGGTCTTTCACTGCTCTTAAGCATACGGCATTAAGAATTAACTGCAATCCACTCTGAAAGGTGAAAAGCTCCATCATTAATGAATGTAGAATTTTCTGTGCTCCATAAACAAAACTTTTAACAACGTTGTGGGCAGTGCCGGATTTACCTATGGGCTACATAGGCTTAAGCCTAGGGCCTAAAAATCCAAGTGGGCCTTCAACAATCTGTGGTACGCATTGAGTTAATGGACGGTATATGATCATTTAGATTAAACTTCCTAAAAAAATTTGTCTTAATTATTATTCACGAAATTTAGTTTTATTCAACTTTCGTGATGATAACGCCAGAGTCTTCCAACGAGTTCCCATGAATCCCAACATGACGGTTGGTCAAGCCGCATGCCAGCTATTGTGTCGATATACCCAAAGCACGCTGGCTGCGTTCTGCGTTTGCTGAATCGTACCGATTGTTATGTGTGACTCCATCAAAAGAACTTGTCGCTGTTCATGTTTGAAATGCACCTGATCAGTGGCATAACTGATGGGTGGGAGGGGTGCGAATCGCCCCCCCCCTGTCAAGCTAAATGTAAAAACCGGGCCCCTACCTGGCTTGTATTTTGGCATTTACTATTCTTTTGATTTCAGTAGATAGTTGTTGTTTTGCGTTTTTCGGAGTGTTTTCCGGTGTATTTGGGTTTTTGTATAGCCGTTCAATACCAGATTTGCTATTGTTTCTCAACTATTTTCTGAGTGTTAGCCAGTGGGCTCCCTTCA
>JGI24159J19872_10011394_pt1 | contig 11647 bp, 2 predicted proteins | sample Ectturendosymbi4_FD_19872 | JGI IMG/M metagenome (IMG submission 19872) | reverse complement strand
TTGTGTTAAAAAATCCATGTTGACTAATTCTTAAACCTTGCAAGTTTGTTGTACCTAAGTGAAAGCAGGGTAGTATGAAGTGTTTAGATAACGAAGAAAAAAATGAAGGCTCCCAAGTGGTTAAGCTAAAACTTAAAATTAATTGGTTTTACTTTGTTTCTTGGTAGTTCGTGTATTTTGACCCGTATAAGAGCTTCCTTGTAACATGTTCTTTTGGCCATCTACGGAAAAATATAGCGACACATGTGTGTTGACCAAAGCTGAAGCTTGGCGGCGTTCGATCGTAAAAATGTTGTGTCAATGAAGTTATTTGAGACAGTATGTCCGAGCGCGTTTATCAATCGTCTTGCGCAATATGTTCACATGCACACCGGTAGGATGCATACACTTTTCAATTTTACTTGCTTACTGATATCGTTTACAAGGTAGGCTATCTGCTTCAATCGATTATCAGCCTTCTCTAATAATTTAAATTGTGACATTTTTAGATGAGTATTTTTTCTGTAAACTTAAAAGACTAACTCCTGCTTGATCATATTTTGCAAAAGTGAGAGATGAACGTGCGTTTACATCGCTTTAAAACAAGTTTCCGTATTCTTGGAAAGTGCAAGTAGGGTTTATGAATTCATCTGAAAAGAATTATCACTTTAACTATCTAATACAGCTGAAGGTCGGAGTCGGTCTGGAGTGGGAGTTGGAGTCATAGTCGGATAATTGAAATTGCCCGGAGTCGGAGTCGGATGACGGGACTTCCGACTCCGCAGCCCTGATCGAGATCTTCTGAATATGTGCCGTTGTTTTTCATCAAGCTTTGCTTAATCACGCAGTGTGTCTGGTTTTCGCAACCAAGTTCAAAACCAAATTACAAAAATGACATCATTATATCAACACGAGTTCTCACCATTAATGATATCAGTTGTCCACTGGAGAGCAAATTGCTCTTTTAAAGTTTGAGATTTTTTTAATTATTTAAGTTTGAGATTTTATTATTAAAGTTTAGTTTATTTATTTAAAGTTTAAAGTTTGAGATTTAAATTAAAGTTTGAGATTTTCACCTTGATTTCTAAAACTTGAATATCTACCAGAGATTAGGACAAGTACTTGTACTTCTCGAAACGATTAAATATCACCGGTGTATTGAGGGCATTACGAAGTTCTCTTTTTGTCCGACCGTCAAAGCCAAGTTTAGTGCAATAACTTTGACATAAGCCAGCATTACCCTATGCAAACATCAAAATGCACTTAAGTCAGCCCAACCCAAAAAATGTCAGGTTAACATATACTTCAAAGCAAAAACCGTCGCTAGTCATGCAGTGAATTGCGGGATCTAGTTGGGTAATTATTCCAAGCATCCAAGTCACTTTTACGCAGCTTTACCTGCAGCTTATACTTCCAAGTCCCAACTGCTGCAGGTCTGCCGCAGTTGCCGACTTTTTTCAGAAATACAGTAACGTGCATCCGATCGCTGAGTTCAAACGTTACCTGAACGCCATCCGTCCTAATGCTGCTTGCTCATCGCAACCGAACCTTCAAGAATCAACGTAAAACGGCGAGAATAGGAGTTACTTCCAACATCTGTGGGCTGAAGTACAGTACTCTTGTGCAACTTTTCGTTTGGCCACCATTTACCCCATAGCTCGCTACCTCTTCCGTTACTTTTTGAAAAAAGCGGCCACGCTACCTCTACCGTTACTTTTGTATCTTTCTGTTGCCCACCTTTGGTAATCACAACATCTTTACGAAAATGAGAATCTAAGTTTGTTGAGTGAAAATATTACAAGAGTCGTACTGAATCGAATTAAGTGAGTGATTCGAGTTGGTTAATCGTTGGAAAACGCAGTATTCGGAATCATGCCATGTGGAGTACAGTGGCATCGCTGTACCTTTCCTGCACATAAAAACAATTTTTTGCGATTGTCAGCACACCATTGATTATTATCAGATAAAAACTTTCTTACCCTGAAAAGACTTCGATACGTCCTTTGCATTTCGAAAATGTTCTTCATCATTTTAAAAACAACAATATATCATGGATTACAAAAACAGAAGGAATTTTGGTTGTTTTTGGAGTAAACTATTTTCAAATATGTGTCAATGAATTTCTTAACCTTTTCTAACACGACTGTGTGGTAGTGTAACAGCGATTTTTCACTCATGAGAGCGAACGCTAAACATTTTACAATCACTTTTCTTCGTTGTACGTGTTTATTATTAGCCATAGATGTAGGAGCAGGGCCGGATTAAGGGGGGGGGGCAACGGGGGCAATTGCCTCGGGCCCACCGCTCCAAAGGGGCCCCCCGTGATGACATTTATTTTTTCAAATAAAACATTCGTTTGAAAAATTGCCGTGATTCAAAAGAGATACAAGAATACAAATTCTTTATTCCGATGTTGCGATTGAGTATCATTAATGATTTCTCTGCAAGTTTGACTTTCTGTCAGTTTTAGTANTCACTACCGAATATAAATATTTTCGGTTTTGTTCAATGCAAATATATTTGAATTTNGCTTATAACTTTTCCTAATAATCATTCTTTTGGCATGNGTTTATCTNCTCGTNCATCACGCCTACTGCACAAATCTCGCGAAAACGATACTATTTGCGTGTTAAATCTTGTTCTGCTGTGGTTGCAGTTTAGTATCATTGATCCCGAACTTCTTGTTCCCTCTTGGGGTAGTCGCAGCCGAACTGCGACCTTTGTTTCGTCATAAAGGACAACGTATGGTGGAAACGCATTTTTCCTCCGATGCAGAGGCGAATTTTCATTTTCGGGTTCCTAGGCTATTTCAAATTTGAGGCCCTTCTGGAAGGTTCGCTGAGACTGATGTCATACAAATTAGCACTGCACGTGCTCGTGACATTCATTTAACAAGTTGTGCCAATTCATAAACATTTTACAGTACTTTATTCTGAATTCCAGGAACAAAAACAGTCACGATGAAACTAACGAAAAAGGCAGCGGTGAAGTTATCTGACCACAGTCACATTACATATTTATTGAGTACCTCACTGGCCTTGTGTTATCTGAAAAATGGATTCAGGCGTTTTGTTCCACACATTATACGTAACAATAACCCATTCTCAACACCATAAAAGAGAATGCTCATCGTTATTCACTTCCATTTTTCGCGCTCATTCTTTTGTAGCAGGGGTGAGCAAATAGCGGCCTGGGGACCACATGTGGCCCGCCACAGCGTTTTCAGTGGCCGCGGAAGCTTTCAGGAAAATTTTCGAATCTGAAATATCCTCCAACTCATCACAGTAAACGTTAGTGTTGAGGCTAACTTACCGAGACTTGTTTCAATTTCCATTAGAAGGTACGGTCCTCCGCTGTACGCGGCCTTCGGAAAGTGGCCCCGAGACAAATTAATTACCCACCCCTATTCTATACAGATCTTTTGTTAGCGGCATAGTGAAAAAACGTGCGTTGAACCAAAACAATAATTCAAATATCAGGGTTTTTTAAGGAAAATGTTAGTACCCGGTATGGGTCTGTAGGAACCCGATTTATCTGATTCTAGGGACCCGATTTTCTTTGATTTTAGGTACCCGATGATAATTTGCTCTGATTCTAGGGACCCAATTTGAAATTCTAGGGATCCGAATCGGGTCCCTAAAACGCCTTAAAAAAACTTGCAAATATAAATGCTTACAGAAATGCTGGAAATTGTCCTTACTCCCAAAATTTTGGGGCCCCCCGAACTCGAGGGCCCTAGGCTTTAGCCATTTTAGCCTGATGGTAAACCGCGCCTGCTCCGATGGCACTTTTTTGCGTTAAATCAAAAACATATGAAGCTATTCAAGCAATTTACACCACATGTTATTGCTTGGTCCGTCAGAAAAGGTTTTTGATCAGTCGATATGTAGAACGAAAGAGCAGAGAACGAGATTGCAGTGTTTAGCTAGCGCGATGCCCAAATCTGTAATGCCATCAACAGCTAAAATGGCAAAGTTTCTAAGGATAAAAAGCGCAAGAATCTGGCAGTGTTAGCTAAAACGCCGCGACTGAAACGTTTTTTTTTTTCAGCAAAGCTTTTAAGCAACAACGTTAAAACAGTGGCGTCACCCAGAACACCTGAAAATGTAGGTGGAAACCACGACATAAGTTTCGAAGCACCTTTCACACTCAGACTGGCTGGCCATATTGACATGCTATTTTTCTGGTGTTTTTGTTTGTAATCTTAGGTTTTTGTTATTGTTCGGGTGACTGTTGTTTCTTGCCGAGTCACTCTCTAGTGTGGAAATATTTTTTCTTAGCACGAATACGCTGCAGTGTTTATATCATAAACTCTCCTCTCGCAGTTAACTGTATTGTGCAGTTGAGCATGTATTTATGCGATTGTAAGCAGGGCCGGCCTTAAGCCGATGCAACCGATGCAGCTGCATTGGGCCCCGCGCCTCTGGGGCCCCGCGCCATGATGTTTGGGTAATTATTCATTTTTGCCAGATACACCTTGCGCTTGAGAATTTAGTAGAAACGCCATATAAATTTCATTGTTAACAGAGAACGCTCTCGTCAGAACAAGCAAATTTCCTCTCGAACGTTAGCAAATGTGCTCAATTCTCGTGTTAGTGCTGTACTGCATATTAGCGCTCTACCAAGATCTTAATACGGTTGACTAAACACGATGATGTCATAAAATCACTGCTCAGAAGGACCCCTCGTCCAGGTCTTGCATTGGGCCCCGCATCTTCTAGGGCCGGCCCTGATTGTAAGCCGCGGCTTATAAATGCTTTCATCATTTCATTCGGCTTACAATCAAGGGTGGCTTACATTTTTTACTTCTTTACTTTATCGAAATGTATAGATGACGCTCAGTCTTTCCGTGGCTACGTTTTGTCGACAAAACTCTTCTTTCGCATTCGATTTTCTTCAGCATCACGTGCACATCCGTCACAGGAGGGATTGTGATAAGCAGAAGGCAGCTGTAGTGGTGCAAGCATCATCAATACAGGAAACGCACGTGTACGCGAACGTGGCGAATGCATCTCAGAGGCTTAGGTAAATTATTCAAGAGCGGTTTACAATCAAGGAAAGCTTACATTAATTTTTAACACCATTTCGTGCGGCTTGAAATCGAGTGGATTCGGCAGGCGCATAATCGACTACCAGAAAAAGCAAACGAGAAATTGCGAATCAGCGAAAACAAATTTTACAAACGATGACGTCATGAAATACGTCATAGGGGCCCTCCAGTGAAAATTGCCCCGGGCCCCCCTACCCTTTAATCCAGCTCTGTGTAGGAGCAAGGATATTTTTTGGGGTGCAATGAATTTTTGCCCAAATTTTCCCAAACTTGCGCAGAACGTTGTTGTGCAACTTTTTACGACCGTTTTTTTGGTGTGACCTCTTAAAAAATAGTTTTCACTTGTTTTTCTGCAAACGTTGAGCGCCATTTTTTGAAGCCAAACAACGCTGGACACCATTTTTGCGCAGATTTTCAATGATTTTGCCAAAATATTTAGGGATATTGTTCGGATTTTGGGGATTTTGCCCAGGTTTTCAGGGATTTTGCCCAAATTTTAAGGGATTTGCCCGGATTTTTAACAAATCAAAACTGTTGGGAGTGCGCTTGCACCTCCTGCACCGCTGCCTACTACACCGTTATTATTAGCTGATCAAAAAAAAAGAAAAGCATAGGCTTATCCAAGGGGCAAGGGAGCCTTCCCCACCCCGATTTTCTAGCATATCTAGCTATTTTATGCTTTGAGAGCGGTGTCGCAAACAAAATATTGTTGCTCGCTTAGTCAAAAGATTCGGCCCACCAAATTTTGGCTGGCTACGCCACTGAAGAAAGGTACAGCCAACATTTCACAAATCGCCTCTAGTCTGTTTTACTGATGCCGCATTCTTGTTCAGGATCTTTGCGTGTTTTGCGTGTCAGCCCTTCTATTAATCCTGAAAGTAAAAGATCGCTTCTATCAAAAAGTAAAGGAACGCTTATCACATTGTCGCTTGTCGCATAGGGCGCCATTATGCATACCCACTTTACACTAGTCTGAAATTGTTGCGAAATTCGCCGACTTTCCTTGAATTTGGTCAAATTAGATCTGCAATTAAAGAGCTCTACATTAAGCTGCTGGCTGAAGTGTTCCTTTCGTAGATATTTCTTAATGAAAAGATAGTGAATCAACTTTTGATTTTCAGACCTTTAACAAGGAAACCAATGAAACCTCATGTATTTATAATGTCTGCAAGTCAAACTATCTCTGCGGTCACGAATCAAGCGTTCTATGCAACACTGGGTGAAACCTGCTTTAAGTCTGTTGCGTTGGTACTTGAAACTTGAAATCCAGCATCCAGCCCCAACATCACCGCCGAGGGCTATGCGTGGGTTGCGAGTCACTGAAGTTGCGGTGTGGGAACCTGTGCTGCCTTCTTTGTAGCAGCTGAAGAGCCACGGGTCAAATGACTTGTGGTTGATGCGTCTTCGCGTTTCGCCTTTTGCAAATCAAGTGCCTGTGCATCTTTCAAATAAAAGTGACACGTGTCATTGTCATTTTAAGTCTGCGTTGCAGCAGACTCCATTGTTTTCAGAGCAATGAAAACTATTGATTGTTTCATAGCAATAAAAAATAGGAATTCTACAATGCACAGCTTCTACGCCAGCGAACATACTAATGCTGAAAACCGACTTAAACTTTTTTGTTTATTGTGCAAAGGGTGCGCAAAGTGTCTAGATTTACGCTTTAGTGTCTAGTCTAATTGGTTTAGTACGGCGATTTGCAAAATGCAACATCTACTGTAGTTANAGCATAACACAAAGCATTTTTTGAAAAAGTACAGCTTTTGCTGTTTAGNTTTAAGTTGTAAATCACCTAAAAGACAGAATCATCNGTTGGTTGAAGCTCATAAATATGCAAGTAGCTTCTATTTTGAGTTTGTGAAAGTTGGATTCAGGCTCAGGTANAAGATTTTGCGCAATGAAGTGTGCCTGCGTTTGCGGGCGGTGGATGGGATTGGGTTGCCCTCTTGCTGGGCAAAGGGGGTTCTGGTCAGCAAAATGATACTCTGTGCAGAGCTTTAGCAAGCAGTGAAACTTTTGTGGAGACACTAATGGATGGTCCGAATTTCATGCGCAGTAATCTGGTACGAATTACCGCTGGATTATTGCTAAGACTCGAAACACGTGCTAATGTTTTAGGCACCAGGGCTTATAAATTCTTTTTGTGCATGAGATGCACACGAACGAAATCAGCGGAGATTGTGAATAGTTTTTAATGCGGTTTTTGTACTTCTTCAATTGTTTAAATATTTTTTGCTTGTCATAAGACAAATTATCTATAAAATTTTAAGACCTGTTGAAAAGCAACAGTACGTCGCCTTTCAAGTGGATTAATTGGTTTGAAAACGATATGAATAAAACAAGGACTAACCGTTGTTATTGTTTAAAAACAGACAGTTAGTTCTTGAAATCTGTTCGTTTTTTAACAAACATAAGTTGCAGTTGCATGCCTATTAAGAGGTTGTCAAGTGGGTTTGTCTTTTATTCAGTTCACAAATAAACTGAGATGAGACAAAAAGCAGAATTTAAGCATCCAGGATTTCTAAGCTTCATATATAACAAGTGAGGCGTTACATTTTCAAATGGGGATCGAGATAAGAACATAAGATCGCTAATGATTTGTATTGTTGGTGACTCTTGTTTGTGGACAATAAATTCCAAACGCCGAGGAATAGCTACTTTGATGCCCTGTCAAAATTTCTGGGAGCACCTTTCGAAAGATGTGTCCATACGGTTCGAAAACTAACAAACACGGATAGACAAACTGGTTGCGAAAGCTGCTTTCTGAAATGCTATGTAGTGAAAGAGATATTACAACGCGAGGTGGCGCTAGTGCAACGAAGCACGAACATTTTGACATTTTTGGAGTTCCGGAATTGAACACATTTTTCTTCAACAGTCTAAGCTTCATAATGACAGCCTAAAAATATGAATGATGTACATTGAAATAACGAATGTTATTTTCATTGCACTGTGTGTAAGCCACCACTACTCGCTTATGACAGTTTCGTTGCAAGGCTACTGAAAAAAATCGATTGTTTGCTGTGATAGAAAACTTAGCATTGCCTTTATTTTCATAATCTGTTGATGCGAAACACCTGAGAATTATTGCAGTTAGGAAAGCAGGACTTCCTAATTTGCAATTGCTACTAGTGTGCTGGCATAAGACCCATACCTCTTGTGTCAAAAGAAATAAAGAAGTTACAGTTTCTTGAATACAACATGGCACCTCGTTTTATTAGTTCACAAGTAGCCTGAGATAAGAAAAAGGCGGAATTCAAAGCATGCAAGAATTTCAGACTTTTTATTTAATAAGCGAGGTTTTATGTTTTGAAATGAGATTTGTAATGAGAACCCTCAGGATTTGTGTCGTTGGTAACTCTTGGTTGTGAACGATAAGTTCCAGGCGTCTTAGTATATACAAACTGGTTGAGAAAGCTGCTTTCTGAAAACAATGCTAAACTTCCAATTTCTCTAAAATTCCGTCCCAACTCGATTTCGATTTAATAAACGGCGGATTTATTATCCGTGGGTTTATCAAGCAGAGTCTACTGTACTTACGATGAAGACCTATAGAGGAGCAGCAAATTCGTTGATATTTGTTTGATGCTTAACTGGTTTAGGAGATGTATTAAAAAACGCATTTGGAAGTTTAGCAAACAGAAAACTATCGATTTGTATACGATGGTTCTTGTGTGAATAAAATAGGGGAAGACACGGAAGAAGCGAACAAAAAGAAGCGAATGGGACGTCAGATTTTCCAGGTACAATGGTCGAAACATGCTGTTACATAGGTTACGATGTCAAATCGCAAACCATTTGAAAAGTTCTTCCGATAGACTGTCAGAACTTTTCTACCGAAATAATAGGTTGGCGAGGTTCTGGTTGGAACTTATTTAAACTGCCTCGAGGCAACGTTTGGTGCGCTGCGTGCGCAATGCGCCACGGTAGAACTATTAAAAGGTACCCTTAAATTTGCTCTTTGTACTAGCGAATATTGAATAAAACCAAGATACTTTGGTATTCCTTCAGAATATGTGCATTTTAAGCAATCAGCACCGAAAAATGCCTCTTCCGAAAGTTAACTTTAAGCTCTCTGTGTCGTATGACAAATACGTTGATGGAAGAGTCGTTGAAATACAGTGCGATGTGGTTTGTCTGCGCATACTTCCGGTTTGAAAAAGGTTACCCCGTGCGTCAGGACTTTTGTGAACGTTCAAAACACCACCATGATTGATGAATTACTTGCGAACATTTTTCTAATCCCAAAACGTCGCTTTATTCTAAGTAAAATTTACCATGGATTGGCCATGAATGACAAATATTGAAACTATTTTGACAAAATCTGTAAAATGAAAAGGTAGGTTTAATTTTCGCTACAAAACCTCTTTTCTTAAAACCTCGTGTTCTGGCAAATTCGTCATATTCCCGACAAAAAAGCTTGAATCTGAAAATTATCCACTCAATCTCTTACAGTTGTTTCGTCGATTTAACAGAAAAATCGGTACTAACCTGCAACGACTTTCCTAACCACAGCTTAAACGTAATTGTGCTTCCACTACTTTCAAACGCTGTGGACAAAGTCGTCGAAAANAACTGCCAGTAAAAAGCCATGATGATGATGATGTACCAGTAATCACCAGCACGTGGTGGGCTTAACCAAGCGGGTGTCGAGGTACGCTTCTGTAAGTTGTAACAATACTGCATTTCTGAGATAAAAGAGAAATTAAATTGACCAAATATAATCTATTTTTTCTTTTTCCTTGCACAAACATTGTTAGCAAACACAAGGGTAATTCTAGAAAGTTTGTATCTACAACTAAGCGAGGTACTGTCACGGAAGAGGCAGCTCAACCGTTCATGTGAAACAATTGAAAAAATCTGTTGTTATGGAATGGCAAGCTTCACTTTCTCCAATCGTGAACTAAAAATATATTAGTCATGAACTTCGACACATTTGTAGAAAAACGTAAGTGATCTTTCAAAATACAGTCATATGAACACGCGCATTATCATCAACGAACGCCGAGAAAAGCTTGTGCCCTTGACTACCAAGCAGAAGCTGGAAAACTGAATAGAAGTGTGTAAGACATGATGTAAGGTTTTGCCAACAAAGAATTTGCGTTTGGGCGTTTCTGAAGGAGGGAGTGGTTTTAACCTCGATGTTGCCTAAACGTGAAACGACGCCCTGTCCTATCAGCGCCCTTCGGTCCCAAAATAAGAACTGATGAGTCGTCAATGCGGTCGATACAAGAGCGGGTCTGACTCAGTTAATTACAACCAAGGCGACTGTAAGAAAGCAACCAATTCAGAGTTTAGTAGTAGGCGACACTTGACTGCTCGTGAGAATTAATAGAACGTCGTCGACCATGAACCACCAGCAATTAGTCGTCGCTACCCAAAGAAAAACCACTGGCACTCGACGGCATCTTTGGGTGCTGAAGCTTAACGAGACAGAGCAGACTGCACACACCATAATTGGCTGAACCTGCCTTTTACAAACCAGTCGTCACGCTTGGCTGGCAACTAATGTACTAAGAGTACTTGTGGTAATTGCTAGTTTCTGCTTCAGAATGTGCTGATTTGCGACCGCGAAATGACGGAGATGTCTTTCAGCGAAACGCGGCAAGACTTTCCTCGTGTGTGTCGAAAATACTATCGTCAAATACCGAATCATAAAAATGTGGACGAATTATTTATTCAAAACATTTTATGTGAATTAAGAAATCATTGTAAGGTCAATACTGTCAATTCAAAACACTTGCTCAACAACAGCTAGTGCAGCTATGCATACGGTGAGCAGAACACTTTGAGTGACATTCAAATCTTGCAGTAAGAGATATGAAGTTATTCCTTATCTTCCAAATCTTCGCTGAAAGTGATACTTACTATGTTTCGCGTTGACTTTCATATGTCATATTTGCATTTCAATTCGGGCAGTATGGTGTGTTTTAGGTTTTGATTAATCCACTAACTCGTTCTCATCTATTAAACAGTGCGCACAGTTAGCAGGCGTTTCCAAAGATGATGGACACAGGGGGTTTTGCTTATGCTTCTAAAAAAAGTAACTTTTCACTTTATCTAACTGCCGCTGCCAACATTTTTTGCGCCTAAATTTTCAACAACCTTGTTTTGAAGCCATACAGCCTCCAACAACCCGAAATTGCTTCACAACAGCTGTTGTTTTAAATTGACCCTTGTTTATCAAGCTTCTAATCACAGCGATTTTTTGTTTGAATATGATCTGTTGGTGAGCATTTCAAACTCCAAAGAATGGGTTGAAAAAGCTAACGTTGCTAAATGAATGTTGAATACAAAAAGAATCAATACGATTAATGAGCTAGCGACAGCAAATATACGTTCACGTTAATTTGAGAATGGGCAAACGTTTACACGTTTAGTAGTCGCCACGGAAACCTAGAACATACACATTTTCTCAGAAAGCCTAAGAAATTGCAAAACGATGTGGCGATATTATTGTTAAGAACCAGATTTACGATACTCAAGGAACATTCTGTTTGTATTTTCAAAAGCAATTTATTTTTTTACTTCTGTTTTCCACCTTGCGGCAAAAAAACTTGAACACCGTTGCGTTTTTCTGCTGTGTATGGTTCGCGTCAGCGGTTGCAGTTGTGCAAC
>JGI24159J19872_10011391_pt1 | contig 11649 bp, 8 predicted proteins | sample Ectturendosymbi4_FD_19872 | JGI IMG/M metagenome (IMG submission 19872) | reverse complement strand
TGCCATTGTGTTTTCATTTGCTCTAATTTTCGCTAATGGTTGGTTTACTGCATGCGATGGCTTTTATGGTGCTTCTGCTTATTGGCTGAGTCATATGAAACGATAAACCATTACCATTGCTGAGTGACCCTCTCTCAACTCCACCACGACGTGTTCTTGACTCATGGTGAATCATCCATGCGAACCAGCAATAATGAAGCAGACAGACTCACGTTGGCCCGGCGCAAGTAGAAAACATATTTAAATTGCAGCAAAGCGTAAGATCAGCAATATTAACTTGACGGCAGGTTTTTCATTCGTGAACACAGAAGTCCATCCAAATAAATCCTAGCATCAACCAACCGAAAACAACACAAGGACATACTTACCCACGCACTTAACTGGTACGTGCCAGAATGTTTAGCATCCAAGCAACCTAAAGTGGAAGGTGACAGAACACCACCACCACTAACGACTACGCAACACAAGCCTACCTGTGACTACCCGCTACAACATCCGCGGACATCTTTCTGAGTTGTTCTAATATGCACAAATGAGGTCATTGTGACGTAAAGTACCATTAGAAGGTTGGGAAAAAACAAAACAAAGAACAAAACAAAAAAACACAAAAATATATAAGCACAGAATTTACGTACAGCTGTGCAACAGAACAAACGCAAAAGGATTAATAGAAGGCCTTCAACTTCTGTTGATCACCAACCAACGTCAACAAAACAAAGTAGCTTAAAATATCTTGGCATTATACTTGATGATTAACGAAGTTGGAAGCCTCAAATTGAAAAGTTGGTGACACAGATCTCCAAATCACGTGGAATTTTGTTCAAATTAAAACACTGACCGACATTTCAGTGCTCAAATCCGTTTACTTTGTTCTTTTTCGTTCCTATTTAACTTACTCAAAACTCAAGTGGGGAAGTGCCAAAAACTACCTTACTACCCCTATTTATATTACAGAATAATCTGTAAGAAACTTTAAATATGACAAAACTAAAACAACTATACTCTATTCTGACTACAGAGTTTTGAATATGCCAGACTTATTTAAATTGTTAGGGGTCAAATTCATGTACTCTTTTGATAATGGTGAACTACGTTAACACTTCCATAACTACTCTTCTGATATGACTCCGCAAATATCAAACAAAGCTTGCATCTTGGCAAAAATATCATTCACACAGAATGAAAACATCTCTGGGTCAGCTCTCTTTAAAGTACATCGGTCCCAAATATGGTCTTATGTTCCTAAAAATTTGAAATCTTTCTCGCCTTATTCATTTGAATAACAACAAAAAAACATCTTGCTATCTCGCCAAATTCCTGTTGATTTTCATTTCATATGCTTGTAACTTTTCTGTAATATTGTTTTCAGTGCTCCTATTTTTCCTTAAATCTTTTACCTCTACAGTTGCTCACCCCATCCTGTACATATAGGCATGTTTTGCCCTTGTTTTGTTGTTGTTTTGTTTACTTTTTTGTCTGACGCTGATTCGATGCATTTTGCTAGTCTTCTTTTATTACATGTGAAATGTCTTCAATCAATAATTGATTACACGCTAGCAACTGGACTGGCTGAGCAGTTGACCAATATGGTCTTTCGTCAAACCTTTCCTATTCAAACATGTTAGAACACATCGATTTGCTAACCTGAAGTTTTTGATGTTTTTATATTCTCATCAGCATGCGATTAATCCATTGATATTGTGCTTTTTCATCTTGTTGCGTTTGTGTTATTTCGTGATTTGAGTCACAAAAATGCATGAATGAACTATTACCATTACCAAAGGAGGCGTTGGTCTTCCTCTGGCGACATATCAAGTACAATTAGGCCGGATGCAATCAATGAATAAATAAATAGGAGCGCCTTATACTGTATAAATAAATAGCCTGGAACACAAGCTTGGCCCTGGCCGAAGGCTTCCCACACCTGGTTAAAACGAGCCGAAAATGTGATCTACAAATATTCGTCTGAAAATTAAGATTACCTATTTTACGTTCACCTGTGAAAAGCGCTATGTGTACAAATGAATAAACCAGACTATTGCTCACCAAATTCCCGAAAAAATTGGATTCCATAACACACCAGAATAAGGAGGTGCTTCCTCTTGAAATTTCGCAGTCGTTAGGCCTGCTGTGCTTAGCAGCTATACGAAGCTTTATAAAGCAGAATATCCTTCTGTGCGCTTGTGCAATGTTCAACCAACCATGAAACACCAAAAATTGTAAGAACTCACAAATCTGTACAGGAAAGTTTTCCGGTTTGGCGCGTGCCCGAAAGCCAGTAACTAGGGCAACTTATCGATTCAAGATTTAAATTATGCAAATCGGTTCAACCGTATCCTCGACCTTCATTAACATCTCCAACTCCCGCAGCACTTCCTCCGGGAATAGATTGCCGAAATTGGCCGAGTCGCAAAAGTTTCCTCGAGGACGAGGTGTACGCTCGCTTGTACGTATAGGTTCGTCGCTGAAACCATTACAACACCCAATTGCAAACTTAGCAGCAACCGGTCGATTGATCGCTTTGCGTTCGGCTCCAATTGCGTGCGATGCGGTTATTGCGCTTTCGCTCGTATCGACGACGTAACGCGGTTAAGCAGTCGGCGTTTTCGACTTTGTTTGCGACGCAGCACGCATGCGAAGGACACTAAAGCAGATTTCTAAAAATATCCAAAAACGTCAGCGCGTGCTTTGAGCTTTTCTGTTTTCAGTTGCGGCAGCGAACGGAACCTTGACAGAAAACTCACTGTCGCTATAGTTCCCCAGGGACCGTCATGCGCCTCTTTTACAATATTAAAAGGTTCGCCAAACCGCTGGTTGTCGCCAGTGGCGTAGCCAGCCCAAAAATTTTGGGGGGGCAAAATGTTTGATTTTACGCGAATAACACTATTTGGTTTAGAAAAACGCCTCTCAAAGCACAAAATGACTATATTTTCTAAAAATGTGGGGGGCATGGCCTCTTTGCCCCCCCCTTGGCTACGCCTATAGTTGTCACTGAGATCTGGCACCTAAGTTCACTGCAAAAAAACGTGAGGCGTAACCCAACCACGTTTTTCAGTATTCTGTTTCACTATCAAATTGTTCAAGAGCCAGCGAACATTCTATTCGTCACCGAAGTGACCAAACATACATTCTATGACCAAAAGACAAAGTTAAGAACAATTCTTGGTATGTTTCGCGAGCTGGTTTCGTTACATGAATATCACCCGTGCGGTTAGTAAAGTGCTACTACACAGTTATCATGTCTCGAACTATTTTTGTGCGACAGAATGTGTAAGAAGCCATCCTCTCTCCGAGAAAAGCACGAAGAGTCAAGTATCGGGACGAAGTGGTTATTGTTCCCACTCACTGCAGCCTACAGATCTTTATGAACTGCAGCCTACAGGTTGCTGGAAACAGTTTGATTAGGTTACATGTCTTACATCGTGGTTACATGTCGTACAGGTCCTTTTGTTGTCTCTTTTTTTGCATTTCTTGTTTGCAGTGCTGGCAAATATTTTGTATTTTCTGCAGCATGCGTACAAGTTGAGTAGTGCGTGCACGGCGAGAAGCCTTCGTTGGTTGAACGATTCATGAACGGACCAATTCGTCGAACTCTTCTCGGCTATGCGAACGTCGCAAGCAATGGACGCACGCCTATGTGAAAGTCGGCCTCCGTTCGGAATAAATCCCGGAAATACGCGGAAATTGCCGAATATATCCGATTTATCAAACCGCCAAGCGTTTGAAAAACTGCCAGCAGTTAAAAAGAATCTTTCCATTAGTAGTGAATTCCTGCCTTACTTTAAACATTTGGTAATGCCTGCTAACGAATGAAAATCGGGACAGTATATCTTTAGAGATTGTTTGCGTGATTTATTAAATATAAAAACACAAAGTTTTTTTTCCGTAAGACGCGAAGTAGCACAAGCAAAATTGCCAATTAGAATACAACAATAGAGCTTTAGTCTGTGAGTATGTTTAATTGTTATAACTCGACAACTTCACGAACGAGACCAGGCATGGGCAAAGTGGTATGCGCCCTCCTGTTGGTGTGTCTGCAAATATTTTTCGCACCTTGGTTGCCGTTAACTCTAAAGGATTAGTTTTGGACCAAGTGCTATCAGCGGAACCTGTGACAGTAACTGGATATCAAGCGGTCTGTTTGTCAAACAAGGGCAGCAGGTAAACAGGAAGACGCTGGAGCTCCTACACATGGCACTCGTAAAAACACAGTCGCAAGTATAGTTTCGACAAGAGTAGCTATATATCCATGATCATACCGTGCACTTTACGAGGTTAAAGCGGGTAAGAATCGATTATCTTGACTCGCCCCGTTGTACAGGCTGTGTGATGCCAGAAGCTGCCAATGCGGCAACAAGCAGGTTCCTCTAGCGACAGAATATGAACAGGGCGTTCGCAGGAAACGCTGGAGGTGAGTGAAACGCCAAGTTCGTATTTTTTGCCTTGTTCCACGGTTTTTGTTGGAAATGTCTCGACCGATGTTGGATCGCCAACAAAACGGGACGATCTGTAGGTCGGCAAAATCTCTTGCGAAGCTGCAGTGGATACAACGTCATCATAGTGCATATGAAATAGAGCAGTAAAGACAAGAGTCCTCTTAGACATGACGCGGCCTGCACCAACCCCTCCCCCACACTAAAATTATTTATCTAATTTTGCTGAATAATTCGCACGGACCGACGAGGCCGACAATTTCTGGCATGCATTTATCTTAACCCTAAAAATCACCGCACATTTAAAAATTTTGCAGGTTTTCAAACGCTTCAAAAGCTTTCCACAGAATAATACGTTTTGGGGCGTGCGGATTCCTTCGGTCGGAAGGGGGTGACCGGGGCGTCCCCATAAAATTACGACGTACTTTCGTCGCGTTGACCTGACGAAACACCACTGACCCGACAACTGTTATAGTAATAATAGAGCGCAAAAAAACAGAGTAAACTTGACCTTGAGAAGAGGATGATACATTAAAAAACTTTCGAGCACTACACCTGGAAGGCGATTGCAACAAAACAAACACTTTGGTTCGGTGGAGCTCCTCAAAAAAAATCGTCATGTTCACTGCTTTCACCATCAAAAGCCTTTTCATCGAACTCGTCGGCGTAACACTCGGCGTGGAAGTTCAGGTCGTCGCCGTAGTCCAGCTCATCGCCGTAATCGAGATCCTGAATTTCGTCGTCATAGTTGCGTTCGACAACGTCGCTGTTGCCAAGAAACAGCCCGCAGTTGTCATCGCTGTTGTCACGGCCGAGCGCGTCAAAATCGTCGCTCTCGTAGCGATCTTCTTCTTCGTCAAAGATCAGCCGCCGGTCGTTCTCGTCGACGCTACCGAAAGTCAAAAGGGCAAATGAGATCAAACAAGCACTTGATAATATTAGTTCATACACAGAAAAACGCGAGAATAGTTATTCTCAATCTTTCATGTTTCGTGGCCCCCTTGCACAGACAAGAAACACCCATGGCCCCCTGGACTACACTAACAAAAAACTGTATCTTGCAGAGTGCAGAGGCTGTTCGTGCCCTTCCCCAGAAAAACGTCCTGCGGCCGGTAGCATAGCCAGCCCGAACATTTTGGGGGGGCAATTATTTTGACTTCAAGCGAGCAACCGTATTTTGTTTGAAACACCGCCTCTCAAAGCACAAAACGACAAGATATGCTAAAAATTTGGGGAGGCAATGGCCCCTTTTCCCCCCTGACTACGCCTACGCCTGCGGCTCCCCCGACCCAAGGTTATTGTTTGAAAATGCAAACAGTGGCACCCGGACACGAAGCAACGGAAGCGTCAACGATGACGAAACCGTGAACATGAGCCGCGTTCCTTAAGTACAATCTCCATGGAGTATAGTTTTTACCAGTGCTCGTTTATTTCTGGAAAAACTAAGGGCCAGTTGGTTTCATTGGTCCCCGTACGCTTCGCCATTTTGTGTTAAAATAGTACTTCGCAGGTCTTCCCGCATCAAAAGCAACGCATTGTCGAATCAAGTGATCGACACTGCAGTAGCCGAAAGCAATTTCCTCGGCAACGCTTGCTGTTCATGTTTCAAAGGCGAGATCAAAGTAATAAATAAACCAGAAACAATAAAACATGTTCTAAAATTCAGCGTCACGTTTAGGGAAATACTTGAAAAATTTCGGAGTGCGGTTGCCCACTGTCCAATTGATATAATCCGAATGAGACAAACAACATCGGACAAACAAAGATAAGAAGCATCAAGCTCTGCATAAAACTTTTCTCAAATGTCATGGTTAAGGTTTAATGCGCTTTTCGAACCAACCTGGGTACGAGAAATATTTCAAGCACGACATAAATACGGGTTCTCACAGCAACCTTTCCACCGTCAACACCTGGTAATAGTGGTTTTCAAAAACAGATACTTGGGGGCGGGGCAGGACAGAGCCAACAAACCATTTTTGCAGTTTTGGTTTGTTTGGTACGTTTATTATTGCTAAGCAACGGTATGACTTCGAACTAAGTCAAGGTTTAGCACGTAGCCTCGATATACCTGTCGTCTTCGTCAGGGTAGTCGTTGCGCCAGTTATCTTCATCATTACTATCATCTTCGTCTTCGAAATAATTTTTTGGGGTCTCTTTAACGTCATAACAGAGGTTGAGGTCTCTGCATAGAAACAACAAGCTTTACAAGAACACGAATGCCTGGTCTAGCTGCAAATGAACGCACGAATAAAACGATGTAACAAGCAAAACCAACGCAACACTTGCAGGTCGCCTGAGTTTAGGCCTAGCTCTTAACGTAATGCAAGTACTGATAGCCCGCGCAGTAATACTTGCAGCAGGTCTTCTCGCAATGCGCGAACTTTCGAAACAACACAAGTTCGCAACATGGTTTTCCTAGACCCTGGGCAGTTTGGAAAAAGTAGAAATAGACTGAAGATGATGGAAAAACTGAAACGGCAACTACGCTGAAAATGTTCAACAATAATTGCAAATCTAACGTGAAAGAAAAAAATGTATCTTCCCACTTAAAAGAAACGAGCTGCTCGCAAAGTAAGATTTAATCACTAATTATAAATTGCAACGACTGTTCGTGAGCAAACTTACCTGCACGGTTGGACATACAAGATGTCTTTGACATTCCAGTCTCGCTGAGTTTGCTCGCAGTAGTAAAGATCGTACACGTACTCGTCGTTTGCAGCATATGGTTCCGGTAAACAGAGCTTTTCCCTGAACATTTTTACCGAATTACAGATAATATCATCAGGCTTCGACGGCGAAACAGCCTCCTTCTCCACCACGTCTAAAACCGAAGAAAAGCACGAAACGGTTTTATCGTCGCAGCAGGACCGGGCGCGACAAACAACCGGTCGCCCAACTTTCGCGGAGTTCTCGGTCGACTTTCGCGCTAACTCGTCTTCCTTTCTGACCAGCTTGTAGCGTTCGTGTTCAGGCTTTAACTTGCGCGCGTCGAATGTCCTTTTGATGCCGGCGATCGGTTGCAAGTGGTAAATAGAGTTCGTTTTCTTGTGCTCTTTCATGACGCTCTTCACTTTGTCCTTGACGCTTTCGTCCATGCCCGAGCTCGCAACGGTCGTTGCGAATCGGAAGACGTTTTCTTCGATCTTTATCACGTCGGCCATGCCGCTCTTACCCTTGAAATGCTCGTCATTTTTTATTTTCTTGCTTGCAAGCAGAAGCGCGACCGGCGGGTCGGCGTGTCGCTTGCGCTTCACACGTACGACTGTTGCCATGGCGAAGTTCGACCAGGACAAAACGCTGGCAGCAAAACAGCTTATGCTTTTAAGTTTATCTGGTCAACTTTTAAAACAGCCTGCACACAGTGGACAGCTGTCAACAGGTTTGTTTACGACTGCTTTATACCACAAATACCTGTGCTTTTTAGCTGGGTGGCTCGCATATGACCGAAGAGTACAATCGTTCTTACAGAATCTTACAAGAAAAACGAAGCAAAATATAAAGAGTTGATGGGGTTAAAGAAAGTATGTGAATATTGCCAGAATAATGTACATAACTCTTGCAATATACAGCACAGCTTCTTGGATCTAACACCTAACTCGCCGGAGTTCTAGAACGAACTGCTTGTCTCAATAACAGCACGAGGCTGATATGCAGACTTCAACGCACAAAAGCGGCTTGAAGAAGTTTGCAGAAAGCCAAGGAAAAAAGGCAGTGCATCACAAAGGAAACGCAACTGCTTTGGGTCACACTGACCATGCATTATTAATGCTGCCAAGTTGATTTCCCGAGAGCTGCATGAAAATGACCATGGAATCAAGTAATCAAGTTCTTCAAAATGATTGTCAGAAGCAACATTATTTGTTCTGTTCTTTTGAGCTTTAGAATTCCTTTTGAATTCAAATATCTAGCATGCTGCAATCATTTTGCGACTGTGTGCCTTTCCGACTAGCTTTATGCAGTTTACAGTGCTAATCATGAAAGTGCAATCAGTTTTTTCTTCTAATTGTCAAATGTTGTACACAAAATAGGCTGAAATCGAAACATTGAACAAGTGTGGTCGTGACACCAATACACTGTCCAACCTAATGCAACAAATTTTTAAGCATTAGCAGCTTGTTAGTAATATGCTTTTAACGTTTTCATCCATTACAATGTTAACTGACAAGTTGCAATTGGATCCAGCACACCACAATCCAACTAAAAAATCTGCATAAGTTTGTGAATCAGTGGTATGTTAATGATTGCTGGAAGAAGACAAATGCTCCCTCTTGCACTTCTGGCTTATTGTTAAATAGAATCACTAGAAAATTGATAACACTGGTCGAAAAAAGTAAGGAAAATGTGAACACAAAATTGAAACTATTACATTTGTGCACTTTAAGCAAAGCTTTCTTCTATCTATAAAATATCCAGAAATACCTTCAGTTCTGTTGTTTCTTTTACACTCTCAGTGGCTTTGAAATTTAACTAGATTTTCCATGAACACACTCATGGCCATATTTTCACTCTTGGTATAAGATGGATACACTACTTATTTCCCCCAATGCCATAATTTGCAGTAGTTCACCTTTACATTCAACAGTACATAACTTTGAACTATAGAAGGAACATCACTTGGGAAAGCGAATAAAAGTTTTTGCAGGGAATGGGTTACAAAACAACTGCTCCCAAACATTCTTATTAAATATGTCCTCTGCCAGTTACTTGGGTCAGCTGCAGACATAACCAATTGAAGACCCTCCAACGAAAAGTGCCTAAGTCACAAATTGCCAGTTTCGAGAAAACAGCTGTGCTGTTCAAGTTTTTAATTCGCATATGAAACACTGGATAAAGCAGAATGTGTATGTGCAGATTTAACCTTTAGATGCTTTTTCCATGCTAGATTTTTTGAGAGCATGTTGAGGAAAGTTTCAAGAACATGTTCCACTGTGTACTTCAGTTTACCCAAAAATGTGACTTAAGCACTTTTCATGGGAGGGTCTTCAATTGCTTACCTCACTCCTTATGAGTAAATAATTAGAATCTAAATACTCTCAAAATGAGGCAACAATTGACATCTTATCAAAACAGACCATCTACATAGATTAGTGCAAAACATGCAAAGTGCAACAACCTGCACACTGTGCAAAATTTTGGAAGGCTGAGTGAAAACCAGCGTAGGAAACGATTATCTGATAATGAATAAAAAATACATTTATTTTTAACACCAGGTGGTGTGTGATAAAAAATGCACAGGGTATTGCATGATTTTTGCAATTTTTCAGTAATTTCACCTGATTTTTGCTGATAGCCTAAGAAGTGTTTATAATCAAAATGCAAGCATGCATGAAGAAAGCATGGATAAGAAAGCAAAACAAGTTTTCCTACCCTATTTCTCTGCAACACTCTAAAACAGTGATTCTCAACCCCTGAGAACCACATGCAGCCCTCAATCACATCTTGTGTGGCCCTCAGCAGTCCTTCAATAAATCAATAACACATCTAATATTTTGTGTAACAGACTTCATTCTGCAACAAAACCAAATGTGTCAACTGACTTGGGTTAAAATTTCTTCAGTGCAGCTCTCTACCCAAGTTGTAAATCTGGATTTGGCTCATTTGTTGAGAACCACTCCTCTAAAACATTTGTACAATCAACAGAAGTACTGCAGCAAGCCAGGCATGGTCATGTTGAAAAAGAACACTACTTCCAAACACTTGCGTTCAGAAATTATTGAAGCAACAATACTATCTCAAAGCACCTAAAAGCAGTGTAAAATGATACATGAATTCTATCATCAAGGACATAATCATTCTCAAAATATTTCATAAACAATTTTCCTATAAGACCCACAAACTGTCTGCAACATGCCAACTCTTTCTAAGACAACCAGAAGTACTAACATGAACTTCACACTTAGCATGACCACTGGCCATGTATTGAAAAAATGTCTTGAAGCAATCTCTAATCGACAGCAAAAGCAATCTCTTCAATAATCATTTATTTTGCTTCACAGTCTGCATACATGCATGCTTATGCACGTAATGGCTACAGATATGCCTCTCATGATGCAGCTCGAACAAAACACTGAGTTTGTCACTCAAACAGCACTGACATTGTTGCATAGCGGATGTGTTTAAGGTCTGCTGTGCCAAATGTTTTCGGTTCAACTCTCACCTTGGCAACTTTTATTTTGGTAGTAGTGGTTGCATGTTTCAACTCATGGGGCCACTTTTTCTTTACTTTTTTCAAAACTTTGCAAACTTTAGGTTTAGGGTTAACGTTAGGGGTAGCGTTAGGGGTAGNGTTAGGGGTAGCGTTAGGGGTAGCGTTAGGGGTAGCGTTAGGGTTAGGGGACTGTATAGGTTTACATTTAGATTTACTATGTTTCTACGAAGACTAACTGCACTCTCCTCATGTGTTACTGTCATGTTACAGGTGGCGTATTAAGAAGGTTTCAAATATCAAGATCCAGAGGCATACCTGTTGCCACTGCCTAAAAAGAGGTTATGTTCAGTATCCAAAATAAAACATTTGCGTATATCCACATGCCAATGGCACGTTATGATCAAGATGTGCATGGGTCCAAATGGACTAAGATCAAAACTCTTGAAATATAACATTGAACCAACATAACTCATTTCAAACAATTACACTGCTTTAACAATTACAATGGTGGTCACCATTTTCCACAAAATCCTATTTTGCAACTGATTTAAGCATGTGCCATGAAAATCAAAGCTTTCTTTTCAGATGAAATATTTGGTTTACTGTTATCTTACAGCATCAGCTGATCTAACAAAAACAAAAGACAATAGTACTTAAACAAAAAATGCTGACATCATGAAAACAACATAGGAGTGGGGCTTTTTAGTCTAGGTTACTGACAGCTTAAAGGCCCAGCAAGCAGGTACTGTAGACTGCATAAGTACATATCAACTAGGCTGGCCTGTTGCACTCATTAATTCTTTTATTTTGCTTTGTCAATCAATTGCACAATTAATAATGAATTAAGCTAACCCAGTTGTATAGCCTTTGTGCTTGCCGAAGTGGTAACTTTACAGTAGTGTACTACTGTACCGTACACCTTTCGGGACTTAGTTTTAAGATTTTTACTTACGCTGGGCCCGAACATATTACTACTAGTGCAAAGAAAACGTCCTCAAACTGAGAGTGGTTCTAAATATGAAGAGTTAGTTCATTTTTGCACCATAACACTCCAATACTCACCGCTCA
>JGI24159J19872_10011390_pt1 | contig 11650 bp, 5 predicted proteins | sample Ectturendosymbi4_FD_19872 | JGI IMG/M metagenome (IMG submission 19872) | reverse complement strand
TAAAGAACACCGGCAGACGACGCGCTCAAATACACAAGACTCGCTTAACTGCTTTTCAGCGCTTCAGCGCACTAATACGCGAGCTTCCAGGACGTCAGATTGCGCGATACAGCGCACCAATTATTTTGGCCTGTGTGTAAATCGAAGGGCCTGTACAAGTTTTTGAACGCTGCCGGCAACAAGGACAGCAATCATCAGTCCTGAAATCAGTATATGGTCAATGCAAGGACTGCGCGAAATCGATTGCGGCGTGTTGTGCACCAGTCTTGTGTTTCAATAGAGACAGAAATAAAATTTCGGTTGTAAATGCATGATCTCAGAATTGCTTGCGGCATTCTGCTGTTTGCGTCACTGCAACAGTCACCCCCCTGCTGATAACGCAAGATGTCCTACCTTCGTTTGGTTCTGAAATAGGGCGTACGCGCATCATAGTGAAAGACGGTAAGCCTTTCCAAAGCCGCCAGTTCGCATGGTGAGCGACATTTCGACCGTCCAAGCTGCTTGTGCGCAAGCCACCAAACCTGGTAGGCGGGGTTCGATTCCAAGTCGGGCCATACCGAAGACTTGAAAAACGATGCTTTAACCGGCTAACTAGTCTAACTCTACGGAATAGAGCGCGCTCCACGGATACTGGTAGACAAGGTTCGAATCCCGATCGGGTCACACCGAAGCCTTGCAGCTCGCTATTGATGTGTGAAAGGCAGTGGTTCTTAACCTCTTTTACATATCTTGCCCGTTTATCGAACAAGATTACCATATTTACTCCGATACAATTATTGCTGCTCATTTATCGAAAATACGAAATTAACAAACTACCACAGTTTAGAATTATTTATCCAAATTTACATTTGGTTGCAATTTATGGTGACAGTCCGAAGCGAGTATAAATAAAACACTTTCTCTTTTCTTCAACACGTTCTCGTTGCAACGAAATATGTTTACTTCTTGTTTGTTCCTAAAGTCGAACGCAACCATAACGCAAAGCAGTTAAAGAAATCGCCGCGCAATTGATCAATTTATTATTATTCGCGCGCAGGCTGCGGTGGTTATTATGACACTGCACTGCCTCTCTACGACGACTATGACATCATAGAGCAGCCAGTTGACCTGAACCAGCTGGGCGATCATTACGCACAACAAGCAGAAACCTTCATCGAGTCAGCGTCAAAATCGGGCAAACCATTCCTGTTGTACGTCGCATTCGCTCACATGCACGCGCCCATGTTTCATGCCCCGAGGTGAGCACTTACGTTTCTTATCTCATCCGGCAAGGCTTCCGTAACTCCCCGAGATGGATTGTTTTCTCTGCTCTAACTTAAAGAGCACCTTAGCCTTTCAACACTTGACGCGCAAGCATTGTTTGCAGATTTTAGGATTGAGGATGCGTAGTTTTACGTGAAATCGATTTCCTTTTAAAAATTTGCCGATCGTTACCTTTCTTACCCCCTTTGTCAACAGTACTTAACTTGAATTGCCGAGCTTGTGTGACATGCTTTTGTTTTCAGAAGAGACAAATGGGTCGGTTCAATATGGAAGGCATAGTGTCGGAGTGGTCGTTACAATAGGAAACAAAACCTCACGAATCGATGAGTTGAATGAAATTGTATTGGGAGTTTCGTAAAGAAACCGCTTTCACTGTCAGCAAAAGTTGTTTGAATTGAATAAACAACAATTTTTTTGTGCTTATAGAATAATTTAGTGCACATTTTTTGCTGAAACTTTTGGCAAACAAAGTAAAGGTACACTCGTAAATCCACTGCTTTAACGTGGCAATGCGTTTTGCGATGGCGTAACGCCACCGTGGAAGTTAGCTAATGCAATCCATTTTTGTCTTTTTCTTTTGACCGTTGGTCATAACTTGTAGGAGTTTTTACATAGGTTTTAACATAAGACTTCCTTTGAATTGCCACCTCATCGACACGTGGTGTAATGCAGCGATACCCGCACTTCTGTGTGCGGAAACGATGGATGAATGCTCTAGATCAGGTATTCCCAACCTGGGGTACATGGGCCCCTAGGGATACATTTGTCTATGTGAAGGGGTACATTCAAGGTTAGCAATAGAAGGGAAAAATATATTTATAAGTCACTTATTTCCAAATATTTACACTTATGTTAGTTTGTGCTATTTTCAAAATCATTATGTGCTTATTGTTAAATATATTTGTGATTAGTCATGATAACATATTTGGGAAAAAGTCGATCAAACGAGTGTCAATCATGTTCCAGTCTGGTACGGACTTCTACTCGCCTCGTCGTTTAGAAATTTCAGGGGTACATGGCCAGAGAAAAGATGGGAGCCCCTGTTCCAGGTTATGATGAAAAGGGCCCAAAGTAATGATAACGCGGCAAGTAACTGACCGACGAAAAGTTGTTGACAAACACTTCCTACCTCACCTGCCGCGTGCACCAACCACAGTACACGAAAGGATTTCAAATCCGCGAGCTCGAGAAACGTCGACATGTCGTCAGCTTGCTCTGTGACAATGTCGTCCAGAAAGCACCCCGCTTAGCTGGACTCCGCTTTTCTTTTCCGCAGATTTGCGAACTCCACTCCGCTTCACACGATTTTCGCGGACACTCTGCACGAGATGGACGACATCCTCGGTCGAGTGATGACGTCCCTGAAGAAGAATGGCGTTTATGACAACACACTGTCGTGGTTCACGGGCGACAACGGGCCGTGGGAGGAAAAATGCCAGTACAGGTAATGTCGCCACGGATACCGGGGAGAATGTCGAACTGAAAATTTGTTTGAGTTGTTCATTGCAATCAATGCGGGACCCGGCACAAGGTGGGTGGCCTTTCGAACCTTTGCTCAGCGATATTGGGGGGTTGCAAGGGGTGAATAGTAAGCGGAGGCGAATGTCCGCAGACCACCACTGGCACTTTATCCGCGTACTTGTAAGTCGCTGAAAGATCTGACTGACCTTCTGGAAATGCACGAGGGGCGGGGATAGGACAGTTTAGGATGAAACACATTCAAACTTTTAATCAGCTTTTTGTCAGGGGGTCCGAGTACTTTCTCAATCTATTTTGATGTGCGGTTATATGCTTCTGCAACCGATGCTGTAGTTATTTGAAGCTCTGACGTAGCTCAGCTTTAACGTAAAAAGGTCAATTCAGAGCTGATTAATGCCAGGTTTTTATTTAAAACTGGATTTTAGTTGAAAGCTAATGAATGCTACGTGTCCTTCATAAAATTAAATTCGGCAAAAGACTGGCAGTTGATATATTGCATCACAAACGATGCGCGATAGACCTCCTGTATTTACCATCTAACAACACTGGCTTTGAAAAGTGTACGTCAAATCAATGTCGTTATAATGTGATGTAACGAAGCACAATGTGCAATGAAACGCCTATCAAAAATTATTTTTTCCTTGTGGACGAGTCCCTGTTGGTGGCCCATACTGAAACATTGGTTCCGGCACCTTGGATTTCTCTTCTGGGTTGTTGGCTGACGTAGTTGCTCATTGGGGAGAAACTGCATCCGCATTTGTGAGAACATCCCGAGTTTTTAAGTTCGTCTTCTCACTTCACCTTTTGTTTTAGTTTTTCTTCGAGCTTTGCATTGCGTTACCCCTCAACAGTTCGTTCGTTACCCCTCAACAGTTCGTTACCCCTCAACAGTTCGTTACCCCTCAACAGTTCGTTACCCCTCAACAGTTCGTTACCCCTCAACAGTTCGTTACCCCTCAACAGTTCGTTAACCCTCAACAGTTTGTTACCCCTCAACAGTTTGTTACCCCTCAACAGTTTGTTACCCCTCAACAATTTGTTACCCCTCAACAATTTGTTACCCCTCAGCAGTTCGTTACCCCTCAACAGTTCGTTACCCCTCAGCAGTTCGTTACCCCTCAGCAGTTCGTTACCCCTCAACAGTTCGTAACCCCTCCACAGTTCGTTACCCCTCAACAATTCGGTACCCCTCAACAATTCGGTACCCCTCAACAATTCGGTACCCCTCAACAATTCGGTACCCCTCAACAATTCGGTACCCCTCAACAATTCGTTACCCCTCAACAGTTCGTTATCCCTCAACATTTCGTTACCCCTCAGCAGTTCGTTACCCTCAACAGGTAGTTACCCCTCAACAGGTAGTTACCCCTCGACAGTTGGTTACCCCTCGACAGTTCGTTACCCTTGAACAGCTCGTTACTCTTGAACAGCTCGTTACCCTTGAACAGTTCGTTACCCCTCAACACTTCGGCATTTTGCCGATCACGGTTACATTGACAGCTTTCTTGATTATTCTGTGCATCAGCGGAAGTCCAGGGCCTTTTCTTGGCACTTGGCTGCGACAGAAATACGGCGGAGGAACCACAGGGAAGTTGTCGTCGTGGGAGGCTGGCCACAGGGAACCGACAGTGGTCGTTTGGCCCGGCGTCATAGAACCCAACACCACCAGTGACGCTCTGACGTCCGCTTTGGACGTATTTCCGACCGTGCTCTCAGCTGCCGGGGCCAGCTTGCCCAAGATGCGTCATTATGACGGCATAGACCTGACGTCATTTTTTCGTGGAGAAACGAAGGAAGCACATTACGTAAGTGACACGCAATTCAAAAAACGATTAGAACGGTGATCTGTCGAATTGGTGTTTAACACCAATGAGCTCAGCGCTGTGTCGCTTAGACTTGATATAAGATGGAGTCGCGGAGACGTTTTCAAAGCATTTGTGCAGTTCTTGCAAATCTATATTGAACAGGCTTTTAATTTATTTTTTTTATAACGTAAGTTGGTTACTTTTGCAATTATTAGTGGATGAAGTTAATCGTCAGATTTTTCGAACTTCCTCTCTGAAATCGTGGATAATTGTTACAAAAGTTATTATTGACTTTTTGCTGCACACAGCGGACTTTGGTGACGTAAGCTAACTGATGACGTAGGCGAAGTGATGAACTTTGCCAGAAAAGCATCCCGAAAACTTTCTTGACCCTCAACCAACCAGACACCCATTGCTTCATGTTTGATTTTGATAAACGTGTTATTTAACGGCAGTTTCATCTCTTGTGTTTGAAACTTTAATTTTGTTTACGCCTAAAACATGTTCGTTTCAACGTTGATTCCTCATATTTCGGCTGCACATCTGTGCAGATCTATGGATCGCGGCTTGTGCGATCGTATTTACGCTACCTATGGCTGCAAGCATCATGCATATGCGCCAGCAGAGTTCTCTGTGCTCGTACCAGGGTTGCGTTTAGTTCGTCCTTGCTTGGTGCAGAATGTTATAAAAAGCTTTCTTTGCCACGCTTCTTAACGAAGAATTGTTTTTTGTTTCTTAGAAACGAAGAACTGTTTTTTTGTTTCTTAGAAATAGGAAAGGGTCTTTATCCTGTTTTAGTTTAAGAGTTGAATTTGCCGTAGATTTCGTAGTTGCTGCGATTTCACTCTTTCAAATGAACTGCTGCAAACAATCCGCCCAGAACGTTACCAGGTGTGTCTTCACCGACTGTACTTACAAGTTACAGCAGGCAAACTGAAGCTTTACTTCCTCCTTTCGTCAAAAGGTTCTCTACCATCCTAACAGCGGCGACACTTTCCCGTACGGCGAGATAGACACGGTCCGCATGGGGCCGTATAAAGTCTTCTGGAAAACCGGGGGCCGTGGCCGCGATTGCGCCGAAAAAGCAGCCCCTCAAGTTTCCCACAATCCCCCCCTGGTTTTCAACGTGGAGGAGGATCCAGCTGAAAGCATGCCTTTGACGGTTGAAACTACGCCTGACTTGGAACAAGTACGTCTTTCTATACGTTGAAACACATTCCACAAGCGTTAAAATATCGATTTGAAACAAGATTGAAGAGCTCAGCAATGTCGCGATGGTCCTTTTGTTTGATTTCTGTTGTAAATGAAATCTGTAAATACATAGATTTGGCATCAGCGTACTATAAGGCTCGTGCAGGCTAAACGGAGGCTGGAAAATCCTACAAGACCAAAGACACGAATATCGGTGATCAAATAAAAGCGTCAAAACATCGTTATCTATCACCAGCAAAATTTGGCGAATTCGTTCAGTATATTTGGACTTTTGTTCCAATTACGCGACTTCGCAAAACTTTCAAGTTTTGATCTGAACGTATGCGTTGATTGTCCTGCATTTCTCCTTAAACTATAACAACGTCAGCCGTTTCATTCATTCACGCACAATCACTTCCAACACCTACACAGGTGCAACAGTATAACAATTCTTAAAATAAACTTCATGCGAAACATCGACAGCAAATTTTCGATTGTTTGTTTTCAGATAATTCTGAACGCGGCCAAGTATCGCGAGACCTTCCTTGATGACGTCAAAAAAGACAACACGTCGAAACCGGATTATTCCACGTCATCCAAAGTCGTCCCCTGTTGCGACCCCACTCAGTTCTACTGCAGATGCAAGCGAGATTAGACAGGTAGCTTCGGGGACTGGGTGTGATGAGGTGCCCGTGAATTTCTCCTGATATTTCTTGTTGTGATATTTGCGTGTAGTTTCCAATGTCACATATAATTGCCTTGTTGTTTTTATATATACTAGCGTTGCAACGTCACCAGTGGCGCTGTGTTGATTGTGCGATTCACCACGAACGGAATGTGCGCGAAGAACAACACCATATATAGGTGGCGCGAACAAGCAATAAAAGAGTGATCGTGGCGTGTAATTTCTGCCGATACTAACATGTGAACGATTGAACGTAACGACTAGCGTATGCGAAGAGTGATCATGGCATGTGAACTCCATTGTGGCTTGCTGCCACAGTGCTTTGCGCACTTCCCGATCGCAACAGTATTTTGCGCAGGAATTGTTTTCAGAATATGCAAAGTTTTCTACTGAGCATTAAATTGAGATTCTCTGTTGCTTGCTGTTTGCCTGATAAGCGAAATCGTATCTAGGAGTTTCTGGACACCCGTGAGCGAATTGCTTTTGATTTTTCTCATTCTTATGCATTTATCTCGCTGTTGTACGTGCTGTACTTTAATTACTCTGAAGCAGTAGAATCTTTTTGTGCGCATTTGAGGAAATGATTTCTGCTCGTGTGACGTAGTGGTGCGCATGCCGTTGTGACGTCATCGCCAACACAAGAATTGTCGTACGCTGATCGAGTAGAAGGTGAAGTGTAGAAACGAACACTGCGAAGCGATTGTTTTTTTTGTGACTATAATGGAGTTCAAGTCGCAGAGAATGACGTGTTTTGCAGATTATTATATAACTCTGTGTTTTATTTCAAGGCTGAGCCTGAGTCGTAATATTCTGAAAACAAGGAAACTATTCGTTCATTTATTTTTTTTGTTTCGTTTTTCCTATCGATTCTGTTGATTGAAATACAACTTTTTACAATGATATGCACATATTTTCGCCTTAGCTAATTGTTCGCCAGTTTCTTTAATTTTTCGTCAACTTCATTCGATTTGCGACTTCATGTTTTCTGCCGTGAATCGTCGATGATCAGACTTCATATTAACACAGTTGCACACCAGGAGGGTGCTTCGCGAAACGTCACTGCTTTTATTAATGTTCTCTTCTTGCGTTTGTTCAAGTTGATGTAATCAAGAAAGTCAGAATGTGAAATTATGTTTCAGCATTGAGTTAAAAACAAGAAAATGCGTCGTTAGGTGAGATGCACTTCTATATTAGCGCTTGCGCCATGTCTTTAGTTTTGTAAACTTTTTTTGCAAATGATGCGTTTGTTACTTTGATGTTTTAATATAATGCGCGCATCGCGAGTCTGGTCTTTCGCTTATTCGTGTTAAGTCCAAGGTTTTTCGATAAAAAGGTATTAACCGGTCTTGGGACAAGTTTAATTGATTTTTCTTTTTTTTAAGTTCTCGCCCAGAAAATTCTAGTTGTGAGTCATTGAAACAATACAAATCACGCTCGCCTTGGTTCGAATCCACATATTCCTGTCTGCCGTTTCACTACTTTGCAATGCTCCTGTTTTATTGACCACTGAACTTTCATGCATCACGTAAAAGTACTTTTCGTTGATTTGTTACTCGAACCAAAATGTGTAGTTTTGAAAACGACCATGTGGAAATAAATGCCTTCACTCTTAGTAAGAATTTATTAACTTATATTTTGTGATTGCACTGAGTTACTCTCCCCATCAGTGGTTGAGTCGAGATTCGAACTCGGGAGTCTTCGTTCCCCATGCCACGGCCTGATCAAAGTTTTAGAGACTAGGCTGAAATTTAAGAGAAGAGCTCGTTCTTTAAATGGTGAGGAAATTTTCTGCATGAAACTGACGCTCGACTTGTGGAATTTCGTTAAAACATTCGAGTAGTTTTGTGCTTTCCTACCAACAAGATCCAACAAAGGCAGTCCGCTCTTTGTCTTACTGGAACACGTGACCGAATGAGCTACGAACAAGATTAGCTGCAGCAGTTGGGCTTGGCATTTCAGCGAATGATTTTTCAGGTCATGTTTTTTTGGGACGTTTCGTTTGAAATATACTGTATATTAAAAGTGTTGCTATTCTCGAGCCAACAGCGCTATCCGAAGACCAGCGACTTTCAAGTCACTCTGGAACAGATTTGGAAACGCCACTGCTAGTCCACCCAACGCTGTTGCAACCTGATTGCAGATGGTTTGCTACCAGGCTGCGTGCGAAGTATAAACCGCAAAGCGCCTGTCCACCTGTATTACTACACCAGTGCTGTGGGTTCATGTCTGAAAATAAGTTTGGTTGCTTTTCCGTGACTAAGATCATTTTGTTGTACAGTGATTTTGAAAAGTTCTGAAAGACAAAGGGAGAGTTCTTATTCTTTGCGTCCAATGAACTGGTAATCAAAAGGATTGAGGAGTTGAGGACGATTACATTAGATTTAAGTCCACAACTGAGGTTTGAAAATTATTTGATGGCAACTGCAATGCAAAAGTCGTCTTAAACTTGGTTATCGTGCTTCGTTCGTGGCAAAATTGATCTGTCATATTATCCAACTATTAAAATTTTCGGTCTCGACCTTGGTTTTGACTAAGTCTTGTGTTGGCTTGTAAAGCTTTTTAGATGCTTGGACTTCTAATTATTTACATCTATGCAAATTTACTCTAAAGAGTAAATCTTGTTTTTTTTCTGCGATCATCAAGCGTTGTGTCATGTGCTGGCATAGGCGACCGCAGAAATTTTTGCAGGGTGGCAACATCGCCTTTTGCTGACCTTTTTTAAGATTTCAATCCAAATGGACGTTCAAAAAACGCTTAAAAATTCTGAAGTCCCAGGAAGGCAAATGCCCGTTTTCCACCCACCACCTGCGGACGCCATGACTGCTGTCAAATAGCTGAGGCACTTACCAGAAGGAAAAGGCCAGGTCTCCGAAAAAGTCTACTGTTTGCTTGGACATAGCACACAAATCCTGCTGTCTACTTTTTGTGGCACTTTTGGATAATCTAATGAAGTAAAGTACTATTTTGCAATTACAATGATCTAACGTAGTTGGAGTTAATTTTACATTGTGGACAGTGTTTTCCTAATTTTTTTTGAAGACGCTAAAATCGTGACAGAGATGCGCTTTTGCAATACAACAGTTTCATTGTGAAGCTGAAAAAGTAAAAGTTTTCAAGAGGTTGGGAATGGATGATCAAATTTATCTTTTAGTAACGAACGTGTTGATCAAACTAGGCTTTTCATTGTTCGTTTGAAACTCGCCATTTCTGCTATGTCAGTCATGTCGTAGTCTCAGGAACGAATCCTTGGGTGGCTGTATCTTAGGTTTGACCAAACGTTCTTAGCATGGTTGGCTGAATATGATGGAGTCATCAGAGGGCCCCCCTTTTTAGTCTTGCCTCGCCCCCCAACTCTAAACCCACCACTGTCCATGTTGCAATGCACCATGGACAAAATGAAGTCTATAGGAATTTTGCATGATTTTTTGGCAGTTTTTCTGTAACATGAAAAAAACTTTTTCTGATCGTAATACCCTTACTGCGTGTACAGTCCGCGAAAACCTTGCTTTGCTAGAAGGAAGTGTTGTTGAGTTTTGAGTATTGGGGGAAGCAGATTGAGAAATGGTGGATACGCACATCTTAGGTAGAGTGTCCCGTCCATACTGTATAGTTTGTTTATCGAAAGTTGACGAATATAAATATTTCTAGTACATCAAACTGTTTTCAGCATGCTTATCTTTGCAATACTCAAAACTTATCTTTGCAGTATTTTATGTCCGCACCATTAAGCGCGCAGAATCACTACCGCTTGCATGGTGTAACCAACTGCAACAACACCCGAAGCCAATGCTGTGGAGTCCAAGCAATTTTGGATGGCTGGGGCCGGAGTACATTTAGTGCTTCGGCAACGCATTTCTTATGAAGCACAAAGCTTCGGTTGTGGAATCGTGCAAACGATTCCCGGGTTTTGTAACAAAGAATCCACATGCACTGAATCTGATTCCACAGAAGCGGGCTGGATAGTGAGCTTCATCGTGAGTTTGAAGATTCGCAGAGCGTTAAAAGTGTAAAATTAATTAGCAACGTTACATTTTATCCGGTTAACCGACAGAAATATATCCGGATATCGGATGGCAACAAAACTCGGTTATCCTGTTCGCCTTTATCCGGATAATACAACCTTAGGCGACTCTGCATCGAAAGCAAGGGTTGGCGGAAGTGTGTGCGATGTAATCTTGAAAGCTACGAATTGATTCAGGCACAGACCAGCACAGACAGTTCCACGATTCATTTCCAAGGAGCCTGACGTCATTGTGTGAGAAAAAGCAAATTTTGAGAATTCTTTTCGAGGGTAACGGGGCCGCGGTCCGAAAAGAGTAGCGCTATCTACGAAACGCGGCCTGAACATGTTTTGAACGCTGAGAGCGGCGTATTTCTTTTTCTTCAGCAACAAAACCGGCTTGCAAACTCAGTTGATGCCGATCTCGCGCAAACGATAGAGTCTGTTCACCTCGGCCTTGACCTGCGAACGCAACAGAGCAGGTATGCTAAGTAAGCGGATCAAGCAACAACGCGAAAAACTTTCAGCAAACGCCAGCCGTCCAGTGTTGGACAGACTCTTTGACGTATGCAGTGAACCAGAACACCCGGTTTTGCCCCGCTTGCCGTTCGAACTTCCTACCGAGGAAGTGATTAAAGCCAATTGATCGCTATCTGCGCCTTTACCGATTTGACCAGAGAAGCGCTTCCCTCGCCATTTCTGATCGAGGCATTTTGACTTTCGACTTTCACATCAGGCACATTCCCCTGATGCAGTTCCCTCTGACTTAGCCGAATTCCATGTAGTGGCACTTGTGTGACCACTACAGCAGCACCGTGCAACAGTGCATAACAAGGCTACGGAGCGTCACAAAAATGCAACTGCTCTAGCTACAGAGCTTTTCCTTTTATGAACATGACTCCAGCTCCAGCTGCGGAGCTCTTGGTTTTAATGAGCCCAGCTCCAATTCCGGAGCTCTCTGCTTTCACAACACGGATCCAACTTCGGGCTATGTTTGTTTTTACACATTACTATGTTCAATTGTTTGGGAAGATTACCTAGTACACAAAATTAAATGAATATTTCACTTATCAGACTCGCAACCGGAGGAAGCAACCGGGCAATTGCCCGCCCCCGAAATTTTCAAAAACATGCATAGTTGTTAGGTACACAGGCTCGTCGCCAGGATTTAGCAGCAGTGGGAGCGAAAAACCAAAACGAGGGGCCAAAAACCAGAAGAGGGGGGGG
>JGI24159J19872_10011388_pt1 | contig 11651 bp, 6 predicted proteins | sample Ectturendosymbi4_FD_19872 | JGI IMG/M metagenome (IMG submission 19872) | reverse complement strand
TATCCTTCAGCTGTTGGGACCTTCCATAGGTCGAACAGTTGCTTGTTGACGAGCCTGGTAGACTGGCGATCCCCGGTCCTATGTGCCCCATTCTTCACGAGTTGCGAGGCGATGGAGTTTGCCAAGACGGGATACAGGTGAAAGGAGCGTCCAGACCTGTCAGTGAACTCATTGATGGTGCTCCACGCAGGGGGGGAGCAATTGGGGCGATCACCCCCATAAAACCTACAAAAGTAACGTTTTTTACCATGATTTTACAATTCGGAAAGACACTTGACTGCCAAATATTTCTGAAATCGCCCCCCATAAACTTACGGACTGGATCCACCCTGGCTCCACGCCTTGCGGCGAGAGTGCGAGAAGTCAATGGAATTGACAGGTTCCTCCCACCGCTCCTGTTTCTTCTGTTCTACCCGAAAATATAGGGACGAAGCGGCAGCTGCTCTATCAAAGTCAGTCCCCACTGGGGCTCGGACGAAGGAGGGATAGAGGGTCTCGCACTGTTTGTCCCAACATGGCACACAGTTCTTGCGACGGCCACGTGGGTTACATTATTTGGCCGCGGATAACAGGCTCTTGCAAAATCGCCTTTAGCCAAGCCGACAATCAGGCATGCTCAGCTGTGTAGAATAGTGATCGCTTGAACGCTAGACAGCAGCTAAGGTATATCTATGTGCTTAAATGTGGTGTAGCGATGCTGGAGCTCTGCTCCGTCACCTCTTGCTGCTCACAAATATAAGGGAAAATGCCCAGCAGAGCTGCGGCACCTATACAATTGCCACTACACCCCTAGTGCTGGATGCCAGCCGAATTGTCTTGGTATGACTGGTTAGTTACTGACGGATTTCAGCTCAAACCAGACCACACTAGAGATGGTACAGTTCAAGATTTTTCAGGACTGCTCGTAGCCTGCAACATCCAGCCCATTGACCGCCTTTGGACCGAGGACATTTGTTCATTTTCAAACCGGCCTGCCCATGGCCCGCGAAAGAATTGGCAGACATGCCTAGTTTGCCTCCTGAGGCAAACTGTCTGCTGAGCGTATTTTGCCTTTTGTGGAACATGGTTGGTTGAAGAGGTCATGTCGTGTGACAAGCACAATATACAAAGTTACATGCTTAGAATTGTGTGTAAGCCTAAACCCCAAACTTAAACTTAAAACCCTAAACCTAAAACCTTAACCTAATACCGTAAACCTTAACCTAATACCGTAAACCGAAAACCTTAACCTAAAACCCTAAACCTAAATATAAAAGTCTCAACCTAAAAACAAAACCCTCAACCACTCCCGTCACCACGGGGTAGCTTTGTTACGATTAGCCCCTAAAACAAAGCTCCAAGCCTCCCCAAACTGAAATATGAAGCACTTCTGTATAAATCAGTGGAGGTTTTGTCAATTTTAGGTTGTCAAGACCCCCGCGCAAACGTAAAGCCCCCTATTGAAGACTTTCTCTCGACGATTCTGCTCCCAACCTAAAAGCCTAAACCTAAGTCCTCACCATAAAACCCTCAACCTTAAACCTAAATCCCTAAACCTAAATGCCTAAACCTAAAACTCTAAAGGTGAAACTCTCAACCTTACTTATAAAGCGATTGTGATTTGGTACATATATAAAAACACCTATAGCACGCCATCAAAACGTTGCATAACACGTTCCCTCCATCAAGCCACTCAGCATCAAAATCGCTGGCCGCCACGCTTATGCGAGAAGTTATCACCATAGACCAGCGGTCGCCAAACTTTTTGAATGCTAGGCCAAATTCGCGACCATATCAGTGTCCGCGGGCCGGACTACTTTGTGCATTGAAAAAAACAAAACAAAAACCACACGCATAGCATTAGACACGTTTGAACATTGCAGTTTTTTCTGTGTTTGACAACATGTTTGCAATGTGACTTCTGCAACAGCTTATTTTGTTGCATGATAGTTGTAATATTTGGTTTCACGCTTGATGCTGCTATACGTTAATTGCTTCTACGATTTTCAAGAACCCTCTATACCTCACCAATCATTGACTAGACAGTAGATACGTAGCCGAGACCTAAACTTCGAGACCGAGACCTGCTTAAAACTTCGAGACCGAGACTTCTTCACAAAGTCCGAGACTCGAAAATTTGCAGATTATGCCGAAATGTTTCTACAAATTTAAAAAAAGTGTCATCAGTCATCACCACTTCGAAGTTGAAATGTTGAGAATTTTCGGCATTTTTCATACTTGCCTATGTTATTTCTTACCTGCAGATACTGTACAACAGACAAAAAGTACGTTGAATTAAAGACGTTTCACTAAGCCATGCTATTGTATTCAAAGTCTCAAGACAATAGGTTTGAGACCAAAAAGTGCAACATTTCAGAATTTTGACCTTTTGTTGCAAAATTTGGCAACTTAACTTTGCCTGATCTTGGCAATAGGTGGATAACGCTTAAATTTGATTTGAAAACAACAAAAATCACAAGTGTTGGGGTAACAATCGATTATATTGACATACGCAAAATCGGTAAAACTGCCACAAAATTATGTAAAATTTTACGTAGTTTGAGACAGGATATTTTGCGCCCTGTCTTAACTATAGGCCGGCACGTATCCTTCGCGACTGAGACGCGACCTTAAACCTTCGAGACTGAGATTCGCAAAGATAGGACTACTAGGTGTAGAGGCAGGCAAATGTTTGGGGGTTCGAAGGATTTTTGTCCGAATTTACTCCAACTTACCCGAAAAATTTGACTCTCAAAAATGGTTAGGACTTTTTTTGGAAACCACACAAAAATATGATCTTCATGTGTATTATGGAGAAGAAAAAAGTCGAATTAAGACGTATTTTGACAGTCAGTCTCATTCATCACACACTGAGAACAAAGGTGTCGAAATATCTGTGCCCAAATTTTGCGGGATTTTTTTCCGTATTTTCAGAGATTTTTCCCGGATTTTTGACAAAAGAAAACTTTTGGGGGTGCGCTTGTATCCCCCTGCATCCCTGGCCTCGAGATCAAGTATCGAGGCTCCATCACTTCTATTCATGGTATTAAATACCGGTACCCAACAAACTCGCTCAAAATTAGCATGCAGTACTCCTGTTAAAAAATCCAAAAACTACCAAATAACGCTTGAACTTCAAACACCAAATGCCTGCTACATTTTACCATTTTTTTATGCACACTAATGTAGTTTCTACAGCAGTCTAGGCGGCAAGCTCAAGTACAATATTAGGAGGCTGGTGCACAGTAACTTCCAACGAAAACAGTAACAAAGATATTTTCTATGTTTGTGTTTACTTGTCTGAGTGGTATGCAAAGCGTAACATTAAAAAGTATGGCCTAGGTCCTACGTAAATCATTTCTGTTAAACAAAATGCAAGTAAACTCCAAAGCTTTTTGAGTTGATCGTTTGATCCAAGAGATAAGCTTGGTTTGTAGCCGAACCTTACCGGGAAAAAATTCTCAATTACAGCAAGTGCTTTTTGTTTTGCAGCAATTTTGTGAAATTACATCTTACATTCATTCATTTCCACGAAGTTGTTAAAATACTAAACATTTCTAGGAAATCTCGCGGGCCGGATTGGAACCCTTCGCCGGCCGGATCTGGCCCGCGGGCCGGACTTTGGGGAACGCTGCCATAGACGAAAAGTTTCTTAAAGTGTACCTACCAGTTGCGCCTGACGGAGTGCTCACATCTGGGAAAAGCAAGTTTTCCTGAAAATTCAGCATCGGTAAAGCAATGCCAAGTGGTTTCACTCACTTTTATTGCCACTGAGTGATTCTTTTAACTCAAAAAAATTTGAAAGTTTTTTTCAACATTAGTGGGGGGCTCGGTAAAATCCAACCGCTAAAAATATCGTCAGCGACCCGCTCGTTCAACCTCAGCGTCCCGTGCTATCTCTAGACTACATAAACTTTTCCTGCACTTGTACACACAATTGTCGTTGATTCGATAAATGCAAGGTTTCACACAAGGGCAACATTTCGGCTTAACCGTTGCTAGACCGACGTAGGTTGTTTGCGAAGGAGACGGTTTCTCACACCAGCAATTGAGCTAAGCTTGTTCTAGTGCCTCTTAAATATTGCTTAACATTACATCTGTAGGGTGGGACATTGTACACTTACAGCACAACATTTCTATAGCGCACATGATACTAAATCGCCGCTACTCTTCAAATTCAAAGATACAAAAGGTAATTCTATAGCCCACCAACTCTGCTACATAGTTGTTTTGAAGTCGCGAGGGCGGATCGAGCATGAGGGTAGTCGTTTTGTTGTCGATCAGTTAGTTAAATTAGGCAGGAATTAAAAACGTGAAAATGTTGCGAATGCACGTGATTGACTATGTTAATTATTGAGCTTGAAATAACATGGAATATTTGCAACCGAAACACAAGTGAAGATTTTTGGGCAGTTGGAAGGAAATCAACTTTACACACTATAGAGCAGGTACCTAAAGAGGGCATAGAAAATATGCAAAAGTATATTTTGCATTGAATTTCTGCTAAAACAATGCTGATCTCAACAATGTTTATGAAATGTTTTGTTCTTGAGAAAGGATTTGAGCGAGCTTAAGACGCTCTCAGGCCCATTTTGATTTAGCCTAACCATAATAAATCGCGCTAGTTTAAACTTGAAACACTTCATTGATGTTGGATTCAAAGATCAAGTAAACGTTAAAATATATCCTAATCTTAATTCTTAGGTACCGCAAGGTAGCATTTGTTGGAAAATTTTGACCGCAGTTAGAAAAGCTGCTGATCTCGATCTTTACAAAATTACATGCACGCTGCAAATCTTCTGCTTCTTGGGAAGCTTGTGCAGAGCGTTGGCAGTTTTTCTGAACTTTTGTCTGAAACCGAGTTAACATGAATTCGTTCAGCTTTTATACTCATATCATTTCATTCAAAAGCATATTTGATAACCTTGCTTCGCGCTCTACACCCTGACAAACCAGAAGAGTTTTGGTAGAGGTTACCAAGAAAATTAACATAAAAATACATTGAGTGTCTGTCTACCATTGACTCTGGTTGACCGGCTGTGTTTTATATTGAAATTGTGCCCCAGAGCCGGAGTAAGGGCCTCCACAACCACGATCGTGGGGCCCTGGTAAAAAAGGGCCCCTAAATCTGACTGAGGACCTTCGTTAGGGCATGTAGACACACCAGAACTAAACTCAACAAGAACTGATTTCACACATTTCCCCTTTCAAGCTTACTGCTATCTAATTCTAAGTAAATCATTGCGAAGTGCATTGTGTGTAGCTTCGTTGTCAGCATTTGCCTTGGTAAGCTGGCAGTTGTCCAGTAATTGTGCTGAATCCACGTTGATTGTAAGCATTTAGTATAGTTTAGTAAGAAATTATTCACGAAATTATGTTGTAGACCTGTGTTGTGGCCTATCCTTTCCCTGTACAAGAGTAGAATAGCCGGTTTCCAAGGTATGCAGTCACGAAAAATTGTTTTCGTAGCCCGCGCCTGCAATATCCATTGTATGCAGACGTTATACAATACAATCGCTTAAGATGGTAGAATATCTTGCATCAGAGTTGTCCAATGAAAAGTCAACACGGTACACCAATGCGAAATACAGTTATTTAACCAATAACACTGCATCTTTCATGATAGCACAGTATTTTAGCTAATGAGCAATCGCTTCACAGCAGTGTTTAGACAACTTTATCACAAGATGGCGCTAGTTTTATTCACATGGTGAAAATTAACATTGCGCATTTGCATACAAAAGTATCCTTGTCTCTCAACGATATTCCATAGAGAAGCAAGACTTTTTACTTTTAGTACGAATTCGATTTGGTAATGTAGACAAATATTTTATTCCTTGCATTGTATTGTTTTTATCGTCGTGTTGGTCTATGCGGTCTTGTAGTTTTAGTTTCACTGCAATTATGTTAGTTAGAAAAATCGTAGCCTAACTGTCCGTTAGATGAATCAAATTGTTTGCCCTTCTCGTGTGAATTTAGGAAAATAGCCTAACGTTAAATGATAAGGTTGCCCTTCAATGATAAATCTAAGCAGTCCTTTAAAATAATATAGTTAATGATCTCTTTTCGCGCTTGTAATATGAAATATTATTTGATCAATCATTTCAATTAAATTTACGCTCTGGTAGTTTCTGTCTGTTTTGGCTGTTTGATTATAAATGTCTACCTGTAAAATTTGATTGAAGTACTGCTATAAATATTGAACTCTTTGGTCTCGTCGCTGTTTTTCAAAAGCGCCTTTTTCATTTATGCGTAGCTTTTGTTATTATTGCTGTTTATAGCTAATTTGTACACATTTTTACTTTTCCTTTGAAAATGAATTGTCGTATGATAGGTCGAAACGGTAGGATGTTTTCCTAATAAATTCACACCAGATGAGCAAAAAATTCATTGAAGAATGCCTGATGGCAGGCAAACACGCAATAGCTTCGTTAGATCTTCCGATTTATTACTTTAGATATTAGGCAGCCATTCTTTTGTTATCGGTATACATATACACAGAAGCATGCTTTTATAAATATTTGTTAAAGCAAATCGACGTTTCTGTTTATATAAATACTATGTGTTTATGTTGTACCTTTCTGTCATGAAGTCATATGTTGTTATTCTGCAAAGGGTATTCAGTTACCTGTAACAATTTTTCAGGACAACAGTCGAAATGGCCACAGCAAAGAAATCACATGGCTGTTGGAAGAATATATCAGCAGACTCTGTGGGTTTACCTCAGAGACCTCATTTTCGGTCATTTTCGGCCCTGGCCAGGTAAGCTAAACAGGATATGTAAAAAGACAGAAAAATAGTTTAGGTCGTGAAATTTTGGGACTGGCTAGAAGTTAAATTTTTATTTTGGAGATTAATCTCATTGCAGAGTAGCAAAAAGGAATCAACCTACGCATTTGGCCGTTTCAAAACATAAGCGCAGCTAAGGGGGAGACTAGGGGCATGTCCGCTATTTCGAAGCTAAAAATCCACCAAGCAGTAATAACGACAAGTAGGTTTCGGATAATCTTTACATGGCGGTGTCAACTTTGAAGGTAAATCACAATTTTGTCGACATTTCACTATATTTGACCTAAAAGTTGCAATGACCGACCTTTGTTGAAATATGGTTATTCTCGTGAAATGGACAACAGCGGCCTTGTTCATATTATTCCAGTAATACATCTGACGTGTGCTCACTTCCAAAGCATGGTGTAACATCTTTTATTTAAGTTGGTTGTTCAGGTGAAGGTTCTTGAAAATTAGAGGAGTTATTGGGCTACGGAAAAACTTAAATGGCAAATGTGCGTTGTGACTTCCGAAAAACATCTCAGATGTAGCAGGCTGCAACTGCAAGTATAGCTGCACCAAGGAAGCAGCCCACCTTCATTTCCCCCAGAATCCGCTTAACTACCTAATTTCCTAGAAAGAGTTAAGTTACATATATGGAAATCTAAAATTATTCAAAAATGCAGTTCGTCGTTATAAATAATTATAATATTACTACCCGGCAACTTTTTCAAAAAATTAATNTTCATTAGAATCATTTCAATAAATTTCAAGACTAAGGATACGTAGAAGTAGGCTACGTGACATCGCTTTCCTTTTAAATATTTTGCTGACATATTCGATTGCACAACTTTGGTGGTGGATAACTATTATACAAATAGATCAGTGGTCTTCAACCTTGTTCAATCGCCCCCCTACAGGTTTGTTCAATCGCCCCCCTACAATCTTGTTCAATCGCCCCCCTACAGAACTTTGCTTCAAAATCGCCCCCCGCTTATGATTTTAGTGTTGGCAAATGTATTATTTTAATTTGAAAATTTCCATGCTAATGAAATAAAGAGGCAGTTTAGTTAGCACAAAAAACGAACAACAAAGCGAATGCAATTGCATTTGTAAAAACAAACTACCAAAACACTTATTTCCAAAAACAGTTGGTTCCAACCAGGGCTGTGGAGCCGGAGTCTGAAATTTGAGTTCCTATTCAACAGACATATTCTGTATGGCCAGAGGTGGGCAACCGCTAGTTTATTCATAGCGTCGCTACCGCTACCGCTATTTGTTGAATTTAATAGCGGCGCTACTGCAGCCGTTCCTGACTAAATATAGTAGCGAGTTATCGCTACCGCTATTCGCTACCGCTCCTTCTGCTGCATCTTGAAAAATATTTTTGGTGTTTTTTTACTGACGTAGGGTCTATTTTGAAAAACCTAACCTTGAAATGATTTTTTTAAAAAGTTGAGAAAAAACGTGATCTGAAAAAAAAGTCATTGAAGAGTTATGATATAGGAAAAGTTATTTTAGAGTGTATACACATATAAATGAAACATATACTGCAGAAACGCGCATAGAGTGCCATTTAGCTTCGTGAGTGGATTGCTATAGATTTAATAATTCGCCTTGATCAATGCAAGTTTCGCGCTGTGTGTACAGTGCTCAAGACTTCAAGAGAATGTCTAGCAAGAAAAGATCAAAACTGTTTTTCATTCACAGAGTTTAATGCGCGTGCAAATTGAATTAGGCCCGCAACCAGGGTAGGGGACAAACCGGGCAATCGAAGCCTCCACGATATTTTTATGCATCGTTGTAGATTTTCAAAAAAATGTTATGTTGACCTATGTTTCATGTGAAACCCCTGAACAAATTACTGACTACTTGTATTTTAAATTGAGGGCCTTGTTTCTGCGTGGTTCAATTGATTCGCGATAGTAGTTTTGTGTAGGTAGAACGTAGTTTATATAGCCTGCGTGCAACGAATTGTTACTTAGATATTCGAGAGCGAATTGACCAACCACCGTTTCCTTAACATTCCAGATTTTGAAAGTGCAACCTAAGTGTTGAATGCGTTAGTTTTAAAGGTGTGCAATGCGCATTAAGCAGTCGGCATCAGCTCTAAACAAACAAACCTCCTAACATCAACAACTGAAAGCTCTCGATTTACTGTAAAAGCTTTCGAAGAATCTGCCGACGGGTCTGTTTTTATCTTTGTGCGATGATTTAAACTTGCACATATCTGTAGGCCTATTCAAATTACTGGTCCCCAAAAAGGTGACAAGCAAGCGAATCAGTCAAGCTAATTATTTTTATAGGACATCGATTTCACGTACGACTACGCATCCACAGTAATGAAATCTTATTCATATAAAATCTAACATAAATTTCTCTTATTCCTTTATGAAATTAAGTTTCCTTATCAGAAGCCTACATTCAATGCCCATACGTACTTTTTTTGCAATATCTGAAAAACTTTTGCGTGAAAATATACAAAAAACACGAAGAAGCACACAAAATTTATTTAACAACTGAGGAAAATCAAAGCCAAGAAAACAGTTCTTTTTTTTGCGCGAAGTTATAGCATGCTAAGTTTGGTGTTACATTCGGACAACGATCACATGCAAAAATCGACATCATGTGATTTTTGACATAGCACATGGGGGTGAATCAAATTTTAGCAAGATCGTGATGATAAAAAAATCAATCACTTGATGTTGTGCAATTGTGTCAGGTAAGAATGTTAATCAAAGAAAAATTTTTTCAACGTCAACTCTGCTTGTTTAGCCCAGGCAATGGCCACTTGCAAAAATTGGCATCATGTAATTTTTACCTGAACACATGGAGGCAAATAAAATTTCAGCGAAATTGCAATGATGAAAAAATCCCAACTACCTGACGTTTGGTAGGGCTGTGCAGGCCCGTAACCAGGTTGGGCCACTAGGGGGAGCGAAGATTTTTCCAAGAGGGGCCCAAATTTTTGAAACTATGTCCAACAGTTTCAAAATATGTCCAACACATTTTTCCAGGGGGGGGCGAAAATTTTTCTAGGGGAGGCTTCGCCCCCCAGGTTACGGGCCTGGGGCTGTGTCAGGTTTAAACGTAGATGAACCAAAACTTTCGTCAATGTTAATTTTGCTTGTAGAGTTAAAAGAACGAAAATTAAACAGCAAGATTATATTGATGTAAATTATGTTCAAGCAAACTCACGATAACAAGTTTAACGCGAAGGTATTTATCCGTCATCTCAAAGAGAACACTTTCCTGTAATTCCCTCAGAACGTTTGGCTTCCAAATCAGGGCGGTAGGAGATTAAGCGGACGCACTGTAGCATGCTCGGAAGCCTAAACCCTCAAGTGACCGGGAATTGTGATTTGGCAACGTCCACAGATTATGCGAACTTTTTCAGCAGTTATAACTGATGTTGAAAACCGAACAATTATTGTGAAGCAACAAACATAGCGATTCCCCCTACAACGCGAGTTTTACAGTAGAAAAAGCATTTGGTGTTTGGCAAAGTAGCCTTATTGGAGTTTTGCTGAACAGCAGAACGTTGAATGAGTACCAGAAAAAAAGAATGCGCTTTCGGCGCCTCGTTTAGTCAAAGTGTAAAATTCTTCAACGAAAATAGTTTCACACACAAGACAGATTTTTTTAGGGTGTAGGGAAAATTACTGATTGACGATTGGAGTACTAGGGAATGTCTCAAATTAAGTCTGATATCTAGCAGCATACCTTTCACAACACAAGTAACACAGATGCTTCAAAATGTTTCAAGTGAAAAAAGAGGGGAAAATATATTGGTGAGTGATTTCAGGAAAAGTTTGCAAGACAAATATCAAAAGTACAACTTCATCGACGAAGACTACAAAGCAAAGTGCGCAATAACTTGAAAGTTGGCGCACAACGTTAAAAGCATGACAACTTCAACATTTGATTGTAAATTTGTTCTGCGCATTGTATTCATTGTAAAGGCTTGATGCTCGATGTCGTGTTGGTTCGATGCACTATAACTAACATGACGAAATGTTTCGGTACACAAAATAACCGCAACCTTCAGTAGGTTTGCTTATAAGCAGTGCAACCCTTGGAAAACAAAGAAGCTTTGCTTTCTATGCGCGTTAATGCTAAGCCGTGAAAAAATTTGCATTTTCAACTTGGTCGATTTTGAAGAGTGTTTTCCAAGGTGCTTAGGCATATAACAGCTTTGCTGCAAGTAGGAGGGTAGCTCAGCGAGACCGTTGAATTGTAACATTGTATCAAAAACATCTCGATTTGGGCAAAACACGTAGCGCAACAACTGATCATGTTACTTGAAAAGCAACAGTGGATGTCTGTAATCGCATAGATTATGTTGCTCACGATTGACGTCGCTTAGTAGACAAACTGGCAATTTTTATTCAACGTTGCTGTGCATATTTTTGTTCAGCGAAACGTTTGATTTTTCACAGGTGCAAAATTTTTGTTGATGGGCTTGTGAACGTTGTAAGCGTCTAAGAAAATGCACATGGTAATGAAAACAGACAATGCTGTTATTAAGGTGGAGTAATAACAATGTCATTAACGGTTCTGAAAGACGATATTTTTTCATTAGACTAAAGTCGTTAGATTAGAAAGAAGGGAATTGTGTAGTTGTTTTCAGTTTAGTTAGCACGATCCGAGGCACGAAGCTCAAAGTGAAGACCCTTGCAAACACGCTTACAAAAATAGCGTTTCACCAAATTAACTGCAATGTGAAAGAAATGCTGTGAGGCCTGTAAGAAAAAGCACGTGCGATGTAGCAGAAAAGCGACATTTCATTACCAAGGTTAGTTACAATAAAAAGCTCTACGTTTTCTATAGGCTTTAGAGGAATCAGCCAACTGGGCTCTGCTTTCATCTTTTTGCGATGATTCAAACTTGCGCATATCTGCATT
>JGI24159J19872_10011385_pt1 | contig 11652 bp, 6 predicted proteins | sample Ectturendosymbi4_FD_19872 | JGI IMG/M metagenome (IMG submission 19872) | reverse complement strand
AATTATTTTATAGAAAGTTGCATTTTTTCAGTCACCCAACTGGGTGAACAACACATTTGGACAATATTGTGTTTGCCGCAAACATTTGTCTATCTCATGTTTGGCTACAACCGGCTCAGGTCACTTGCCGGCGACTTTTGTTTATGCATCAGGAGTCCCCGTCTGCAGCATTTTGACTTGTCATTTCAGCAAGCGGAAGCGCAGCTTGCCTACCAGCTGCAGGCGGCCAAAGAAAAGCAAAAGATCCGAAAGGAAGAAATCGAAATCGAGGTCGTTCAGCGTCGCAAGCAGATCGACGTTGAAGCGCGTGAAATCGAGCGCAAGGACCGCGAATTGGAAGCGACTGTCCGTCGACCCACGGAAGCGGAGGCGTACAAAGTGAAGACGTTGGCCGAGGGGCGTAGGTGAGCGAGAATGCTCGACTTCCGCATTTGCTCGATTGCGTTTTATCTATTCTGTTCAAGCGGCGCGGCTTGTCGAACGCATAGCGTTCGCCGTTGTTTTCGACGTAAATCACCGCGGAATTTTTTCGTTGCGTCAGGTCACTGCGTGAAGCAGCAGCTTGGACGGAACCGTGTTGCTCCAGATTACGCGCTTTGGCTGCTCGCGTTGAGTTCAATTTCATTGCTGCACGCAAAGCAGCAAATGTGCAGTTTCTGTTGCCGTTAGATGAGTATTGGGCGATGTCCTGTTCAGCGCAGGGACGTTGGACATGATAATGTTTTAAGCTTCGCAAGTTGACCATATCTGTTGCGAGTGGAACAAGTTGTTCTTCGTCACATGAACCGCGTTCTTGCAGAACGAAGACCGTCGAAGCGGCTCGAGCCGATGCGGAGCGTATCAGGCTGGTCGGAGGGGCCGAGGCTAAGTCCATCGAAGCGATCGGTAAAGCGGAGGCGGAAAGCATGAGGCAGAAGGCTGATGCGTACAAACAATACGGTGACGCTGCGCTGATGTCGCTTGTCCTCGAGTCGTTACCGAAGGTAGGAAACTTTGAATCATTACTGATACCGTGCAGAAAAGTGCCATATTTTTCCAAAGTTTTTTAATCGCAGTTCATGTTGGTTGTTTTTCATTTATGCGAAATTTTATGCGAGGGTTAAAATATCTGCGCGGTTCTCTCATGGTAAACATCTTACAATAATAGTGTTTGTGGGTAGGGTGCAGCAAATCGTTTGATGAAAATTTGTACTAAATCGTTTGGTAAAATCCTTCATTAGTTCTCGCTGTAGCATCGTTGCTTTTCTTGCCCGGGGATGTCTGAACTGTACAGTTTTGAGGTGATCAGCACTCGCGATTTCGTCATGCAGCATGGGTGACGACGAATTGTGTGTTTTTGGCGGAACTGCGTTTGAAAATGCTTCAGGCGCTTAAAGTCCCTTGTGCACATTTCTGTGCTGTCGCTAGTTTTAGGCTATTGTGTTTGCTTGCTTTAACTAAGAGTCCTGTTAACTGTGCCATCATGGTGTGACCTAATTGCCACAGCACATTTTAGGTGCGCCGTTGCATAACTTTCCATTGAATCTAGTTTTAGTTTTGGGCTGATTCCGTATTGCAGGAAGGAAAGGCAAACTCCTTAGAGCGGTGCTACAATATAGTTCTGAAACCGAATTCAGTAAATTTCGTTTCATGCACGTCAATTTCTCTCCGTTGAGAAAGTGTGGGGAAATATAAACAAAACAATCCTTCTGTAACTTGGTTCTACAGCCGTAAACATGATAGCATCTATAATTTGCACTGGTGTTCACGGCATTGTCGCAAATATCATGTGCAGTAAGTGGACTAGGTAGCATCGATGCAACAATCGACAAGTTAGAATTGTTATTGAAAAGTGATGAGGTTCTTGTCGCCTCCGGTTGTTCTTGATAGTTGGGAGTCGGACGTTTTCGTTCTATGACTGTTGTTTTTAATAAAATTTAACACCTGTGATGCCATGAGCATGTACAGGATCTACTCTTAGCAAGCTGTTTTCTAGTGTTTGTACAAGCTGAAAAATGTCAGTCATTTTTGGTGACTGTTGATCCCGTGCGTTGACCTAACTTATCACGTGCGATCCGCTGGTTGTAGTTTGTTTGTCTGGTGAACTGTGAGTTGAGCTAACAATGCTTGAGCTCGGTTTCATAAGCATGATGACCAAGAGGTGGAACGTAGCACGCGGAATAGTCTAACTTCATCACTGCTTCGGATATGTGAGATGGTCTCAACCCTTGTTTGTTTGAAGTTTTGCTTTTTTGTTACTTGCGTTTTCGGATGCCTGCATCGAAATAGCTCACAGAAGTGTCATTTGTCGATAAAATAATGATAAAGACTCCTTGTAGTCGGCATCAATGACTCTTCGTTTCGCTGAAAAATTTTGGACCTTTGCGACGAATTACACAAATCCTCAGTGCAAAACATATTAGTTATGGAAAGTGCATTCCAGAACTGCTGCTTTAACGTAGCCTCAGTTTTTCCAGTAGCTACACCACAGTCAACTGTCGGATTCCTTCGCATTTTTGTTAAATTTCTATGTTTGTTGAGGCGCGCGAGTGTTGTTTACTTAAATCCGCTCTCCTTCGAGCAACGATTGTTCCGCACGCTACGTCACACCAGCGTTCCGCATCCTAAATTAACAAACAGCTGCGCTGCAAGCGTTGATTGGTGAGCAGCTGTCATCCCAAGGAAATCGTAGTTACGCTTTATATTTTCTTATGTGCACTAATCACGATGATCGGAGCGCACTGCGTTGCTTTGTGAAATGTTTTGATTGTTTGAGGCATGCAAATCACATAACAGCGTGGGAGATAAGCAACAGCACAAGTAAGCAAGAACAACGTTGATAATTCTTTATCACCCGTGAAGGCCGCCACCTCTGAAATAATAAAAAATGCCCTGTAAAAAATCTCCGATTCGTTTTCCGAATGACTGAAGTGTTTTAGGTGATTTCCTCAGCTCAAACTTTTCGCGCAATTCGTGTGATCATAGATTTTTGCTTCAGTGTTTTTCAAACTAGCGGTGTTATTACGAGAAACAGAACTACAAACTTCTTTCTTGTATGTATGTTTGGGGTGCATTTTTCAAAACACGCGCTTTTGCCAAGTGATTGGTGCGCATTTAGTAGAAAAACAACGAAGCTTTGCTTTCTTATCATGCTTGTCAAACTGTGTGCACCACTTGAGTGGAACATTCAAGTCCGTTCATATTAACCATAATAACAAAATGTTGAAAGTCCCGGCTCATAATGGTGAAGTTCATGAGCCAAGTCAAAAAGAGTTGCATTTCAAGATTTTTTCACCGTTTCCTTCGTGGCACTGATGTACACAAATCTATTTCGTTGTAGCTTTTGTTGAGACCGTTTTAAAGGCTATTTGATTACTAAGTTTGCGTCCCTATATTACCTCCCTTACCGCCAATAAACCACGAGTACTACTCTTTATTGGAAACAAGAAACTACAAAAACTCGCAAGAAGCGAGTGTTTTTGACCCACATTTTAATACCATTTGAAGGTACATCTTTGTTTTTGCAAATCGTATACGCAGAGCTACTCCGTACAGCTTTCATCACTATCTTACTCTTCACCTTAGAAAGTGAGACAGACGTGGCCCTGGCTTGTTTATTCATTAACGAACTGCTGTACGGTACCGCGCAGGTTGCAGCTGAGGTTGCTGCGCCGCTGTCTCGAGTCGACGAGATCGTGATGCTGGGAGGGGACGGTGACCGAACGACCAGTGAAGTGACCCGGCTGCTTTCGGAGCTGCCTCCCGCAGTGCAAGCAGTCACTGGGGTTGATATCTCCAAGGTAAGTGCAGCTTTCAGGTTGCTCGGTGGTGACTTAATCTTACGATATTTTTTGTGTCTCTTGCTGCTTTTTCCGATAGAGGCTTTTTTCGCAAATCAAAACCTTTTTTCACGCGTTGAATGAATCGCGGTTTGAGAGAAACATCATGCTGCTTTTTAGCAAAGACAAGTTTGTAGTTGTCACGAATGTTATCTTGCTGAAGCGTAACTGCGATGGCTGAAAGTACCTTCTTCCTACACGTGCACATGAATATCCCCTCTGAAGCAGGGCTGCTTCATTGTTCGCCATGTGCTATTTTTGTTGACTTTCGTAACGGGCTTTTCTCGGTTAAAACTAAGGGTCGGCACCGCAAGCATATGCAGCTTAGATCAAGGACTGCAAAACAATCAGCTGCATTGGTTGTTTGTTTCAATACTTGGGCATTTCTCTCCTACCTGAAAGTACTGTACGTCTTTGCACGCCATTTTAATCTGGGAATGCTCTACCTTACTTGACGCAATCTTTCTGTCCAAGGGATTTAAAAGTAGCTTGCGATGAATAATTCAAACAGAAGCGGCAGACCATGCAACCACAGCCTCGCTGTCTTGCAGGTGATCAAGCAAATTCCTGGAGCCAAGTAATGGACCGACCATCGCAATCTACTTCACTCCACCGCTGTTGTGTACAGTCTAATCGCCACTCGCCAAATAACAACCTCATTTCTCTGACTCGTATACTTTGGGTTAAAGCGAACTCGGTGCTTTTTCTGAGCAACGCAACGAATTCGACGTTGCTTTCAATGCCTTTGATGCCGGCAAGAACGAACACTTGACTTTTCGCGTGTTTTGTATGATAAGCTCAACGTGTACACTCGGTCGACAGCAATTATCGGTTTTATTGCAAGACATCGTAAGTGTTTTTCCCGGTTGTCAACCACGCATGAAAATTTATTGCAACAACGCGCAACATCGTATCGATTGTTATCTGTGACCAATGTAGCCTCGCGCAGTTGGTGTTGTGCAAAGAAGAGCTCTCAATGATATAATGGTTACGGTGTTCGCAGCGACCGCATGTTAGATATTGCAGTAAGTTCCGTTGGTTTGAATGATATCCGCGTATGTTTTTTTCTTGTTGTTATGTTTTATATACTAATTGCATATTTTGTTTCTCACCACACCACGATTTATGAATTTTGTACCTTGTGTTTGTGCTTTCAAGGTGCGGCGGCTTGCAGGCTTTTACGCTGATGACGGTACATTTGCTTGAGTAGTGACGGGTTGGAGTTGACTTAACTTGGGGCGTCACTACCCATTGGTAAACGACAGTGCAATTAATGGCAGCACCTTTCTAAATTTGTAACTGAAAAACAATACCGTCTTCATATATTGAATTGCTAACTCTTAGTGTGAAGCGTAGAGCGTACAGTTGCTGTCCTCGCAGCGCTGGTGGTTTGTGATGATTCTTTCTTCATCTTCACCCCATGTTGTGACCGCAGCAAGAGCTTAGGCGAACACGCTGCACAAATGTTTACCTTCTTGCACGGACGTTTTTTGCTGATCAGTGCAAGGCCGGCATCAGCGCCCATCGCTTTCGTCACTTCGCCCAACTCACACCGAGCATGGTGCTGCAACGGTAATGCGCGTTGACAGTGTTGTAAATACTATTCAGATGTCATTCCGGCGTTCGCGGCCTTGGCAGCACTTTTTGCTTTTGCTCCAAAACGGGATGTGACTTTCGAGGCTGTATCCATTTGGCGTGGTGGTTTTCATAATAAGGAGCGATTAGCTGTTGTACAGCTACCGATCCGGAAGGAAAGATGCTGTGGTCAGGGCTTTGGGGTTGGTCGTTTCTGTAAGTGTCCGGCAGAGCAATAAGCGGTCGAAAAAAGCGAACGTCCGGCAAACCACGATCAGCGTTTATCCCCTTGTTCTCATCCACACCACTTATCTGAACTGCGTGGTGTTCATCCGGGCTCCAGAGCTTCTCACAGTGTTCGGCTTGAGCGAACTAACCTTGTACTACTGCTCAAGTTAACTTAACCCAGAACGATAATAATCCAGCGAGGGTCTAGTTTCTTGTTGCGCTTGTTCGCCATTACTTTGTGACGTGTGTTACTGTCTAATAAAAGTCATGACATGTTTAATGGCGGCGCGTTGCTACGGAACAGTGCAGGAGCATGAAGTTTCAAGTGAACAATTGCTGGCAGGGTCACGTTGCGCAGAAGAGCGCCGGGTAAATAAATTTTGGAGTGGTGTTTTCAAGTCGAGAATTCGTTGGGCGGTGACTGAGTGATGCGTCTTGTAAACACTGGTCGCGTATAGCAGTGACGGGTTTGGAAGAACCTAATTTGCAAAAAACCTGCGTTTTGACGTGAATGTTGTTCAAGGCTTTTTGGTTTTAACTAAAGTCTACCTACCCCGGTGTGTTCTTACGCGCGACACGTGTCACATAAGCAAAAATGCAATACGAGACAGTGAAACGTTGTAAAACAATGGAGCTTGGTCACTGTTTTCAACGTTTGCTTAATCGACTAGTGTAGAGAATAAAAAGCTAGCATGCGTCGATTACTTAGATAACAGACAAAAGATGGATGACTTGAAGCAATAAACCGATTGTGAAGCAAGTGTTGGGTGCTGGACTGTATATGTAAATTGCAGCACAGCATGCAATGAAAAAAATACTGTTCCTTAGAGATGATATTTTCGGAATTAAATGCAGCCGGCAGATGTTCAGAAAGGTAGAACAGACCTACAAATAAACTTGAAAACAGCAGCCTCAGTTTTGTGAGTTTACATAAATTAGGCACAAACGTACGACATGAACGCCGATAGTTGATGTAGGCTACGGTCCACATGAAAAAGCAGCACAGTCGTAGCGTCTGATACCTGAATGAAATGAAATAAGTCAGCAATGCAGGCAAATACGTATCAAATCATCTAACGCAAGGCGTTTCACTGTGCAATTATCATAAAATCAGGAAAAAGCTGGAACAGTAGAATTTGTCTAATTCGTTACTTTTTCGTCGGTTCCGGCAGAATTCATATATTTTGTGTACATTTCTGTTCGTTTAATCTAGGTGTTAGATGAAATGGAGGAGTCGAGATAGAGTAGAGGAATTAAAGAGTTTAATTTAAACAATAAAAAAGTTTTCCCAATTTAAATTTCGATTGAGAGTTGCACTTTCTGCAGTTAATTTCAGGTTATTTGCATAATTCGTCACTTCGCCTAAATCGTCACTTTTTATAATCCCTTGAGCTGACGAATTGGGCAAATTCTACTGTATATGGCGCCAAAAGAATAAATTCAGTTGTCACTCAGATAAACAGAAGGCCGCTCAATCTTTTCCAAAAGCGTAAAAATGCGGTGGAAAATTTTTACGACGTTCAGCATGGTGTCGGTAGTGCTGTAACTTTTTTGATGGCTGTGGAGATTAGGAATTTGTGTTGGAGATTAGCTGCAGATTGCATGCTGAATCGCAGTTACACTTAAACAAGAGGTGACGAACATGCGGCCCGCGAAGCATTCAGGCGAGGCCAGCAGTCTTAAACTTTTTATTACTTTCGTTTGTTGTTTGTTTCTGTTGATTATACATTTTTTCGTTTTTAATAGGTTTCATAGTATGACTAAAAAGTTGTGCGGCCCGCTTACTCAGCGGTAACTGACAAAGTGGCCCGCGATAGCAAATAGGTTCGTCACCCCTGACTTAAACCCTACAAAGGGTGAGGTCCAGTGCCGTATCAGCCTAACTCTGCACCCCCAAAATGCTTACAGGGGCCCCCGTAATGGTGATTTATAAAAAAATAATTCGACGTGATGCTACATCTCGGAGCCGAATGGCCTTCAAAATAAAATATCCTAATTGCAGACACAATTTTGGCTGAACCAGGCCCGTAGTAGTCAGGCTTTAAGATTTTTTGGGGTAAATACATAATTAGGGGGGAGAGATTCTTGTTTTTATCAAATGTTTAAAACAAATTTTTCTGAGCACAACAAAATTTGGGGGGAACAAAAAAGATTTGGGGGTAATTTCCCCCGAATGCACCCCATGTCTGCGAACCTGGGCAGAACCGTCACCAGGAATTCTTCCACTGGGGCCTTCATGTTTGTGCAGTGTGGCTAGACATTCTGAAAATGTATTTTTAATTCACAACATGAACAGCATTTGCAGATTGCGCAAATTAATTATAAATATTTTCCCGCAAATACCCATAATATAGGCTCTTTGTTACCAAATAAAATTTTTGAACGAGCTTAACAAAAGGAATTGCGTCGTCAACATGGGCGTCCGCAGGGGGGAAAACGGGCATTTGCCCCCCCCCCGTAGAAATTGTGCCTAAGAAGCAAAATTTTCCAGAAAACGTGAAGTCAGTAGCTCAATTTCGATTAATTGATTTCATTCTTGCAGTGGCAGTTTATATGCCGGTAAGACACTCGCACTGCACAAGAGCCAGGTTCACGGTACTGGTGTCATGCAGTAGGGCGGTTGCAATTCACTTATGTCTGCTCCATTGTGTGGCCTAACTTGGGAGCGGATTCTTCTGCTGTTTGTCTTTATTGCGTACCAATACCATGGTTCACTTGAAGTTATGATGGTAGGCGTTTTGCCGCTCGTTGCTGGTTGCTGTTGAACGTAGATATATTGGCATACAGTGCAGCATGACAGTGACTGCTGATAGCGGTAAGCCACGTAGTTTTACACTGTGTGAAAAGAAGCTAGAGTGAATCTATACTACAGCAATGCAACCACAAGTTTAAAATATCCATAGCAAGTGTGGGACTGAGTGTGACCAATGTGTTTGAGTGAATAGCTTAATCCAGCGTGGGTCAACTACTTTTTACCTACGGGCTATTTTACAAAAATGTGACAACTTGCGGCCATTTCCTTTCCAATGAAATGCTGCATGAAACAACAGATTCACAACATCGAAAAATGAAAAAGGGAAGATACGTGAGTGCGTCATTGAAATTATTAAACAATAGCAATTTATTACAAATCTCTACAAGTGCGATGCCTGTGCCCTGTGGTCGAGGCTTCTCTGTCCAGTAGCGCAGCCAGCCCATAATTTTGGAGGGGGTGCAAAATGTTTAATCTTAGGTGAAGAACACTTTTATTTGGGATACCGCCTCTCAAAGAAGAAAATGACTGTATGTTCTAAAAGTTAGGGGAGAATGGCCCCGTAGCCCCCCTGGCTACGCATATGTCTCTGACACCATCGTTCCTCTAGCAATACCAGTGTTAGTGGCAGCAAGTCAGAGACTATCGTGCATTGTTTCGTCTGACATTCAATTTATGTTTTTACTGTAGATTTGACTTGCTTCATCGTAGAAAATGTACGCACTCTCACACATGCATGTGTTTTCAAACGTCGAGCGCATTTTTATTGCGAAATCTTTCAGTTTGGGAAATCTATCTTTGCTGACCAATTTCCAGAAACTCTTACAGTCTCTAACACCGTTATTATTGTAGTGGCCTACATTTTTATTTAAAGATGTTACGCTTGTTCCAGGAGTAATTAAAATTACCTATTGCGGGGATGGGCAATAAATTTTGCTCGAGGGCCACTCTGAGAAGGCCGCGTTTAGCGAATAAAAAGACAGATTTATTTGATGTTGCTGAGTTCATTGCGCCAGATGTACTTTTAAGGCAACGAACGTCGGCGCACGGAAAAAAACAGAGGTTATACAACCAGGTGTCCCAGCGGAGGGTTAGGGGAGAGCCGTACCTTCTAATTTGATCGTAAAATAAATAAATAAAACAAAAACAATGATGTTACACAGAAAAGGTATTATTCATTGTTCTTGTGCAAATACACTTTATCTAGCTCAAGCAATTCAATGAAACAGATGCAACCTCACACGCTTTTCAACAAATTTCAAATTTGAAGTTTTTTCCTGAATGATTCCGCGGGCCACTGAAAATTCTGTGGCGGGCCACATGCAGCCCGTGGGCCTGTAGTTGGACCACACTGGCTTAATCAAACTACGCTTATGCAATCTTCTTTTTACACACTGCATGGCTTGTTATATATGCAAGCTTGTGGAAATATGCATAAGTTTTATTTCTGACTTCTGAGTGAGTAGGTGCAAAGCTGCATTTGCTCTGGGAGTTTTCATAATTAATCTGCGCAATTTTTTAAACCTGCGTGGTGTTCTCATTGAAAGTTGTCCGATAGTCGTTGTCAACTAACAGGTCTGCTTCTCATTTCTTGAAGGAGTTTTGCGAGTGTCCACCTGTCGTGTTTTTTCACCGCTACTGATGTTCTGGTCGTTGATTATTTTGAAATTACAATTCATTTTCAGAAAGTGCTTGAAAAATGGACATTAATAAGTTTATGAAAAGAAAAAGCATTTCTGATAGCCAAAGTGTAGAAAACATTTCAGACTAAATTTTGAGAAGTGAGGTTCAACCCGAACAAACTAATGTGAGCACCGCAAACGCAGTTGTGGATATGTTAAGAACAATTCAGGCTCAGTTGTCTGTAGTTCACAATAATAATGGTATTGGATGATAGGCTACCCCAATTCAGCAAAAGTTGAAAAGGATGACAAAAACGTACACCTTTTCGCAAACACGAATACAACTCCACCTGAATACAATTTCAAACAAATGCGAACGGAGCGCGTGCGTTCATGGGGAATTTACTTTGTGGTCTAGAAAGGGTAAAGCGTTTTGTGAAGGTCCATCTGCATTACGTCTTTCTCAACCTGAAAAAGGATAAGCAAAATGTCGGCGTTGCCCCCCCCTGGAAAAATTTCTGCGGACGCCCATGGTCGTAAATCATTGTCATTTACTTGACGGCGATTATTTAGAGACGTCGTAATGAAATGCAAATGTAAAAAAATTTGCAGGAAATCAGAATCAGTCCTATCGTTCAGTTATCAAAACATTATTACCGAAGGAGCAAACATGAGGCCGGTCAAAGCATCTGTGCCGCCATGATCGTTTTCTTGCATTAGCGCAAATTGATAAACTTTACTATGAGCTTATGTGAAATGTGCTTATAAAGGACAATCTACACTGAGGACGTGACAGGAGTAGCCAGGCGTAATCCTTTGTTTTGCTGCGTCGGGTAATTGTGCGCTCGTGCACGGCAACTCCTGGGCACAATAAAACAAAGAATCGTGCGCGGCTACTCCTGTCAACTTCTCAGTGTAGATTGGCCTTAAAGCGTGCACATCGGGCTTTTTACTGGCCGAAACACGCATGCATAAACCTTCTGATGTCTGGATTGTTAATCTCCTGGTGCATGGCACATGTTTAGATTAATAACATTTTGTATCTCAAATCACCTATAAGTGTTTGCAAATATAGACTAAGGCCTACGTGGACGCAACGGAAATCTGTGTTTTTTGAAGTGATAAACTCGTGAAATCTGTGTTTTTTGAAGTGATAAACTCGTCAGCAACTTCAATGTGTTCAATAATATAAAGATAATTTTACATTACACTACAATAATATAAAGATAACTGACATTAATCATTGTCAGGGTTATATACAGTGGTGTCATTAAGGCAAGGCAAGTGAGGCACTTGCCTCGGTCCCCCCTTCGCAGCTGTAATGTGTAAAGTACCTTGCTTTCAAAGGGTCCAACAACAACTGTAATGTATAAGCAGTGTAATGGCGCTAGGGCCATTACATACAGAGATAAAATTCGATAAGCGTATCGACAAAGTCCAAGGGAACTTCCTCGGCGGAAAGCACCTATCAAACGGATGTGAGATGACGACGCGCAGCAAAGCGAAGGGAAGGCCTGAGGGCTGAGTCGAAACATGTAACGCCTCGATCTGTAAAGACGAGGGAAGCGCTTCTTTGGTCTAAGGGGTTAGGCGTTGGCAATTGGCAGACAAAGACGTTTCTCTCCCTGGGAATCATGATGGTTCGATTCCCCGGCTT